>TARA_R110002074_G_scaffold196078_1_pt1 | contig 10994 bp, 15 predicted proteins | sample TARA_R110002074 | Tara Oceans TARA_R110002074 (sample SAMEA4397215) | marine metagenome | biome: Polar Biome; feature: [MIX] marine epipelagic wind mixed layer (ENVO:01000061); material: water (ENVO:00002006), including particulate matter (ENVO:01000060) such as... | depth 10-100 m
CGGTTTTGTTAACGGAACTGTTGCGGGGGAAAGCCAATGAGTAAGCCCACACCGCAGACACCTAAAGACTGGGAGCACCTCACTGGGCTGTACGAAACCGCAATGCTGAAAGACAAAAAGACTATTGCTGAATTAAAGGGGGAGGTCAATAAGCTACGGAAGAAACTAAAAAACAGTCATCGTGTCCCTAAAAGCGACATAGAAGAAATTCAGTATCAGAGGAGATAAGCGAATGAGTAAAGAATATGAAATAGAATGTGGTGACCGTATTGATATCAAGTTCGAGAGAGCAACGGGTATATCGGGATTAGTTATGGCTACTCAGCCTCTCACAATTAAAACTTTTTATTGTGATAACCCGTACGAAACTGTAATTATTGGCAGCTACCAAACAGTTTCTATAAAGGAAAAACAATACACTAAAAAGGAGAAGACTAATGGGTAAAGGATCCAAAGCAAGACCCATCCCTGACAGAGAGAAGTTCACTGACTCTTGGGATGCTATATTTGGGAAGAAGGAAGGGGCCTTCGGCCCCCTTACGGAAACTGAGAAGGAAGAAGTAGATGACAGCAACAGTAAAGATACTGAAGTGTAATGATTCCAGTAAGTGGTACGCTAACGAGATAGGAAACGAGTTTGGGCTTATCTCCGAGGAAGAGGTTGAATGGATGGTTAGAGAGCCATCAGGCTACCTTAACTTTATATCAAAAGAAGATTGTGAAATAACAAGTTTCGGAGAAGGATATGATACAACTCAAAACGTGCAACAAGTGCAGGGTAAAGAAGGAAGAAACTGATTTCCCTATGGAATCTGGAAGGGGATACCGTAAGACTACATGCAAACTATGTATCTGGTCTGTCAATAGGGTTCGTAAGGAGCTTAGGGCTACAGTAGAGAAACCACCAGAAGATCATCAGTGCCCTATATGCCTCAGGAATGCAGAAGAAGCTGCAGGATGTGGAGGTATCAACAAGTCCCCGTGGGCTATGGACCATGATCATTTGACAAGTAAATTCAGGGGTTGGCTATGCCACTCTTGTAACAGAACGCTAGGTGGACTGAAGGATGACTTCGGTGCATTGGCACGTATTAGAACCTACCTAAAGAAAGGAAGAGAATGAACACATCAAATGAGATCCTATCCGACATAACCGTATTTAGTAAGTACGCCAAGTATGTACCTGAGCTGGAACGTAGAGAGACTTGGGATGAACTTGTAACACGAAACAAAGAAATGCACATGCGTAAGTACCCTAAAGTCTCCGCTGAGATCGAAGCAGCCTACAAGCTTGTGTATGAGAAGAAAGTATTACCATCAATGAGAGCCCTGCAGTTTGGCGGTGCCCCTATTGAGTTAGCCCCTAACCGTATCTATAACTGTGCGTACCTACCAGTGGAAAGCACCGAAGCTTTCGCAGAGACTATGTTCTTGTTGCTAGGTGGTACAGGTGTGGGTTACTCAGTGCAACGTCATCACGTACGTAAGCTACCAGAAGTAACAGGACCTAAGTCCCGTAGGCGTAGGTTCCTAGTCTCAGATAACATCGAAGGTTGGGCTGATGCAGTTAAGGTTCTATGTGAATCTTACTTCAACGGAACAATGGATGTAGACTTTGACTACCGTGACATCAGACCCAAGGGTGCTATGCTAATCACGACTGGAGGTAAAGCTCCGGGACCTCAGCCCCTTAAAGACTGCATACACAACCTACGTAGTGTGTTGGATACTGCTATTGGTCGCCAACTAAGTACCTTAGAAGTCCACGACATGCAGTGCTACATTGCAGATGCTGTGCTCACTGGTGGCATTAGACGGGCAGCTATGATAGCCTTGTTCTCACTTGATGACGGAGATATGTTAGCAGCTAAGGTTGGTAACTGGTGGGAGAGTAACCCTCAACGGGCTAGGTCTAACAACTCAGCAGTGATGCTCAGGAATAAGATAACGAAGGAAGTCTTTGAGAAGCTATGGAAACGTGTGGAGCTTTCGGGTTCAGGTGAACCGGGAGTTTACTTCACTAACGATAAGGATTGGGGAACCAACCCATGTTGTGAGATCGCACTACGACCATACCAGATGTGTAACTTAACTGAGCTTAACGCATCTAACATTACATCCCAAGAAGATCTAAACGAAAGATCCAGAGCGGCTGCCTTCATAGGTACGTTGCAAGCTGGGTATACTGACTTCCATTACCTCAGGCCTGAATGGCAAGAGACTTGTCAACGTGACGCACTAATCGGTGTGGGACAAACAGGTATTGGTTCTGGTCAAGTCTTAAACTATGACCTAAAGGAGGCAGCACTTGAAGTTGTTAAGGAAAATGAGAGAGCAGCTAAGCTTCTCGGTATTAATGCCGCAGCTAGATGCACGACTGTTAAGCCTAGTGGCACTAGCTCCTGCGTTCTCGGCAGTAGTTCTGGCATTCATGCTTGGCACAATGATTTCTACATTAGACGCCAAAGGGTTGGTAAGAACGAGGCCCTCTATCAGTACTTCGCGGAGCACCACCCCGAGTTAGTAGAAGATGAGTTCTTCAACCCAACCGAACAAGCAGTAATTGAAATACCGCAGGAAGCACCAGCAGGTTCTATCCTAAGAACCGAAAGCCCCGTAGATCTCTTAGATCGTGTGCGGAGATACAACACCGAATGGATTGCCTCAGGTCATAATGACGGGCAGAACGCTCACAATGTATCCTGTACTATCTCTATCAAAGAAGACGAGTGGGAGCTGGTAGGTGACTGGATGTGGAAGAACCGTTATACCTTTAATGGTATTGCATGCTTACCTTACAACGGTGGGACGTACGTGCAAGCACCCTTCGAGGACATCTCGGAAGAGAGATACAGAATGATGGAGGCTTCACTGTCAACCATCGATCTGACTCAAGTAAAAGAAGTAGATGACAAGACAGACCTCAGTGGAGAGGCTGCTTGTGCAGGTGGAATGTGTGAGTTAACATTCTAATCCAACTAATAGTCCTAAGCACTTGACAGTAAACTGCTTACAAGGAAAATAATATGAGTAAATATGTATTTGATATCGAGACAAACGGATTATACCCAACAGAGATTTGGATGCTAGTCCTACAAGACGTTGCTACTAAAGAGATCTTCTCTTATAGCGACCACACAGACAAAGTCCCCAGCATGGATGAGGGCCTCAACAGGCTATCTAACGCAAAGGTCATAGCTGGGCACAACATCATAGGGTTTGACTTACCTATCATGAAACGACTACTAGGATGGGAGCCAACAGAGGCTACCCGTGTATGGGATACGTTATTAATGTCCCAACTATGTAAGTACCAACGCCCACACATGCATGGTTTAGCAGGCTGGGGTAAGTTCTTTGACTTTGCAAAAGGTGAGTACGGTAAGCAGGATGATGCATGGGATTCTTACAACGATGAGATGCTAGCATACTGCATACGTGACGTAGAGCTAAACACAATGGTATACGAGCGTGTATCTAAGGAAGCATCTATACTAATGAAGCAAGACCCTATGTTCCTACAGGCCCTTCAGCTCGAACATGACTTCGCTACGGTGAATGCAGAGATAACCAAGAATGGTTGGAAGTTCGACATGAAGAGAGCCGAGGCTTTGGAGTCAGAGATCTTAGATAAGATGGAGTATATCGAAGAGCAGCTCAACCCACAGCTAGGTAAAGTAGCGGTGATGCGTGGTAATCGGGAAGTGGATCGCCTAATCAAGAAGAATGGTGACTACTACAAGTCAGTCATTGATTGGTTTGAGTTAGCTGAAGATGTTAAGGCATCTAACGGTGACATCTCAGGACCCTATACCCGTGTGGAGTTCAATGACGTACAGCTAGGCCAGTTGGATCATGTAAAGAAGTTCCTACTGGATAAAGGTTGGAAGCCTGACGACTACACTGTTAAGAAGATTAATGGTGCATGGATCAAGCAATCACCCAAGCTTACTGAAAGTTCGTTAAAACCCCTAGGAACCCTAGGCTCCCACATCGGAGACTACTACATGCTACGTAACAGACTAGCAACAGTTGAAGGTTGGATGGCTTCAGTGCTTGACGAGAGTGAGTTCAATGATGGTCGGTTACATGGTTCTATGTTTGGCATAGGCACCCCCTCGTTCCGATGCAGACATCGTACTATCGTTAATGTTCCCGGAGTTGACTCACCTTATGGTAAAGAACTAAGAACCCTATTGACCTGTGAAAAGGGAATGAAGGTCGTAGGGGCTGACTCCGCAGGTAACCAGTTCCGTGGATTATGCCACTACATTGGGGATGAGGTATTCACCGCTAAGGTACTAGCTTCTGATATACATCAGGTTAACGCTGACATACTTGGTATAACAAGACCCCAAGCTAAAACGTTTATCTATGCATACCTCTTCGGAGCAGGTCCAGCTAAGCTGGGTGAAGCTATCACAGGCAAGAAGTCTGCTAAGGTAGGTAAGCAAGCTGATGAGACATTCAGGGCTACACTTCCGGGACTTAAGGTCCTTAAGGATAAGCTATCGGATGAGTTTAGAATGACTAGTATGAAGACAGGACAGCCCTTTATCCAAGGAGCTGATGGAAGACGAGTGATGGTAGGTTCAGAACACCAGACTCTCAACTACCTGTTGCAGTCACTAGAAGGTATTACATGTAAAGCAGCTATAGTATATGCATCCAAGAAGATTAAAGCTCTTGGCTTAACCGCATACCCTACGCTGTTCTATCATGATGAAATGGTATTCATCGCAAAAGAATCAGATGCAGAGGCTGTTAAAGAGATCTGTGTTGAAGCATTCCGAGAGGCCCCCAAATCTGTGGGCGTTATGTGTATGGATGGAGATGGACAAATAGGAGATAGTTATGCTGACGTTCACTGATATGGACCACAAAGAGGAGTTTGATTTCGATAAGTGTTTTATTGATGCAGACTCAATGCTCTACCGTATTGCAGCAACAGTAAAGTCAAACAGTCAGGCCCAGAGTACATTTGATCTGGCCCTAAGGGCTGTAATGAGGGATACCAATAGTAAGCATGGGTATGTCTCTGTAAAAGGTAAGGGTAACTTCAGGCATGATATGGCTGAGGACTACAAAGCAAACAGATCAAAGTATACTATGGATCCCGACATCAAGAAGATGCTTAACAGCCTGTATGAGTACTGCTGGTCTACGGACTGCGTACCATCCGATGGTTGTGAGGCTGATGATATCGTATCTATCTGGGCTACTGAAGCGGAAGCTGCAGGTGACACTTGGGTTATTGCCCATGTGGATAAGGACATTGATATGATTCCCGGATGGCACTACAACTTCAACAAGAAGAACCTGTACCACACCGATGAAGCAACAGGTCACTACCTACTGTGTAAACAACTACTAACTGGCGATGCCTCTGATAATATCAAGGGTCTCAAGGGTGTAGGTCCTAAGACCGCAGAGAAGATCCTAGCTGGTGTGTCCACTGAGGATATGCTTGACGTGGTACGTACGACATGGAGAGACAAGCACCCTAGCGATTGGAAAATGAAGTTGCAGCTATGCTTTAATCTAATCTATATGCGTAGGTCATTCGATGGCTTCGGTGTACTAACTATTGAGGAAGTCTACGGGGAGAGTAAACTACGATGAACGTTAAAGCATTAGAAGTAGGTACTGAAGAGTATAGGAAGTACGTGTATGAAGATGGTAAGGAGATACTGATCGTAAGACCTAAAACTGTATTCATCCTAGAAGAAGGTAAACATCGTGTACTAGCTATGGATGGCTGGGTAACCCACATACCTTCTGGCTGGGTTTTGGTGAAATGGTTGCCTTGCACAGGTGAACCTCTTTGTGGGATAGTAGCATAGGAGCTAAGCATGGACAGTAATAGTGAAGATGTACAAACGCAAGACTTAGGTCACTGGGAGTATAACTTAGCTCCCTTTGACCCTGATGCATACTTCGGATTCATATACATGATATCCTGCAACCACCCTGAAGACCCTAAAAGATACATAGGTCGGAAGCAATTCCACATGTACCGCAAGGGTAAGGATAGGGTTGTCTCTAACTGGAAGAAATACAGTAGCTCATCTAAGCACATCAACAAGATGATCACAGACTTCGGTAAGGAGTCCTTCCAATTCGAGATACTGCAACTGTTTGAAACAAGAGGGGGTTTATCTGCAGGAGAAGTCAAGGTCCAATGGGAACTAGACGTACTCACAGAGAAGTATCCAGATGGGACACCAGTGTTCTTAAACAGACAGATAGGAGCAATCAAGTTCATACCTAAGGAATCAGTCAATGTACAAACAAGAGAAAGAATCTCCACCATCTCTAACGGAATTCGAGAAGAGCTTAAAGACAAAGAAGCAAACTCGGATCCAGCGTAAAGAGAAGTCTGCAGATCAACGAAACAGAACCAACAACATTAAAGAGAATCGGTGGTCGTAATGAAAGGTAAAGATAAGTTTAGGGAACACCTGCCCTGTAAACACTGTGGGTCCTCGGACGGAGTAGGTATGTATACTAATGGTATAGGTAAATGCTGGGTCTGTAACAAAGTTACATTTGAAAACGAAAGAGAAACTAAAATGCAAGAGTCACATGAACCCAAGCAAGCAGAAAACGTTGATGCTATCGCAGCATATGATACCCGAGGGGTCCTTGAGAGGGGCATAACCAAACAGGTAACAGCTCACTACGGTATGAGAGTAGCCTACAACCAAGACGGCACTATCGCAACCCACTACTACCCCTATACGAAGAAAGGTAAAGTCGTAGCTTACAAAGTACGGAACTTGCCAAAGGACTTTAGGGTCAAGGGTGACTTCACTGATATAGATCTGTTTGGACAGTCTACCTTTTCACAAGGCGGTCGGTCTCTTGTTATCACAGAGGGTGAGTTAGACGCTATGGCTGTAGCCCAAGCCAACCTATCTAATGGTAACACTATCTACCCTGTAGTCTCCCTACCATCCTCAAGTAACCTGCTACCTCTGATAAAGAATCGTGAGTGGGTCAGGTCATTTGATACAGTAGTGTTAATGTTTGATAAAGATGAGGCTGGTGACAAGGCTATCGAAGAAGCAGCTAAGATCATTGGTTGGGACAAGGTAAAGGTTGCTACCCTACCTGAGAACGACCCATGTGAGACACTACTTAAGCATGGACCTAAGGCTATCATTGCTGCCTTCTGGGCTGCTCAACCGTATTCTCCTGCTGCCGTAGTGCGTGGTGAGGCTATATGGGAAGAGTTCCAGAAGCGTAAGTCAGTGGAGTCTATTCCTTATCCGAGCTGCTTAAGTGGCCTCAACGATAAGCTAGGTGGTATGCGTCAGGGTGAGATCACATTGTTCACTTCAGGCACAGGATCAGGTAAGTCTACTATGATCAAGGAGATTATCCTACAGATCAAAGAAGTGACTGAGGATAACATCGGTATGGTTTCACTAGAGGAATCTATTGGTGACTCTGCTCAGAAGTTCATACAGATGTTCACCCCCGAAGACCCTACAGTAGAGCAGGAACGTGAAGCATTCGATCAAGTCTTTGGTGACGGTCGTCTAATCCTACTGGATCATAACGGTGCAGTGTCAGACTCATCTCTCATCGATCAGATAGAGAACCTATGTCTGCTTGGGTGTAAGTACCTAGTACTAGATCACATTACCATAGCAGTATCCGAAGGGTCCGATGGGCGTACAGGCAATGAAGCTATTGATGCAATCATGTCTGACCTCCTAAAGATCGTAAAGAAGCATGATGTTTGGCTGGGTATCATATCCCACCTACGTAAGTCTGCAGGCAAGTCCTTTGAAGAAGGTCACCTAGCATCTATCGATGACATCAAGGGCTCAGGGTCTATCAAACAGATAAGCTTTGACATCGTAACCTTTGCTCGTAACTTAATAGCAGAGAATGAAGATGAAAGAAACACCATACAACTCCGAGTACTTAAGTCCAGATTCCAAGGGCTTACGGGGGACTGTGGGTCAGCCTACTATGACCAAAAGACCAAGAGGTTGAAGGGTCAAGTAGACTTTATGGACTACAATTCAGGAGCGTAAATGTCTAACGCTATAGAAGATGTAGCACAGTACATACGAAGTAATAGGGGAGGTGCCTTGGGTAGACAACACTCAGGCATCAGACTCCTACGACGACATATGGACTATGGTATCGAGTACGAAGAGCTTGTCATCTGTGCAGTGCAAGCTGCTGTCGGTGTGTTCCTAAGATCTCGTGGTAAGGTATTCAAGTTAACAATAACATCAACGTCAATAGGTGTAGCGGTACTCTCCAGAATAGGGATAGTAAACGCAACCTACGAAGAACTCTTCGCAGTTGGTGACCTGTTCCTTGAAGCCTTCTTACAACTTAAATTTGTAGAGATCGAGAGGGAGTACGACGGATACCATGCACCATATATCATATTCCTGACATCAAGATGGGAAGAACTAGGGGATGTACCACCGGAGTTCGAGAGAGCTACCTTAACTGGTACTAGTTTTAGTGGATTCCCTAAGATCTCAGGGCTAAGAAACCCTGTAACCAAGAGGCCGTATATCAAACGTATGACCTCTGAGGCTGACTTTAGCCAATGCCTAGGCCAACCCTTTGTGAAGGCTTTAGATAAGCTACAGGGCGTTGCTTGGCACCTTAACGTGGACCTTGTGAAAGCTGTACGGGATAACGTAAGGGATTTCATAGATCTAGATGATAAATCTATCAAAGCAAGATCAAAGCGTATTGAAATGAAGTTTGTACTTAACAAGGCAAGATCGATAGGTGACGAAACTTTCTACCAAGCGGTAGAGTGTGACTATAGGGGGCGAGTGTACTACACTGAGTCCTTCCTTAACTATCAGGGATCCGATATCGCCAAGGGACTCTATGAGTTTAGCGAAAGCAAACCTATGGACGACAGAGGATTCTTCTGGCTATGTGTACACACTGCTTGTTCATACAACCAATCTTATACAGTAAAGGAGTTAGGATCATTAGAATGGCTCAGCGAAGATTACAGACAGCACTTGGAAGAAGAAGGCTTGGATACTATCTCAGTGGACAAGATGACTCTCAAGGATCGTTCACTATGGACAATCAACAATCAGAAGGAACTGATAAACGATGCGGAGAACCTAAGGTTCCGAATGGAAGCAGAGAAACCAGTTACGTTACTGGCCTGCTCACTGGATCTTAAGGGATACGTGGAGGCTGAGGGTGTCTATCAGTCTCGCTTACCTATACCCGTAGATGGTTCAAACAATGGATGGCAACACCTAGCTGCAATGTCTAAGGACAAACAAGCAGGGGCGTTAGTGTCAATTGTACCTCAGGATATACAGAGCGACTTCTATGTTAAGGTTGCTAAGCGTTTGATAGATAGAATGCCTGACTGGTTCGAGCCTAGGGACATGCCTATGAAGTATATCCGTAAGGGTATCGCTAAGCGTGGGTCTATGACTAGGGCGTACTCTGCAGGTCAAAGGAAGATAGCTGAGAACATGTACAACGATTGTAAGGTAGAAGGTTTCGACATAGCGTACAACATATCCGAAGAGGACTGTACAACCCTGTCGAAGAACCTGATACTAGCTATCAATGATACATGTGTTGGTCCCCTAAAGACCATGAAGTTCCTCCAGAAGATAACTGATTACTCTCTGGGAAGCGGTGCGACTTGCCTGTCTTGGACTACACCCTCAGGATTCCCTGTGCTCTACGAAGTGTGGAAGCAGAAGAACCTTATGGTTCGCAGTAGTCTTAAGGGCTTAGCCGATGAAGGGTCTCAGCAAAGAGTTGGGCATAGCATAAAGATCCCAGTGATCAACAGCGATGGTAACCCTATAGCTTGCCGTAGGTCCTTTGCATCTGGGTGTTCACCTAACTTTGTGCACTCAATGGATGCTGCACATATGGCTAAGGTCATTGAATCATTTCCCGGAAGCTTCGGGGCTATCCATGATTCATTCTCGACACATGCTTGTGATGTAGATAAGTTGCTTGAACATACTAAGTGGCAGTTCGCTATGATGTATAACGTAGACAACTTCTTTGACCGTATAGAAGACATGATCCTAGAGACCCGTGAAGGGTATGCAGTAAAACAACCAGATCTTGGTGATCTGAAAATCGAAGAAGTCGTAAGTTCAGACTACTTCTTTTCTTAATTAAAGGATAATAATATGAGCGATGATAACGTAGTAACATTCCCCGGAGTTTCTGATACAGAGACTCCAGTCTTTACAGATAAGCACTTCGAGTCTGAAGAGAAACTAATAGAAGACCTATCAGAACTTCTTGAGAAGTATAACGGTAAGGTATCTAACCTAGCACTGATCGGTGCATTAAACTTGTATGCAAATCTGGTATCACTAGGGTCCCTTGAAGGAGGAGAAGCGTAATGTCATTTGAAATCATTGAAGATTTAGAGAACAAAGTAGTAGACTGGGGTTACAGCCGTGGAATCTTAACAGACGAAGAGTCCACCACCCACCGAAGGATACAACAGCTAGTCAAGACCGAAGAGGAAGTATCAGAATTAGCTGATGCTATACATGCAGACGATAAAGAGGAGGCAGTAGATGCCATTGGCGACATACTTGTTACTCTCATCATGCAGACACGGCTTTGGAATACTGATCTACACGAGTGCCTCGATCAAGCTTTCGAGGTTATCAATACACGAACTGGACGAATGGCTGATGGCATATTCGTTAAGGATGAATAAACATGACTAACAATAAATCACATAACATTATGAGAATGGAAGGCGTAGATGACATGGATTACGTAAACGAGCTTGGACTAGATCCAGCTTTAGCGTACACCCCTGAGATCAACGAGGCTATCGTAGCCAACGTAGCTGCAGGTAACTATGCGAGTTACATTGAGTTAGGTAAGAGTCCCGAGGAAGCTCAGGAGCTTACGGATAACATGATCAAACATGCAAGAGCTAACATAGCTGAAGCTCTACCTGCATTAGCTAAGGCTGGATATTAAATAAAAAA
>TARA_R110002074_G_scaffold102441_3_pt1 | contig 10988 bp, 14 predicted proteins | sample TARA_R110002074 | Tara Oceans TARA_R110002074 (sample SAMEA4397215) | marine metagenome | biome: Polar Biome; feature: [MIX] marine epipelagic wind mixed layer (ENVO:01000061); material: water (ENVO:00002006), including particulate matter (ENVO:01000060) such as... | depth 10-100 m
TGCCCAGAAGTCGACCAGAACAGCTCTTTCATTTCCTACGACTACTTCGCCAAAATTCGCGTCAGTTACATGAACAATGTCAGTCATCTGTATACTCCGGTTATGGGTTGGTTCACAGTAAAATGCACCCGATTGACCGAGATAACTAATACGCTACAGATATAGTTTGTATTTCCCTGAGTGATAACCCAACCAAAAGACCGACTGGCCGCAGACCCGAGCCGTCTTGCAAAGCGCCGGCTTCACGATGTTCAGTTAACGAGGCCGACTGTTGCCTTTGAATTGGCTTCCCGACTCTTGGCCATGACCAGTAATACCGTACCAAAGAGCATCGCCGCAGAGGCTGCGTAGAGCCCTGCGGCGTAATCTCCTGTGTACTCCCGGAGTAGTCCAGTGATCCCTGGCGCAATAATCTGAGCGATGCCAAAAGAAATGGTCATTTTTCCCATGAATTTCGCAGGGCGGGAAGGATAAAAGCGCCCAGCCATAGTCAGAACCAGACAAACAATGCCCACGAATGTGCCACCAAATAGAACCGCACCTATCATTGTGAGCAGGATATTCGGTTCGATAACCGGCAAGAGAATTCCCAAGGCCTGAAGCAGACTGGCTGCGATGAGGGCATTCAGATTTCCTATGCGTCGCGCGATCAGGTCCCAAATAATGGCACTCGGAACCGCCGCCACACCCATAACAAAAAATGCCCACCCCCCCTTACCCTCAAGGCCAGGAAGCTCATCAACCAGAGCGACAATGAACGTTGCGCTCACGACGTAACCGACGCCTGCACAAAAATAGGCGAAGGCAAACAGCTTGATAAAAGAGGAATCCGGGGGAGAATCGTCCATGGTTTTAGAATTTACAGCCGCCGGCGTTGGTTCCGGCCTCGGAAGCCACACCCATGCCGGAACAAGAATGACGGCGCCAAGCGCGGCAAACACAAACCATTGCTGACGCCAGTCAAGCACCGCGTTCATCAGTTCAACCGCAACTGCGGACAAAACCATGCCGAGCCCAACACCACTGAACTGAATGCCTAACTCTCCAGGATGGTTGTTGCGCATCAGCCAGTGCAAAATCAGACCGGAACCAATCAACATGCCCGCTGCACAGCTTAGTCCGGCCAGAAAACGGAGAATAGACCACAGCCATATGTTCTCGGTCAGCCCCATACCAGCCGTGGTGACAACCGCCACGACGAGCCCTATGCGGTAGAGTCGATCCTTCACCTGCATATCACTTACTAAAGACGCGATGATTGCGCCCAAGAGGTACCCGAGGTAATTCACTGAGGCCAGCCAACCTCCTTCCGCCGGCCCCAAGCTGGTGTTTTGCTGCATAACAGGTAGCAATGGCGTATAGGCAAAACGCGCAATTCCCATCACCAGGATCAGGTTCAGCACTCCGGCTGTCAGCACCCTATAGCGCTGAACATGATCATTCATCGGTACCTCGGAAACCGGTATTGTTTAAAGGTCTACCACGTTTGTCTGTGATGCCCATTCCTTTCTCCTGATTCAGTCAACGAACTGGTAACAGCCTAGACCAGCGCATGACATAGATAAAATCAATTGTTTTAATGCAAACCACAACCAATGGTTATGATATTGACGGTATTGTTATCAGTGGTTCATCCGCCGTAGACGAAGCGCTGATTACCGGCGAGTCGCTGCCGGTCGACCAATCGACGGACGATACCGTTGTGGGCGGAGCGATCAATGGCAACGGTACGCTTCTGATCCGGGTCACTGCGGTTGGTACCGAAAGCATTCTGCACCAGGTGATCAGCAGCGTAGAAAAAGCGCTGGAGGTCGGGGTGAACTTCCCTGACGTGGAAGATTTTCAGGCCGAGTCCGGTCGCGGCGTGAAAGCACAGGTTGATGGCGAGACTGTCTGGGTTGGCAGCCCGGCGTTTCTAGAGTCACAAGGTATCGACCTGAGCGCACTGACCAAAAGCGTCGAAACCGCCCAACAACAGGGCCATACGGTGATCGTTGTTGCTCGTGACAATCGTCTGCTCGGTGCGATCGCACTTGGCGACGCTCTACGCGTTGATACCATTGAGACCATCACCCGACTCCACGAGCTCGGCATCCGGACTGTCATGCTAACGGGTGACAACGAGCGCACCGCCCGCCACATTGCAAGGCGTGCCGGCATCGACGAGGTGTACGCCGGCGTGCTGCCTGCAGACAAAGCCGAAGTCCTGCGTGACATGCAACGACAGTCGCGAGTCGCGATGGTCGGCGACGGTATCAATGATGCTCCGGCATTGATGCAGGCCGATGTTGGCATCGCTATGGGCAGCGGCACTGATATTGCCATCGATTCCGCCGACATCATCATCCTCAACGGTCGTGTGGGCACGGTCATTACCGCCTGGGAAATTAGCCGCTGGGGTTATCGCAAGATGCTGCAGAACGTGAGTCTTGCCTTTTTGTTCAATGGCATTGGCATTCCTTTGGCGACCGCCGGGTTGATCTATCCGGTCTGGGCGATGGTTGCAATGGCCACCAGCGTCACCGTTATTTTTATCAATTCGCTATGGCAGCGACCGGGCATGTTTTTCGATGCAGTGGCGAGCATGGGTGATAGAGCCTAATGTAAGGGAGGTCATTGCCTTCCTACCTCAACCACAAGCTTTGCAGGACGCCATTATCAAAAGGCTGGGAAAATACCATGCTTCAGATTGGTAAGGTTACGGAAAAACTCGGAATCAGTGCCGATACGCTGCGTTATTACGAAAAAATCAACTTGTTACCACGAGTTTATCGCAATACCGCTGGTGTTCGATTGTATAGCGATAAAGATCTGTCACGCCTGGGCTTTATCAAGCGCGCCCAAAAAATGGGTTTTAGCCTGGCGGAGATTTCAGCGCTCCTTAATTTCCGGGAGAATCCTCAGGCAGCCCGGCCTCAGATACGCTCACTGGCGTTTCAGAAGCTGACGGACATTGAGCTTCATCTGGAAGAACTCGGGCGGCTTCGGGATGAGTTACGACTGCTCACGAACCTTTGTGGCGCGAGCCCAGACGGCTGCCCGATTCTGGAATCACTCGACAAATAAGTGAGCGCCATGCCACTCATCAGGTCACCCACACCCTCCAGAAAACACCATAATTCCCCTTCTGCCCGATTTACAACAACATCCTGCCGAAAAAACTTGACCTGGACCTGACTCCAGACTCTACGCTAGTGAAATAGCGTCCTTTTTCGGGATATGTTTCAAAACAATCGTAGGGTTATGACAGGAGTACCTCGGTGAAACCAATAGCTCGGAGTACTATGTTCGCGGCGTTGCTCGTTGCCCCTATTGCCAGCCACGCCCATGACCCGGTTTTTGGGCTTGGGCCGCATACGTTATTTCAGGGCGGTGTTGAGTTTCACGCCGGGACAAGCCGCAGCGACGCCAGCGACGAGTCGGAGAACGAATACGCGCTAGCGATCAAATACGGCATAACCAGCGATTGGACCGTTGGTATTGAAGCTCCTTATGTTGACGTAAACCGGCCCGGTGGCGATGTATCGGGCGTCGGCAATGCGTCGATCTCGACGAAATACCGATTCTGGCGTAATGACCTGTTGGGCGTTCAGGAGTCTGCTGCGGCCTCACTGAAAACAATTGTTGATACCGCTGATGATTCGCGATTGGGAGCCCGCGCTACAGACGTTGTGGGCGGATTGGCCTATGGCTACGAAGGTCGCAAATGGTATCGCTGGACGTCGCTGCGTTATCGGCGCAACGGTGAGAGTGACGCCGGTTTTGAGCGCGGTGACAAGATTCTGTTTGATCTTGTGGGCGGCATTCGTTTCTCACAAACAAGCTATCGGGAACCGGACTGGGTCTGGATGATCGAATTGAATGGTGAGCACACACGCCGAGCACAAAGCAACGGCACTGACCTGACAAATTCTGGTGGGACAGAATGGTTTGTGAGCCCCGGTCTCATGTGGACTTACCGCAATTTCGCCATCAAGACGGGTGTTCAGTTACCCATAATCAGCAATCTCAATGGCAACCAGGACGAAACCAGTTACAGAGCCTCTCTGGAACTGGAAATGCACTACTGATGGATGACGTTGAGTGTGTTCGCGTGCTCATCAGACCGAAGAAACCTATAGGAGCTTACCCATGAAACTATTCGCTTATGCACTCACGCTCACCATGTTGATCATGGGACAGGCCTTGGCGGACACCCGCTATACCATGCGGGTGGACGGCTTGGCCTGCCCTTATTGTGCATTCGGAATCGAGAAAAAGCTCAACCAGGTTGATGGGGTAAAGGATATCGACATTGATCTCGATAAAGGTGTGGTCAGTGTCACCGTTGCTGAAGGCGTTGAACTGTCCGAGGCAACCATGACAAAGCTGTTCGATGACGCTGGTTTTACCTACCGGAGCATGGATAAAGAATCGCTATAACTCGGCAGACTTATCGCTTCGTCAATGTTTGCCTGATGCCAATTCTACGCCTTGGTTTTCGTCGCAACTTTTAGTTTGCTTTGATCCAGCCTTTTAGGAGTATCCGTGCAGATACATCACCTCGTCAAAATTGCCGTCGTCGTCGCCACTGTCCTTTTGTTACAAAGCTGTGGTGCGATCAATTGGAACCAAGAGCCACCCTACTCCCTGGTTAATACCTGGGGAGAAAAAGGGAGCAATCCGGGTCAATTTAACGATCCCACGGGAATAGCCGTTACGAGCAACGAAGTGTTCGTATCCGATGCCCGTAACAGTCGCATCCAGGTGTTCGACAAAATGGGTAACTTCAAGCGGGCGTTCGGCCAGCAGCAGCTCGGACGGCCAATGAATTTGGCCATCGCTAATGACACGTTGTATGTGCCGGATTACTTCAAAGATGCCGTTCACGTTTTTGCGCTTGATGGCCAGTATCAAGGCGCAATCGAAACGTCACCTGCCCTTGACAGCCCGGGAGGAGTGGCGGTGTTTCCCGATGGTGACCTTTTGGTTGCTGATACGTACGGGCAGCGCCTGGTCCACGTGTCGCCTGAGGGTAGCCAACGACGAACCTGGAGTGGAAAAGGCATCTGGTCTGGTGAGTTCAACTACCCCACCAGTGTTGCGGTCGATAACAATGGCGGGTTTTACGTTGCCGATGGCTATAACGACCGGGTCCAGCAATTCGGTACCGATGGCGAGTACATGCGCAAATGGGGCGGACCATTCGGGCTCAATATTTTTGGGCCATTCAAAGGCTGGTTTGCAACGGTCACGTCCATTGCGATCGGCCCTGAAGGCAATCTGTTTGTTGCCGACTTCTACAACAACAGAATTCAGAAATTCACGGCAGAAGGCGATTACCTGACCTCCTTTGGCGTCGAATCGGATGGGCCGGGCCAGACTGAGATTGCGGTTGCCGTGGATAGCGATGGCACCGTGTGGAGCGTGAATTTCGATGCGAACCGGGTTGAACAGTGGCGGCCATGAGCGTGTCGCTCATTGACGGCTCAGCCTTATCCCGCACAACAAGACAATTGCTTCACATCCTTGGTGAATGTTTGGGCACATAATTTCAACCCCTCGACCATGGTCAGATAGGGGAACAACTCATTGGCTATGTCATTCACCGTCATGCGCGCACGTAGCGCCATCACAGCGGTCTGAATCAGTTCACCGGCCTCACCTGCCACGGCCTGAACACCCAGTAATCGCCCGCTTTCACGCTCCGCGACGATCTTGATGAAGCCCCCGGTATCGAAGTTAACCAGCGCCCGTGGCACGTTGTCGAGGGTCAGGATGCGACTGTCGGTGTCATACCCCTGAGCTTCAGCGTCTGCCTCGGACAAACCCACGGTCGCAATTTGTGGATCGGTAAACACCACCTCCGGCATGGCACTGAGATCCAGCCGTGCTTCGCCGCCGGTCATGTTGACCGCTGCCCGGCTGCCTCCCGCCGCCGCAACGTAGACAAACTGGGGCTGATCGGTACAGTCGCCGGCAGCGTAAATACCCGGCACCCGAGTCTGCAGTTGCTCGTTCACGATCACCGCCCCGTGATCGGTCTCCAAGTCGATCGCATCCAGGTTCAGTTGGTCCGTGTTCGGGGTGCGGCCCACCGCCACGAGAAGCCGGTCTGCCCGCAGTTCCCCGGCAGTCGAGACGAGAATGAACTCGTCATTGGTATAGCCAATCTGGCTTGCCTGGGTGTCGTTCAGGACCTTTATGCCCTCAGCTTGGAACGCGTTTTGAATGGCCTCTCCAACAGCCGGATCCTCGCGGGAAAACAGTCGACTGCGTGCCAGAATCGTCACCTTGCTTCCCAGGCGGGCAAACGCCTGAGCCAGCTCCACCGCTACCACCGAGGCCCCGATGACAATCAGTCGGTCCGGAATGGTGTCGCTGGCGAGCGCCGTGGTGGAGGTCCAGTACGGCGTATCGGACAGCCCAGGAATCGGGGGAATGGCTGGCCGCGCACCGGTGCCAATGAACGCACGATCGAAGCTGATCTCGCGCTCTTTGCCGTCCGTACCTTTGACCAGAAGCGTACGGGCATCCATAAACCGGGCCTCTCCCTGCACGACTGTAATATCAGGATTGTCCTTCAGGATTCCTTCGTACTTGGCGTGACGCAGTTCATCCACACGACCTTGTTGCTGGGCCAGCAACAAGGGGCGGTCGACCGTGGGTTCAGTCGCCGTAATGCCTTCATCAAACGGACTTTTGCGGCGCAAATGGGCGATGTGAGCCGCCCGGATCATGATTTTGGAGGGCACACAGCCAATGTTGACGCAAGTTCCGCCAATGGTGCCGCGCTCAATCAGCGTCACTCGGGCGCCGAGTTCAGTCGCTTTCAACGCCGCGGCCATGGCACTACCGCCGCTGCCAATGACTGCAATGTGCAATTTGTTGTCACTCATAAACGTTACTCCTTGATAGATGGGCTATTGCAGCAGGCGTCGTGTTTCTTCTTGCGCCAAACGGCATAGCAGGTCAGGCCAATAAAAAATGCGAGCGCAGGCAACAACACGTAATCGAGATAACCGATCAGCGCAGCCAGACCTACCGCCCCAAATAAAATCACCAATATCGGCGTAAAACAGCAAAGCGCGACCAGCACGGTGCCAATAACACTCACTCGCAACAGGGTTTTGGGATTTTGCATGGTCACTCCTGTTTCGCCTGGGGCTGCTTCAGCGTGGACGGATAGCCCGCGTTAGTCGTGGCTTGAGTCAGTGCCTCAACGGAAGTTTTCGCATCGTCGAAGGTGACCGTCGCATCACGTGCTTCATAACGGACATCGACGGAGCTCACGCCCTCGACTCGGTTGAGGGCAGCTTTAACGGTGAATGGACAGGCCGAACAGGTCATACCAGGCACGGACAACGTGACCGTTTGTTGCGCCGCCAGAGCGGGCAGGCTAACTAACAGGAGCAGCGCAGTAGCGATCAGTGATTTTTTCATGGCGTAGTACCTCTCAATAAAATAGGGGTAAGACGAAGGGGAAAGCCAACGCAGTCAGAATGAGCAGCGCGACGATCCAGAAAGCGACCTTATAGGCCTTGCGCACTTGCGGTACCGCGCGCACATCACCCGGCTGACAGGCCCCGGCAGGTCGATATATCTGACGCCAGGCGAAGACCATTGCCACCAGTGCCGCACCGATGAACCATGGCCGGTAGGGTTCCAGGGCTGTCAGGTTGCCGATCCAGGCCCCGGAAATGCCCAACGTGATTAAAATCAGGGGGCCGAGACAGCAGGCGGATGCCAGAATGGCTGCGACACCCCCTGCAAACAGCGAACCGCGACCGGATTTGGACTCTGACATTACGATGGCTCCTTTCATGACATAGGTGACTAAGATAAGGTTACTCCCGTAGTCAGATACGGAATCAAGAACCATGTCCAAAAAACGACGTTCAATGACCATCGGTGTGCTGGCCAAGGCCGCCGGTATGGGGGTGGAAACCATCCGCTATTACCAGCGCCGGGGGTTGGTGGCAGAGCCTGAAAAACCTTATGGGAGCATTCGTCATTACGACGACCAGGCATTGGCCCGTCTTCACTTCATTCGAACCGCCCAATGGCTGGGGTTCAGTCTGGATGAAATCGCGGAACTGCTGACACTGCAGGACGGCACCCATTGCAATGAAGCACGGGTATTGGGCGAGCAGAAATTAACGAGTGTGCGGCAGAAAATCCAGAGCCTGCAAGGTATAGAAAAAGCTCTGGATGGGTTGGTTCAGGAGTGTTCAGCGCAAAGGATGAATGTTGAATGTCCTTTGATTGCCTCTCTGCAGCATGGAATTGTGCAGCACTCCGAGTGAAAAACCTCGGGTGGCGCGGCGACCTTTGCGCTGCTTCCAGCATCGTTGGCGCTCAGCGGCTGTCAGCAAGGTACTGCCAAAAGTGATACAGAAGATTCAGGCCTTAATCGGGGCTCTTTCGATGTCGAATTGACATTGTTTGCTCGCCCGGCTGTGCCCGTGGTAGCAGGCCAACTGAGCAGTGACTTGGCCACCATACCCCACCCGGACAACACCACAAAAATCCGGCCTTTCAGGCCCAGCATGAAAATGATGAGGAACCAGAATATATTTGTTGGTTCAACTCCCAAATTGCATGTCATTCTAAAAACGACTTAAACTTTCGTTTTAATACTTGACCTGTGAGCAGCTAAAGACTTTCATACTCAAGCCAGCTCAAAAACGACCTTGAAGCATGTGACTCACCCGATAGGAACCCATTAACTTGGAACGTTCACGGCCTAACAAATTCGCACTTTTTCTGCTGACCCTTATTGTGGTTTTTCAGCCGATGGTGTCGTTTGCCGTGACGTTACCGGGACAGCATGTTGGGATCGCCTCAAATGCACCGGTTATGGAAGACTGCCCCAAAGCAATCAGTTTTGGCGCCGCTACAGACCAAACTGATGAAAAATGCGGAGGCATGACGCTGGAAAGCTGCTCTCTGGCTATTAGCCTGGGCAATTGTGGGCTTTCAACGGTTTTGCTTCCTGCTGGCGAATTCAAGCAAGTTATCCAGTCTACGCCTGATCAGCTACCGATCGCTGTCGAGGGCGATTACCGCAGCATCATACTCGATACCCTGACTCCCCCACCGAATACCTCAATAGCCTGAATCAATACCTGACTTGTTTGCCCGTCTAACTCCCAGCTAATTCGGCTGAACGGGCGCATGTGTGCTATTACGAGGAAATATCATGAAACCATCCAGACGTCTTCTGGCGGGACATACCGTCTCTAATCCCATGATGAACAAACACCAACACCTGCAGAAAATGATGAGTCGTATGTCCGCTGACCAACAGCAGACCATGATGTCTCGCTACACTCCCCCGCACTCAATTTGATGATTTGGAGAAAGAACCAATGCGATTTGCCTTATTGGTGGCACTGGTTGCTATTGCCTTTATAGCCGGTTGGCTGGGCCGTCCATACGTGTTGTCTGAAGTGTCGGGAACAGCAATGAACGTATCCAGCGAGTCGGCAGGCAAAGAAGCACCGCTTTATTGGGTCGCACCAATGGACCCTAATTATCGGCGAGACAAACCTGGGCAATCCCCCATGGGGATGGATCTGGTGCCGGTTTACGACGACAACAGCGTAGATAACGAGGACGGTGGCGTCAGTATTAACTCACAGATTCGCGCTAACCTCGGAGTCAAAACCGGTGCTGTGACGCGGGGTGCCGTTGCTGTTTCCGTCTCGACGGTGGGCTACGTCACTGACAATGAAGATCAGCTAACTCTGGTTCACAGTCGAATTTCTGGCTGGGTTGAGGTGCTCCATGTGAAGTCCGTCGGCGAAAGCGTTGAGAAAAGCGAACCGCTGTTTGAGATCTATTCACCGGAGTTGGTCAACGCCCAGCAGGAGTTTCTGCTTGCCCTGCGTATCAGCTCCGGCCCGGTCGCCGAAGCATCCGGAAACAAGCTCCGCGCTTTGGGGATGACGGACGCCCAGATTGCATCGCTGAAGAAAAATGGAAAAGCGTTGCAGCGGATAACCATGTTTGCACCCAGCTCCGGTTATGTAACGAACCTGAATGCCCGTGCGGGTATGTATATCCGCCCGGACACTGAAATCATGGCGATCGGTAGTCGGGATTCGGTCTGGATAATTGCAGAATTTTTTGAGCGTCAGGCGGGGCTGGTGAAAGCTGGGCAAGCGGTGCGTTTCACGACCCCGGCACTACCCAACACAGAGTGGCAAGGCACAATTGATTATGTCTACCCGGAGCTCGACCCTCGCACACGAAGTCTTCAGGCCAGAATTCGGGTGCCCAACACGGAGGGTACCCTGCGACCCAATATGTTCGTCCAGTTAACAATGGATGCACCCATTGGTGAAAACTTACTGACTGTTCCAAGGTCCGCGCTGATCCAGCGTACCAATAGCCAGCACGTGCTGGTTGCGGAGGGCGACGGCTATTTTCGTCCTGCACCAGTGCGCACCGGCCAGGAAGCCGGCAATCGCATTGTGGTCATTGACGGTCTTAATGAAGGTCAACGGGTGGTTACATCTGCTCAATTTCTAATCGACTCGGAAACCAACCTGGAGGAAGCCTTGTTGCGCTTCGAATCCAGTCAGACCAGCGCATCCAGTGGCATAGAGAACGCCGCAGCGGCAGGGTTGATCACGGGGATCGGGAGGATTTCAGAACTTGACCTCGGCGGCGAATCCGCAAGCATCACGTTGAATCACGGTCCTATAACGGAACTGAACTGGCCCGCCATGACAATGGCCTTTGGGCTGTCAGAGTCGGTCAGTACCGATGGGCTGGCGATCGATCAGGAGATCACTTTTCGCTTTCGCGAAGCACCCGAGGGCTATGTGATCGAAGACCTGACAACCACGCCCAAACCACAACAAAACACTGGAGAATAAGTCATGAAGTTCACCACTCTCGCTCTATCAATGAGCATTGGCTTTATCACGGTTCCTGGACTAGCTATTGCGGATGAGCCCATGTCGGGCATGGCGTCCGGGCAGTCTGTTGATGCGGTTGAC
>TARA_R110002074_G_scaffold270338_2_pt1 | contig 10988 bp, 14 predicted proteins | sample TARA_R110002074 | Tara Oceans TARA_R110002074 (sample SAMEA4397215) | marine metagenome | biome: Polar Biome; feature: [MIX] marine epipelagic wind mixed layer (ENVO:01000061); material: water (ENVO:00002006), including particulate matter (ENVO:01000060) such as... | depth 10-100 m
ATAGCATTATATGATAACTAATATGAAAAAGAACTATTGGGATATAATTATGAATGATAGGGTAAATGCTCTTAGTAAAGCACCTATGCAAGTGAAACTAATGTCTATGCAAATATTAGCATGGATGTGGTCTGCTGTATTTGGGATTTACATTGTAGAGAGTATCTATGCTTTCGGTATATCAGCACTAGCACACGCCTTACTCGTTGCAGCTATATTTCTAACTGCTTATTATTTTAAACAAGTACAAGACGAAAAGATTAGCACCTCTCTTAGAGGTGAAGGTGGTGAACACGAATGAGTGATTTCTTATGGGTCGAAAATTATCGACCACAGACTATTGATGAATGTATCTTACCAACAGACCTCAAAGAGACCTTTCAGTCCTTTGTAGATAGAGGCGAGATATCAAACTTACTACTTGCAGGTCCTCCTGGGTGTGGTAAGACTACCGTTGCAAGGGCATTATGTGAGCAAATGGATGCTGACTATATGTTTATCAACGGTTCTGAAGAATCTGGTATTGACACCCTTCGAACCAAGATCAAAAACTTTGCCTCCACGGTATCATTATCAGGCGGTAAGAAGGTTGTCATACTAGATGAGGCAGATTATCTAAATCCACAATCGACTCAACCTGCTATGCGTGGGTTCATAGAAGAGTTCCATAAGAATTGTAGATTTATTCTTACTTGTAATTTTAAGAATAGACTCATTGAGCCATTACATAGTAGATTTTCAACAATAGATTTCAAGATTGCTAATAAAGATAGACCAGTCCTTGCAAGTAAACTATTTCAAAAGGTCGGTATTATTCTTAAAGAGCAAACTATACCTTTTGATGAGGCAGTTGTTGCTGAACTTATTAACAAACACTTTCCTGACTATCGAAGAATACTAAATGAATTACAAAGGTATTCTGTAAGTGGTAAAATAGATACAGGTATACTAGCAAATATTTCAGATGATAACTTAAACAAACTAATATCATTATTAAAAGAAAAAGACTTTACCAATATGAGAAAATGGGTAGTCAACAATCTAGATAATGATCCTGTTGTAGTATTCAGACGAATATATGACACAATGTATGAGAACTTAGAATCAGAAACTATACCTCATGCTGTATTAATATTGGCAGACTATTCTTACAAGTCTGCTTTTGTGGCCGATCAAGAAATTAATCTTGTGGCCTGCTTGACTGAAATTATGAGTCAATGTAAATTTAAATAAGGAGAAAACTATGGCGGATGCAGATAGTATAAGAAATGAACTTGCTACAGCTCTTAACGGAAAAAGTTTATCGCTAGACGGTACTGTAAAATTTGATTTTGAACCAGGCATTATTTACATAGACGGATCGACTGATTCGGCAAGTGTTTCGGATGAGGATAAAGACTCTGACTGCACCTTGGTAATGTCAGTAGACACTTGGGAAAAATTAAAAAACAAAGAAACAGATTCAACAACAGAATTTATGAATGGTAGAATTAAAGCTAAAGGTAGTATGGAAACTATTGCAAGACTAGGAACTGTTTTTGATTCAGTAAAATAAAAGAAAGATTATATAATGCAAGATGTGAAGTTATTTGATAACAGATTACTATTCAAAAATGAAATGGTAACTGAAGCAAATATGGCAGCAGTATTTGGTGGTAAACGAATAGTTATGTTCGGGCTGCCTGGTGCATTTACACCAAAATGTTCTAATAAGCAATTACCTGAATACGAAGATTTGTATGAGCAATTTATAAATACAAATAAAGTTGATGATGTCTATTGTATATCAGTCAACGATTGCTTTGTTATGAATGCTTGGGGTAAAGATATAGGCGTAGATAAAATTACACTAATACCTGATGGTAATGGTGCTTTAACTAGACAATTAGGAATGTTGGTTGATAAACCAGCACAGAATCTTGGCCAGAGATCATGGAGATATTCTTCATACATAGTTAATGGTATCGTGAAGAAAATGTTTATAGAGCCTGGCATAAATAATACAAGTGCTGATGAAGATCCATATGAAGAGTCAACACCAGAAAAGATATTAGATTATGTCAAATCCCTATGAGTTAAAACACTACCTTAACGCAATCAATTACACAAAAGAAGACCTGGTTAAATCAGATGATAAGATGTGGGCTAAGAAGTATCCTGCCTACATCACCAATAAGATTATGTCTGCATTCCCAGATACTCTTATGTTATCCAACGAAATGAATCGAAGTCACCACCTTGACAAAGATATTCAGTTTCAATTTTATATAAATAGTGTTAGAAAAAAGAAACGATTTAGTCCGTTCATAAGAGCGTCTAAATTGAAAGACATTGATTTGGTAAAAGAGTATTATGGATACAGTAATGATAAAGCAAAAGACGCTTTAAAGATCCTCTCTAAGGAACAAATTAATATTATTAAAGAAAAATTATTTAAAGGTGGAACAAAATGAGTGAAGATATACAATGGAGTCCAGAGAGTATGCTCGAGGTCTCTTTAAAAGAACCAGACGACTTTCTAAAAGTCCGAGAAACACTAACAAGAATTGGTGTCGCATCCAGAAAAGATAAAAAACTATTTCAATCGTGTCATATACTACACAAGCAAGGTAGATATTTTATAGTACATTTTAAAGAACTGTTTGCTCTAGATGGCAAACCTAGTAATTTATCCGAAAACGATATTCAAAGACGAAACACAATTACACAGCTACTTGCTGATTGGGGATTAATTAGTATGATTAGTCCTGATGTTGCTAACGATAAAGCACCATTGTCTCAAATAAAAGTTATTGCATTTAAAGATAAAACTAACTGGACATTAGAGACTAAGTATAACATAGGTAAAAAGGTAGATGAAACCAATTAAGTTTAATGACTATCTAACAGAAGCAAAGACGAGTAAACCTAAAGCGTTCAGGTTAGTTATTATTACAGACGAGCCAGAAAAGGCAAAGGAGTTTCATACTGCTGATAGACTAAGAGAAGAGGCTGATAAGAAAGGCTATAAGAACTATCTATATAAATTATCTGGTGGCTACACAACGCTAGAAGATGGTGTTCGTAGAATACATAACAAAGATGACAAAAAAGGTTTTGAAGTATCACACAAAGATACTGTCGCTGTTATTAGAGGTTCAATAACTAGAAAAGACTCTTGGTTAGACCTCGTATCTGTATTAGAAAAGGCAGGTATCGTATGTGTAAACTCTAGAAAGACAATTAATACCTGTGCTGATAAGTATAGAACCTCATTAAGACTTAGTGATGTAGGGTTAAGACAACCTAAGACTGTTTTAATAACTGATCCTGATAATGTCAAAGAAGCATTTGAACAATTAGATACAGACTTTCCTATCATACTTAAAACACTTAGAGGATCAAAAGGTGTTGGTGTTCTATTCGTAGAGAGTGAAAAATCTTTAGTAAGTTTAGTACAAGTATTAAACAAACAAGATGAAGATTCTGATTTACTTCTACAAGAATTTATTAAGACAGACTATGACGCTAGAGTTCATGTTCTCGGTGGTAAAGTTATTGCAGCCATGAGACGAGATGTACTAGAAGGTGACTTTAGAAGTAATATATCTCAAGGTGCTGACGCTAGTGATTTAGAGTTAACAGATTTAGAAATAGAAAAATGTATTGAAGCTGCAAAGGCAGTTGGTGGTGTATGGACTGGTGTTGATTTTATACCTTCTAAGAATAGAGAAAAAGATGAACCATTTTTTATTGAAGTAAACTCTTCTGCTGGTACTGAAGGAGTTGAACAGGCAACGAAAAGAAATATATCAAAAGAGATTATAGAATTTTTTGAAGATAGAAATAATTGGGTCCATGTACCTGTTGAATGTGGGTTTAAAGAAATGATTAGAATTGCTGGATTAGATTTAGTTGCTAAATTCGATACAGGTAATAGTGGTCGAAATGTTATACATGGAGACAAGATAAATATTCAAGGTAAGAAAGTCAGTTGGACCTTACTAGGTAAAAAATATACAACTGACATTATTAAAATGGACAATATTAAAGTGGGTGGTCTTAGAAACTATGACGAAGACCGACCACTAATAGAATTAGATGTTGAATTTGCAGGCACCATCTATGAGAAAGTGCTCTTTACGATTGATGATAGAGCAGAACGAACACCTATCTTATTAGATAGGGAATTTATGAAGCGATTGAATGTTATGGTTAATCCTGCCAGAAAATACTTATTGACTACACCATTTGTTGCTGACAAACAAAAGGAAAAATAATGGCTAATACAAGTGAAGTGAAAGTCCTACGATTAAAAGTAGGCGATTTTATAATTGCTAAAGTAAGTGAGTTGAAAGACAAATATACTATGGAGAAACCTATGGCATTAGGTTTTGTTGGCGAAGGTCAAAGTGGCCAAGGACAATTACAGTTTGCTCCCTGGTTCCCATTTACAGATTCAAGAGAGATCAATATAAGAAAAGAGGATGTTCTTCTAATGGAAGATCCTGGTCTTGATCTATTGAATCATTATAATAAAAATTTTGGTAGTGGATTAATCCAAACACCAAAGGGGCTTATCACGGAATAACCCTTGACTTTTGAGTCAATTTTTGTTATAATAGTTATATGAAGTTCTACACATCCGTTATACCACATCGTGGCCGTCTATTGGTTCGTGCCATAGTAAACGGTAAGAGAATTCAAAAACGAATAAGTTATAAACCCTCTCTTTTTGTTCCAGTAAAAAAGGAAACTAAGTATAAAACTCTAGACGGTAGACCGTGTGAGAGAATCAAATTCGATTCTACATATGAAGCGAGAGAGTGGTTAAAACAATATGATGGTGTCACCGGGTTTGAATACTTCGGTAATACTAGACATCAACACGCCTTCATATCAGATGAATTCAAAGGCAACATAGAGTGGGATCTTTCTAAATTAAATACTATTACTATTGACATTGAAACAGAATGTGCAAATGGATTTCCTGATCCAAAAACTGCAATCGAGCCCTTGTTATGTGTTACCATAAAATCTCATTCAACAAAAGATATAATCGTATTCGGTATAGGTGAATATAAAAATGATAATGATAAAGTAACCTATCATCAATTTCCTACTGAACAGTCTTTACTAGAAGCATTTATTAAATTCTGGGCAGACTATGATCCTGATATTGTCACCGGTTGGAACTGTAAGTTCTTTGATATGCCTTATCTAATTAATCGTATTAATTATTTACTCGGCGAAAGTGAATCATTGAAACTAAGTCCTTGGGGCGTTGTTGAAGGTAAAAAACAAAACAAACAATTCGGTGGTGAAATAGAACATTACGATATTCTTGGTGTATCAATCTTAGATTATCTAGACTTGTATAAGAAATATACTTACACAAAACTAGAATCATATAGACTTAACTTTGTTGCTGGTGTAGAACTCGGTGACTTCAAAGATGAAAATCCTTATGATAGTTTCAAAGAATGGTACACCAATGATTATCAATCATTCGTAGATTATAATATTCAAGATGTAGAACTAGTTGATCAGTTGGAAGATAAAATGAAACTGATTGAATTACATTTGACTATGGCCTATGAGGCAAAGGTAAACTTTCAAGAAGTATTCCAACAAGTAACCATGTGGGATGCAATCATATTTAATTTCTTAAAAGATAAAGGTATTGTTGTACCACAGAAAGAAGATCACGAAAACGCTAGAGGTTATGAAGGTGCCTATGTGAAAGATCCTATTGTAGGTTTTCACGATTGGGTTGTGAGTTATGATTTGAACAGTCTGTATCCACATTTGATTATGCAATATAATATTTCGCCAGAAACGATTATAGGTTTTCAACCTGAACTTGCAAGTGTAGATAGAATGCTTGAAGGTGATGTTGACTTTTCTGCATTTGATAAAAGAACTATGACACCTAATGGTGCGATATTTAGAACTGATAAACCTGGTTTCTTAGGTGAGTTGATGGAGAAGTATTATACAGATAGAAGTAAATATAAAAAGTTGATGATCATTGAGCAAAAGAAACAACAAAAAGATAAAGGTAATAAAACTATTAGTAATAATATTTCTAAGTATAACAATATTCAAATGGCAAGAAAGATTGCATTGAATAGTGCCTATGGTGCTATCGGTAATAAGTATTGTCGGTACTATGATGTTCGACAGGCTGAAGGTATCACACTTGCAGGTCAATACTCAATTCGATTTATACAAAGACGAGTCAATGAATATCTTAATAAGTTATTGAAAACCGAAAAGGCAGATTATGTTGTTGCTTCAGATACAGACTCAATCTATATTCGTATGGGTGATGTTGTTAAGAAAATGGGTCTTGGTGATGATATCAAAAAGACTGTAAATATTCTAGATAAATTTTGTGATCAGAAACTTAAACCTTATATTGATGAGAAGTATCAAGAGTTGGCTGATTACACACACGCTTACAAACAAAAGATGGTGATGGATAAAGAAGTGATTGCCAACAAAGGTATCTGGACTGCAAAGAAAAGATATATTCTTAATGTATATAATTCTGAAGGCGTTGATTATGATGAACCTAAACTAAAGATAATGGGTATTGAGGCAGTTAAGTCATCAACACCAAAAGCGTGTAGAGATAAAATTAAAGAGGCTCTAAAAGTTATAATGACTAAAGATGAAAATGCTTTGATAGAGTTTATAGATGAATTCAAAAAAGAATTTATTGAACTGCCTGTTGAAGAAGTATCTTTCCCAAGAAGTGTTAATGGTCTTTTGAAGTATCAAGATAATACACACATTTATAGAAAGAGTACCCCTCGCCATGTGAAAGGTGCATTGATCTATAATCTAAATTTAAGACAAGATAGTAAATTGCTAAATAAGTATGAGACTATTAAAGAAGGTGATAAGATTAAATTCTTAACATTGAAAATGCCCAACCCATTTAAAGATGATGTTATATCTTTCCCAACTAAACTACCTAAAGAGTTTGGTTTACAACAGTATGTAGATTATGACGCTCAATTCGAGAAATCATTTTTAGATCCATTAAGATTTATAGTGAGTGCAATCGGATGGAACTTTGAACGACAAGCCTCACTAGAAAGTTTTTTCGGATGAGTGATGTATTAGAAAGTGTAATAGATGTAGGTAGTGGATATTTTTTATCTATTATAATAATGTTAACAATATTTCCATTGTTTGATCTACATCCAACAATCTTTGAGAACTTTCAAATTGCATTGATATTTACCATGGTATCAATGACTAGGTCAGCACTATGGCGAAGATTTTTTAGAAAGAGAAGAGTATGATAATAGAACGATTAGATAAAATGGGTAGTGATCTATCCGTAGTAAATGCGGCCAGAGTTTCGTATTCAAAAATTGCTGAGGAGATGACTGATAAGGATGAAAAACTTATTAAGTATCTAGTAGCACACGATCACTGGTCACCATTTGCACACGCTTCAGCACAGTTTAGAATTAAAGCACCTATATATGTTGCAAGACAATTAGTAAAACACCAAGTAGGGTTATCTTGGAATGAAGTCTCAAGAAGATATGTTTCAGATGAACCTGAAATACAAAAGGTACAAGAGTGGCGAGGTCGACCTAAAGATTCTAAACAAGGTTCTGATGGTCTTATTGATCTACCACCTGAAGTGATTAGAAGATATGAAGAACATATGGATACCTCAACAAAAATATATAAAGAACTTATTTACTTTGATGTTGCACCCGAAATAGCAAGAAGTGTATTACCACAAAGTATGATGACTGAATGGATATGGTCAGGAACTTTATATGCATTTGCTCGTGTATGTAATCTAAGATGTAAACCTGATACACAAAAAGAAACAAGATTTATTGCTCAAGGTATAGATAGATTTATGCGAGACGATTTTCCTGTCAGTTGGAAATATCTATGTCCAGAAAAAGGAATTGAATCAATTAAAGGCGTATGATAATAGTAGCTGCATTACAACAAGAGGTTGAAGGTTTACCTTTCCCAATACAATTAACAGGTGTCGGTAAAATAAATGCCACTAGAGTTATGGTAGAAAGTATTATGAGAAACAAGCCTAATCAGGTTATTAATTTTGGTACTGCTGCTAAGTGTTCTAGAAAAGTTGAAGTTGGTAAGATATATGAAGTGGGTACAGTAATACAAAGAGATATGAATGCCACACCTCTAGGGTTCGATCAATTTCAAACTCCTTTTGGTCAAGGTAGTATCGAGATATCTAAAACAGATATTGTGTGCGGTACAGGAGATAATTTCTGGGAAGGCGATAGTCAGTTTACTGCTGAATATGATGTAGCAGATATGGAGGCCTATGCATTGGCAGTTGTATGTAAAAGTTTTGATGTACCTTTTAAATGTTTTAAGTATATTTCAGATGAAGGAAATGCAGATCAATGGGAAGAGAATTGTAAGAAAGGAGTTGAATTGTTTATAAAAAATGTTAAATGAAACACTATTTAAACGCCTAGAGCGACACGCTAACGAGGTAAAACTACCTATCATAGACAATCAATCATTCGATAGATATACTAACGAATTTGGGCGTGATGTCTTTCGCTGGACACTTGCAGAATACATCGCTAAAGTAAGGCCAGAGTTCCCACTTAAACCAATTAGCGAAGCAGATGTTCGTACAGGTATGTCATCCCTAAAGAAAACTGATTACAGTTCCTATTGTACACCTATTGAGCAAGTAGAAAAGAAAATCTTTGAAAAGTATGATGATCTTGAATATTCATTTGACAAATATGGACTAGGCATTATAGATTGTCCATCTAAATTCAATTCAGTTAGTAATTTCTATCATCAAGATTTGAGATTAGCCTGCTCAAGTTATGGGTTTAGAGCGCCAATAGAAGTATGGCAAAATGGTACTGCAAAAGATATCTGGAAGTGTTTTGGTCCTATGTGGCGAGGTATCAATGGCGTTAAGAAAGTTGTTGTAGAAGGTAAAGAAGAATTTAGAGGTGGTAAATTAGATGAGGCTAGTTACCTATCTGCTTTTAGATTGGGTACATATATTGCAACACAATTTAAACCTATGGTTGCTAAGTGTGTTTATGAAATGACTGAAGCAAAAAGAGTATTAGATACAAGTTGTGGTTGGGGTGATAGACTTGCAGGTTTCTTCGGTAGTAATGCTGAAGAGTATTATGGTTGTGATCCTAATCCCAATACATATGCAAGGTATATGAAACAAATAGATTTCTATAATAGTTTATTACCTAAACCTAAGAAAGTTAAGATATGGAATTGTGGGGCTGAAGATTTACCATATGATGAATTGCCACCAATAGATGTTGCCTTTACTAGTCCACCTTATTTTTCTACTGAAGAATATAATAAGGGTGGTGAGAAAGAAGAGAATCAATCTTGGTTTAAGTTTAATGAGTATGAGAAATGGCGTGATGATTTCTATTTACCAGTTGCCGAGAAGAGTATGAAAGTATCCAGATTTATGTTTTGCAACATAATGGATCCTAAGATTAAAGGTACTCGTTATCGTTCTAGTGATGAACTGGTAAATCATCTTAAAGATAAATTCTTAGGTCAAATTGGTATGAGAATTATGCAAAGGCCTAAATCAGATAAATTATTTAAAGATGAAAAAGAAAAAGCAGAATTTATGAATATGATTTTCATAGAGAATGTTTGGTGCTTTGGCGACAAAGATTTAGATTTATTTAAAGACTCAAGAAAATCCACATTAGAGGGATTTTTCGCTTGATTCTTTCTTATAAATATGTTATAATAGTATATTATTCGGGAGTGATTTAAAATGACAGATTTTTTCAAACAAATTATTAAAGAGACTGGTAATGAATATGCCAGTATAGTATCTGAAGGCGTTGAGGCAGGTGATGTTTCTAACTTCATAGATACTGGTAGTTATATATTCAATGGTTTATTATCAGGTACCATTCACGGTGGTCTACCTGCTAACAAGATTACAGCTCTTGCTGGTGAGAGTGCTACAGGTAAAACATTCTTTGTATTAGGTGTAGTTGATAGCTTTCTAAAACAAAATCCAGACGCTGGTGTTATTTACTTTGAAAGTGAATCTGCATTGACAAAAGATATGATTGAAGATAGAGGTATCGATTCTTCTCGTATGATTATTATGCCTGTAACCACAGTACAAGAATTCAGACACCAAGCAATTAGAGTGTTAGACAAATATATTGAGCAAGATGTTTCAGATAGAAAACCTATGTTGCTCGTCTTAGATAGTCTAGGTATGTTATCAACCACAAAAGAGATGGAAGATACCGAGGCAGGAAAAGAAACAAGAGATATGACAAGATCACAAATTGTTAAGGCTGCATTTAGAGTCTTAACATTGAAACTTGGCAAGGCACAAGTGCCACTTATTATTACCAATCACACCTACGATGTCATTGGTTCTATGTTCCCGACTAAAGAGATGGGCGGCGGATCTGGTCTTAAATATGCGGCTAGTTCTATCGTCTATCTTTCTAAGAGAAAAGAAAAAGACGGGACAGAAATTATAGGTAATATAATTCATTGTAAAAACCACAAGTCAAGATTAACTAAAGAGAATAAAATGGTTGATGTCAGACTTACATACGATAAAGGTTTAGATAAGTACTACGGTCTATTAGACCTTGCATTGAAGTATGGTGTATTTAAACAAGTTTCTACAAGAATAGAATTGCCAGATGGCTCAAAAACTTTTGGGAAAACCATCAACAACGATCCAACGAAATACTTTACTGAAGAGATTTTAAAACAATTAGATGAGGCTGCTGCCAAAGAGTTCAAATATGGTGTCGAACCAGACGAAACAGAAACTACCTAAACACGAAGTAGATTATGTTTTTGTTGAGAAACAAAACCAGGAGATGGCCTCAATTAAGTTGACAAGCGGACCTTATACTGATATAATATATCATTATGGTAATGTTCAATTTGCAAAAGAAGAAAATGAAGATGGTAACTTACCTATGATATTTGATTAT
>TARA_R110002074_G_scaffold47325_2_pt1 | contig 10984 bp, 13 predicted proteins | sample TARA_R110002074 | Tara Oceans TARA_R110002074 (sample SAMEA4397215) | marine metagenome | biome: Polar Biome; feature: [MIX] marine epipelagic wind mixed layer (ENVO:01000061); material: water (ENVO:00002006), including particulate matter (ENVO:01000060) such as... | depth 10-100 m
AACAAAGGTAACATAGGAAGTTACAGCCGCGCGAATCTCGGCATGAGAGCGAAACTTGCGCAAGGGTTTGCAGCTTGGATTATCGAAGTGCCAATGACTGACGATGATGTACCGTTTTAGTCCTGGGTAGAACACACAACAAAACACAACTAATCACAGGAGGTTAGGAACATGCGCTAGGATATATATATACCGCGTGACAATATGACATAAGCCAGAGTGCCAAGTATGGCCTCAATACGACTTCAATATAGTCTACGCACGACCTACCCCTAAGTAAACCTAGACGTGGCTTATACGGTCACTATATTGTCATTATGGGCGAGTTATACGACTTCATAGAGCACAAAATGTACCAGCTAATGGTATACGCCGATGATATGGAACGCCCTGATATTGCTAGTCAAATCGACATAATGTTGAACGAATACCTAATCGGCAATATCGATATCACATTCGTCGATGGCTGGCCGGTGGCATATCCGACAGCGCAAAGTGACAAAGACACTTAAAGAAAGTGACAAAATATGCTAAACTCATATGAGAGTACAATAAATGTGGTGACATAATATTTTATTTACATGACGTTTTTCCTTGACAGATAATCATAGTGATTTCGTCGGGTTGCAGCGCGGTTACTTTAAGCGTATTTTCCATGTCGTTTTTTATTGACAGGAAAGCGTAGCGATATCGCGGGGTTATAAGCTGGTTACATACCATGTTTTATTTACTTGACAGAATAACTTAATGATTACGCTAGCTTGCAGGGCAAGAAAGTTACCCCTTGAGCATAAAACTCCTTGACAATAAAACTCTATGATTCTAAGGACATAGGGGGGGGAGGGGGGCCGGAATGTAAGTCCGCGGAACCATAGGGCTTCTCAGAGGCTGACTAAGTACATTCACGATGCGTGGCTAATTTTTCAGATTTTCACTTTTCCTCATATACATAATAGATAATTGCGATGAGAGCACTTAAAGCGAGGATTAATTGAAGTCCCAGTTTGGCGCATTCAAACTTATTCATAGTTATAACATAAGCACAACCAACAAATTGTAAAAAATACAGTAAAATAAAAGACTAATAATTACAGCAACTTAATTCAACTTTCTCTAGGCGGAGGTAAAACATGACCAAGAAAGAAATACAAAAAGAAAACGAATACCTTAAAGTCAAGGTCCAGGAGATGGAGCGAAGAATCGAAAGACTCAAAGCTAGAATCAACGGTTTACAAAAGGTAGCAGCTCTTGGAAGACGTGGCATGCCATGGCGTTAAAATATACGCCCAAAAAAATACGGTAATTTAACGTCAATACATGAAGTGATCCTGTGCAAAGGGTAAGGTGAGGACTGCAAACTCTATGCTAATATTATAAGCACATTTCATATAAAAGAAACTAGTTATAGAAGATCTAAAGGAGGATCCGGCGTGAAAATTACCAAAAAACAACTTAAACAACTAATCAAAGAAGAGATTGAAACTGTTGAAGAAGCTAGCGATCGTTATTGGATTAGTCAACAACAGGCCAAGGCCAAATATATGAGAAGTTATAACCGGCCGGGTTCTCTGCAGAAGGCTATCCAAAAAGCCGGAAAATATGGTTTAAAGAAGTTGCCATTTATTGGTGGTCTGCTCACCGGCGCCGGGCTTTTGTTAATGGCTCAGGAGGCTTTCGCGGCCGATGGAGCGGAGGGCGTTATCCGAGTCTTGACTAGCCCAGAAAACAAAGAAGCAATGATCGATGGCGTAGCATCGTTGACTGGCATAGGATCTGCTGCCGTGGTATACAAAGATATACTCAATGCAGCAAATTTAAAATTAAGTAAGGCAGATATATATGGTGGGCCAGCGCCTGCTCATACTCGCAAGGCTGGCCAGCCCGGTAGAAACTGTTGGACAGACAAGCCGGTAGTTGGATTCCCGCACTGTGACGAACTTAAAGAATCTAAGCTTACCAAAAATTCACTTAAACAACTAATCAAAGAAGAATACATGAACGAGATGGGCATGGATCCACAAACATTGATCAAGATGTTGTGCACATCAGAAACGCTTGGAGCTGCTTTGGTGCAAAGAATGGCAGAGGCAGTACTTAAAGACCCTACCAACATAATGGTGGTACTTGGCCCGTACAAAGAACAAATTGAACAAGCAGCTGGGATGGATTTAAAGTCTGTTGTCAATATGGGTTTGGACATGTCTGTTGAAGTACCTTTTTTGGGCCCGATGAAAGTCCGGCAAGCGCTTGACATGGCAGCTGCAAACCCAATGGTTAAGAATGCTTTAATGGGCATGATCCCCCAAGCCTTGAGCGCTGTGTGCGGTGCTGCTGATCAAGCTGAAAAAGGCGGAGGTGGAATTACCATACCAGGGCTGCCATTCCAGGAATCTAAAAAACTTACCAAAAATACACTTAAACAACTAATCAAAGAAGAATATAGAAAGGTTTAACTTATGTGTTTAATATGCGCAGAATTGACAAAAAATAAGCTATCATCTGTCGAAGCCAGGCGGAACCTAGGGGAGATGCGCAGCACCCTAAAAAAAGACCATATTTTAGAACTTTTAAGGTTGATATGGCGAAAAGAAGATGAGGAATACGAGTCCATGTGGGATGAAGGGAGCGATTAATGAAAATCACTAAACAACGTTTAAAACAAATTATTAAAGAAGAGATGGAAGCTTTAATGCCAAATGAAGAAGATTTGGATAGCGCCTTTGGGGGGCCCCCAGAAGAAGATATTGGGCCATGGCCGGATCCTGAAAGCGATCCGGATATGGTAACTAAAAGAATCAACACCCTCAAAGTAAGAGAAATGGTCGACGACTTGCAACATTCATTTCCTCGAATTGCTCAAGCCCTGGCGGCTAGCGACTATGAAACACTCGCCGAGATGGCAGAAGGCCTATATACTCATCATCAACAAGGGCGCTTAGAAGGCAGCCCGCATATGCAATTAAAAGCGTTGTTGGCTTTGAATCGCGCGCGTTATTTTGATCCCGAGGCCCAAGCGCTTTGGGACGCTATCGAAGGTACTAGATTATACGTCGATATCAAAAAGAGACTTCCTTAGCATGAAATTATCAAAAGAAGATTTAGTCGAGTTTGTTAACAAAACAAGAAAAACTTATCTTAAAGAAACCAATCCATATGAAGTAGTCCCCGGCACTGGAAGAAAAGGCGTATCTGGAATTGTTTCTCCTCTTCAAACAATGGCTGATGAAGAAGACTTTGTCGACGGCGAGGATTTACCGGAAATTGAATTCGAACTTCCGGATGACGAAGATATCGATATTCGAAACATTGTCGACCAGCCCGATCAACTTGACTCTGATAAATATAAACTATATTCTGCCGGCGCTGGAAATCCTTTTATGGGTACCGTACAAGAAACAACCAAGCTTACCGACAAGTATATCAAACAATTAGTCAAAGAATATACAAAAGATTATCGTCGCGCGAACGTTCTCACCGGCGACCGGCACGAAGATTATCAACCAGATGATCGATATATCCCCGGTCGACAAAGATTAAATAAAGCTGGATATTCTCGTGATTTTTTTGACGCGCCGACGATCGTCGACGATGAATATTATGAAAAAACGCTTGCAGATCTTCCCGATAACGAGAGCGAGTGGACCGAGGACCAGCGAAACCTGGCAGCTGCATATAATCAACGACGAAACATAAAGCATCCGTTGGATCCAAAATACAAATTTAACTGGGAATGGCATAAAGGAAGCGATTATAACAATCAAAGAGATATGATCGAGGAGCGTAACGCCTGGTTCTATGACGATGGACCTGAAGGCGTAGGATATTGGGATGCCGAGCATGGCTTCAAACCCGAAGATCAATACGCTTTTACTAGCAATAAAGATAGATTAATTTCCATGGATATTAAAAAAGACTATATGAAGGGTTATAACAAATATAGTGACGAAAAACGTATCGAGGCTAGCCCTTTGATCCCGGCGGAAGTTGACCCTCGGCGGAAACCCGGGCCGTATGCCCCGGGACAGGCTCCGTATATACCCGGGTCTGATCCCGAGGCGCCGTTGCAAGAGCACAAAATTAAGCTTACCGACAATTACATCAAACAACTCATTAAAGAAGCTTATGTACACTTAGAAGAAGAAGAGGGTTTTGGCTTAAAGCAAGCGCAAGACGCTATTCGAAGCGATGAGGATGAAGACGAAAGAGCTGCTAGCAAAATAAGAAAGGGTTTCAATAGCGCTAAAGCAAACGAACAAGAAGTTGTCTCTGCTTTGAAAGACATGATTGCATTATATAAAAGTCTTTCTTGGAGAAAACAAAGATCTGGGACGCGTGTGTATTACAAGATAATGGAAGTATACAAGCTTTTAAAGAAAGGTTCACACGGCGGTGTGATGTAAAATGGAAAAAATTTTTTTTGAACCGCATTTCGCGGTTGGGACAACAACATGAAACTGACAAAATCACAATTAAAAAAACTTATCAAAGAAGAAATGAGCGAATCGATTGCTGATGAAACACTGGAAGAGCAAGAATCTGAAACAAAACGTTTTTCTGATCCTACAAGAAAAGAAAGAGATCGCGCGAGAGCGCAAGGTACAGCCGCAGGGACGCCATCTGGTCGTGAAATAAAAATGAAAATTAACCAAATGAAAAAAGATGGCAGAATTGATAAACCTACATGGCGCAAGGCGCGGCGCGCGCTTTATAAGGACAAGACCGGCGACATGGCAATTGCTGTTTTGGTTGATGCCATTGGCCGGGGTGAAGTCGAAGGTGCGTTTGGTGGCGGTTTTGATGATGACAATACTGAGGATATCACGGCGGCGCCCATGCGTGCATTACGAAACTTGAATTTAAAAGAATCCAAACTTACCAAAAGCATGCTCAAGCAACTTATTAAAGAAGAATTGGAAAATGATCAAGAGAGAGCTAGAGAGCTAGCTAGTTCTCATTCTTCTGGTGAAGCAGACCTGGACCGGTCGATGAGACATGTTAAAAATGACCCGGTAACTGTTCATCGAGGTGCGGACCGTCAACCTTTAGGTATAGTTGCAGCGCCTCCAGAACTATCTGGTGGCATAAATCCTAAAAATATTCAGGATCTTGCGCGTAAACTGGCTCAAAAAGATGCTGCTGATATTCCATGGAATGGAGAAGGTTCTCATGAGCAGATCCTAAGAAGAGATGCATATTTGGCAACAGCCAAAGAAATATTATTGGGCCATCCGGCCGGCATGAAACATCGTGTGCCGGGCAGCAGGATAAACCGCCCATGGTGGTAAGAAGGGCTTCCCGGGAAATATACGCCTGTATCATAAATAAAAAACAAAACTTAAATGCCATGCTGTAACTAACATATAGAATAATGCAATGGGTTTAAGAAATACTGGTTTTTTTCTCGCAATATATTCAATTGCCAAGCTAAAGAACACTATCTTTGTTGCTGCAAACAAAAATAAAGACTTATCTAATAAGTAAGCCATTAAAGGATTGGCTTCCTGCACTCCATGTGCGATCGCATAAAGAGTTAAGGTTAAATCTGCAAAGTTACCAAAATGACATAATAGAAGCCAGGTTAATAATATTGCTTTTTTGCCCATCAAATATAACTATGACATAATAAAACTATTTTGTAACTTTTAAGACAGTATGCAGTGGCCTAACATATTTCACATCAAAATACAGATTTGCGCCTACTGGCAATACGTCCACTTTCATAATTCCTTTTCTGCATCTTTTAATTGAATTAGAAACAACTGAGTTTGAAGCAAATATACACATTATTCCTTCTTCTTTCGCTTCTTGTTTGTTCCAATTTACAATTGTTTCACAATCCGGATCTCCTCCGTTGTGAAAATATTTTTTTGCTAAGAAGTCTAACGCTTCTTCAAAATCTTCATCGCCGCGCATATAGGTTGTGCATGGTTTAAATTTCATAAAATTCTCCTTTGGGAATAATATAACAACTAGTTATTATAGAGGAAAGCAAAATGAAAATAAGTTTTAGGATGTCAAAAGACAAATTGAAATCTAAAATTTTTCTTAACGAAATGTATTTGGGACACGTATACTTGGATGTATGGACATATAAATGGTCAATGAATCCAAATTTTAGATTACCGTTCAATTTTACTGATGTTAAAAAAGATAAATTCGAATCTTCTTATAAGGCTGGCAAAGCAATGGTTGATTTATACAATTTTTTGTTTCCACTTGTCGATGAAGAAAAAGATACACAGGAGTTCGGGATCAGCTTAAGTCAAATGCTGATGTTTTTAAAAACGAGGGTTTAAATGTGAAAAAAATAGCGTTGATATTGGTGGCTTCTTTGCTTGTGTGGAACGGGTGCACACAAAAAGATTTTGGCAATTCAGCGTTAGTATCGGACGACGTGGTAGAAGAACCAACGGATATTAAAGAAGATATTGAAGAAATAGATCCTTCTACTGTTTATCCTTTTCCTGGAAATGAATGTGTTGAATGCAAATGGTATTTTTGCCCACCTCTAGATTCTGTTTGGCAAAAACAAATTTGTGTGGATTATTGCGAGGATCCTCCTCGTATTTTGCACGAAGGACAGTGTGAAGAGTATTTAGAATGTGACCCAGGACAATATTTAATTGAGCAATTAGAATGCATAACTGAAGAAGGTTTTCCAGGTACACAAGATAAAGTATGCAACAAAGGAAAAATACAATATACAGACTGTATTACTGATTGTGAAGAAGAGTCTTGTAATTACAAAGATGATGATTGCGATGACGAAATAGACGAAGGGCAATTAAACGAATGTGGAGAATGCGGCGTGATACCTGCAGAAGAATGCAATAATTATGACGATGATTGCGATGATCAAATAGACGAAGGATTGATACAAGCATGCAGTACCGCATGTGGTTCGGGATATGAGTTATGCGACGGTGGAAACTGGATATCATGCACTGCCCCTCCAGAAAATGACGAAATTTGTGACGGGCTCGACAACGATTGCGATGGGCAAATTGATGAAGGCCTCGAATGTGTATGCACAATTCAAGATGTAGGTGTGCTTTTTCCTTGTCAAGAAGATCCTTTGTTGTGTGGGCAGGGATACAAAACATGTCAATGTGTTGATTCTGACTGTAAAACCTTAAACATGACAGAATGTTTTGCTTTTTGCTATTGGATACCTCCTGCGGATCCTGCGGATTGCGATCCTTTAATTGGCATGCCCCTTAATCAAGAAAAGTGTAATAATTTTGATGATAATTGCAATCAACAAATTGATGAAGATTTGTATACAGCATGCTACACCGGACCAGAGGGCACTCTTATGGTTGGAATATGTGAACCTGGAATTATGACTTGTGATGTTGGTATTTGGGGAAATTACAATGAAGACGAAGATTTTATTGCATATTATTGCAAAGACGAAATTGTTCCTCAAGAAGAAATTTGTAACGGAATAGATGATGATTGCGATGGCATAACAGACTGGGGCGAAGAAATGAAAGATACAGATGTCTTGTTCATAGTAGATTGGTCTGGGTCAATGAGTGACGAAATGGATGCTGTTATGATCGCATTAAATCAATTTGCACAAAACTTTAGTGACGAGGAAGTGATTAAATGGGCTTTTATGAGAGGACCCGTGGCAGATGCGCCAACTTATAAAAGCGAAAGATTAGAATTGCAACAGGACTTGATCGGGTTTTCAGACTTTTTAACCTCCTTAGCGGGCATGGATGCTAGCATGCAGACCATGCAAACTGCATATGAAATGATATTAGATGCAGTGTATTTAGCGGTACATAATATTACTGGTACGCTTCCTCAACCAATTTCCGACTTTCAGTGGTCTGGGCCGGCCGGTACTTATCCTGCAGATGTTATAGAGTCAGTGCCGCCGTTGCAGTCTTTTGAAATAAGCTGGCGACCAGGAGCTGAACGTATTATAATTGTGTTTACTGATGAGCATCCTCAGAGCTATTTGTCACCTCAGCTTACAACAGAAAGTACAAAAACAGCTATATCCGGTGTGCCACAACTTAAATTATATACGTTTTCGCGTAATAATAATAAAATACCATGGGAGCAACTTGCCAATGCTGGCGGAGGAGAATGGTATAAACTTACAAACAATCCTACAGAAATGTATGCTAGTTTAATGGAAATTCTTGATGAAATATGTAAAGGAGATAACTAATGAAAACCAACGAAGATCTTAAGAAAGAAATTGAAAAACTTAAAAATCAAATAGAGAAAACAAAAAAACAAAAAACAAAATTAAACCAAGCCAATGATAAGCTTCAAGATGAAGTCGATTCTCTTTGGGCTATGATGGATGAAATGGCAAAATCAGATGTAAAAAATTGGACTCATATTCTAAATAAGCTTGAAAAAGACACTGCTATCGACGTACTCATGGCTACTAAAAACAAAGCTGAAGCATAGGAGGGGTCTGTGATTGTTGAAGAAGGCATTATCTATTATATGTTTAGTGTGTTTTGTTTCATGTCCAGGACATCAAAGCTCTACTAGTTTCTTTTCTAACCAAAAAAGAAAGATATATAAATCTTCTTCGTGCGATGTTAATAAACCTTTTCCACAAATGGTTATAATTCCTTTTTTTGAAAGTGCGACACAATTGATGCCGAACTGTGACACTTATCCAAAACATCAAACAGCGCTGGCTCTTATGATTTTTTATCATCATTGGTTAAAGTGGTTTGGTGATGAAGAGTTAGTTGTCAAAAAGATGCTTGAAAAAGTAATGATCGAGTGGGACACAAAAAAAAGAACAGTAAAAAGAGGATATAGTTTAAAAGGAAAACTAAAAAGAAATATCACAGTTGTTGGTATCGCGCGTTCTAATTCTGTGATGTGGGTATGGGAAGGACATTTTCATAAAATAGCAGAGAGTTCTCTAATACACGAATTAGTTCATTTGGCCTTGAGAGCAAAATACGGTCATGGCGACTCGGATCATGAAGGTGATAAATATAGCGGGTGGACGGTTGAACATTCTGCAATGATTTTAGAAGCAAAAGAAATGCTTCGATCTTTTGATATATAGGAGGGTTTATGGGTGAAATATTTTATTGGGATTGTTGTATTTATAATAATGATATTAAATATAACAGGAGTTGTTATGGCAACACAACCAAAAGCTAAATTTTACGATTTTAGCGATCAAATTATAGATGGTGAAATCAAGCGGCCTACAACTTTGTATACAAATGCCAGAGAAAGAGTTAAATTTGATCGTTTACTTAAACTTAAAAAAAGTTTTCTACCAGAATTATTTGATACTGCTAAAGAAAGAGTTTTTAAATAAAAAAAACTATTTATAAGGAAACGGAGAACTTTATGCGAATTATCATTACTCGGCCGAAAAACAATAATTTGTTGTTGGAAGGGCGAAAAGAAAACGCAGCTGCCATGATTGTTAAAAAAATTAACGATCCATGGATGGTTGCTTGGTTGCAAGCTTTATTAGATCCCAACACTGAAGATCCTGATCCACTCACCGATGAAGACGTTGAGCAGCTAGCCCCAGGTAGCGATCCGCCAATTAAACAGGACAACCCTTTTCCCCCGGGGCCATGGCCGGGAGACATGCAACAACTTACGCTGCTAGATCCAACAAATCCAAAATTTAAATATCTTGAATGGATAGCTAGAAGAATTAATGAGATAGCCCGGGCTCAAGAAGACAACGATTATTTGCATCACTTAAAAAGAGTCAGCGAGGATCCTGTAGCAATTGAAAATTCTTTGACACGAAAACCTTATCCACAGGATACGGCTGAACACATCGATAGCTTAGGGCCGACGAGGAGAGTCCAAGCTGGATATTTGACTAACGCGCAAAAATTAGCTAATAGTCGCCACCACGCCAGAGAAAAAATAACTAGCGCCAAGGGGGAGATGCGTAAGCTTCGTGATTATCATCGTTTGGCAGAAAAAGGATATATTGAAAAAGATATTAATAAATTTAAAGATTTATATAACTGGGGCCATGAAGTTTATACGGCCATGCAAAAAGAAGCTGAACGTGAAAGATTAAAAAAGATAGAAAAAGGTGCGAAAGAGTCAACTGATTATCTTGAAGACGACGATAACTTTATGATTGTGAGACCTCGTTCAGCAGATAGTTCTTGTTATTATGGACAAGGCACTAAATGGTGTATTTCAGCTACTCAAAGTAGAAATTATTTTGATCAATATACTGGAGAAGGTACCGGCTTTTATTTTGTTTTGTTTAAGCATCTCCCACAAGAAGATGTTTTTAAAAAATTAGCATTAGTTTATACAGCGGGTGATTCTGAAGAGCCAAGTGAGGTGTTCGATGTCACTGATGACGAAGTAGGAATAGACGCTCTGAGAGACGCGACTGAACATAATGTTCTTGCGCGCGCGTTGAAAAAAATGGCGGCCGAGGATCTTAAAAAGATGAAAGGTCCAAATCGACAAAGTTATTATAAAAATGTGTTTGATGATTTAATCGACGAGTGGGATAACTTAAAACAAGAAGAAGAAGGCTATAAAATGCCTGAAAGGTTAAAAACAATCTTAAATATACTCGGACTAGATGATGAAGACCTTGCCGTAGCTGAATCAACCGATATCCAAGAACACATTCAAGAATTAGTTGAAGAACAATATTTCGAAATTCTTGGGCATACGAGCGGTCATTTTGAAGAGAATCCTGCAGGGCCTTCTGATGCCGATTTTGAGGCCCTGTATGAAAAACATAAATATGATTACGTATACGTCAACTACGATATGTACGATGAAAGTCGTTGGTATTGGGATGCTAGTTTTTCATTAGATTTCACTGATATTCACGACGACTTAGAAGACGCAGACCCTGATGAGGTTGAGAACGTTTTACGTAAAATTTTAGACGATTATAGCACTTATCCTGATGAATTTGACGGTTATGGTACGGAGGTCTCAGTAAGATTCTCACCTGACTATGATGAGAACGAAGGAATGC
>TARA_R110002074_G_scaffold129883_1_pt1 | contig 10974 bp, 11 predicted proteins | sample TARA_R110002074 | Tara Oceans TARA_R110002074 (sample SAMEA4397215) | marine metagenome | biome: Polar Biome; feature: [MIX] marine epipelagic wind mixed layer (ENVO:01000061); material: water (ENVO:00002006), including particulate matter (ENVO:01000060) such as... | depth 10-100 m
TTTATCTTACGCTTCATCGCCATCCGTGGCGCAAGGCGTTTCATCGCCCTACTTCGTTGTTGACGCTGTTGAGGAGTTAATGGTTTTTCAATAAGGTATTCCGTAAAAGATAACATTTAATTTTCTCCTAATCCTAATACCCACATAAGGGCGCCTGCTAAACCTGTGATTATTGTAGAAATAAACACCCAGGCAACAGATTTAATTGTTTGTAAAAGCGATTCAGTTTCTGATTGCGATTGTTCAACGCGTCTCATGCGCTCTTCTTGATCAATTAGTCGCTTTAGCGTAATTCGAGTAGTTTCACTCAGATTAGCTATCTTCTCTTCAGCTCGGGCCAAAGCAATGATAGCATCAGCCATCCTATCGATCTTTTCTTCGATTCTATCTAGACGGGTTTTCTCATCAGCATTCATATTATGCGCTGTGCTTTCTAGCAAAATTGTGGCTGGTTTCTTCGCCTAATACCGCATCTACACTACCACTTGGAACTGTAATGGGATCACCCTTCATTTGCTTAATGCCTTTCTTGATGGCCTGGGCACTATTACTCGCCTTTACGTCAACTGTTTGACCCTTAAAGAGTTTACCAGCTTTCTTGGTGATAGTAACTGTCCACCATTTGATTGCTTCTTCAAGATCAGTTGATTCTTTCAACTTAGCAAGTTTGCTCTTAAGCATATCGACGTACTTAGTACCTCCATAAGATTTAACCCGCTTAGGATCAGGATTCTTGATCATCTTTTCAAGATCTTTAACGTCGAGCTCTTTATCAGTGGCTTCGCCCATTAGCTTAGCCTTATTGTCGTGATACCATGCGGCGTCAGCTGGTTCAGCGTTTCCACCAATCTTAGCAGCAGCCATTTTAGCACCTTGCCATTTTCTCCAAGACTTTGACGGGCTTAGTTGCTTTCCTGTTTTCTTGTCATAGATGATCCAATCCGCGCTTGCTTCAAATATCTCGTATGCTTCTTTAATTTCAGAAGGTTTAGTGAAGTCTATATCTTCGTAAATGAAGTCAGGGCAAAAGTTTTCACCAAGTACGATTGAACAGATCTTTGATATACGGCCTTCTTTAAGCTTACTTGATTCGCCCATACCAGAAACTGGTGAGGTATCAATAAGGCCGCTCGCAAACGCTTGTGCTTTCTTTAACGCCTTTTTATCTTTAGGATTTTCAATGTATTTCGCATAAGCATCTTGAAATTCTTTATCATCAAACACTTTGTCAATAACTCCACCAATCTTTTTTGCAGCAGAGACTATCGATTTAATAACGCCTTTCCCTGAAGCTTCTTCGATTGATTCGGTCTTTCGGCTTTTCAACTCAACCGCAAGATCCCGTGTGATCTTCTTCGCGTTTGGATTGCTTACACCTTTAAATATATCGTGCATAGCCTTAAGCTGCGATGTATCCAGTGAAGATAGTTTTTTCTGATTAATTTCTGTAATATTCATGTTTCCCATTGAGTTAAAGTATAGTTCTATTTATAAAAAACTTCTTTTTAAAATTCTCATATATTCGTCTTTTTACTTACTCTTGACCTTAGTTGCCAAGTCTTTATCAGCACCGCCCCAAGTGCCTTTGCTTTTTGAGATAAACGAGTTAACACGAGCAAAAGCCCATTGCTGAGGTGTTGTTCCTGGACGATGACTCGTTTTATATGCTCCCATACCGCGGTCAAATACCTTTTTTAAGATCCCGTAAGAAATACCTGATTCTTCCGACTTTTTTTCTAAGCCTTTAATCTGTTTTTCGGATAGTTGACCAGGTGTATTCTTTTTGTAGCTTTTAACTAATTCAGCGCTGCCGAGATTGAGGGTTTCTTCAAGCGAATGGATGAAATATTTGTCACCTTCGCTGCAAACTATATAATTCGATTTGCGTTCACTGATAGTAATTTCAACCCTACCATTCACGTACGCTGTATCACCTTTGTTAAAAATCTCTCCTGAAATATACCGTTCACGTTTTTCTGAAACTGTTGGAAGTTGAACGTGCTTACGGAAGTTAACCATTTCCTTTAATCCCATTCTCTTACGAAGTAGATTAAAAAGCGTCATATCTTCACCATATTCCTTTGGTAATCCCTTTGAAAAAGATTTAAAGTCACCATCAATCGCGGTTTGACGCATCTTTGATGCAGACATACCAGATACACCTTCAGCGTCAGGATCACGTTCACCTGCAGACGCAACTTGAATTCCATCCTTAAAGTCGTAGTATCCATGACGGCCTTTTGCACCATTATACTGATTTAGTAGCTTTTGAAATTCTTTAATGCGATCGGAGCCAACGACCATTGTGATACGGGTGTACCCCTGATCATACAAAATAGATGCAATGTGGAGTGCGGTTTTAGCGGCCTTATCTTCGATGATGCTTCTTCCGTGTTTCGGAAACATTTTACGCATTACCTTAATTTTTTCTTTATACTCTAAAGGATTCTTTTTAGGGTCGTTAGATTGTGAAGCGTAAATGCGGTAGTCGTTACCAATTGCAAGTGCTGCGACTTTAGCAAGAAGTTTTCCGTGTCCTACCGTAGGTGGATTGAAGCGGCCAAAGGTGAAAACTACTTCGCGGGTTTTATCTTCGTTATACTCTTTAAAGGATTTCACTATTTTGTTTTCTTTTTGAATTGTGTGGATTTCATTTCATCTTGAATATCCTTTAACGCTTCGGCACTTTGTTGCAAAATGCCAATTTGCATAAGTAAAGCTGATGGTTTATCCGAAAATTTAGAAAGGCCTTTTATCTCGTCAGCGATCTTCTTTTGAAGATGCGATAAGCGCATCGTACCATAGTTTGACACTAAGACTGTAGGATCTTTAGGGTTGTTTAACGTATCGTCGTTATAGATGACAGCGCTTTTTCCTTCATTAATTATAAGTGTCTTTACCGTGTTTTCTAAGTTCATCGTTTTATCGTTCCCACCCCTTTATGACGTCTGGCGAGAAATTGTTTGTTGAAAATTCCATGCGATCAACTAACTTAACTGCTCCATTTGATGCTCGGTCAATCGCAACGAATCCTTCTGAACCCGTTACTTTAAACCCATTGCGAGTACGAACAAATGTATCAATCTCTTTTAGCTTATCTAATTTATTTATAATAATCAATTTAGCGTCCACGATAGCATTCATGAGTTGAAACATTAGATCAAGGTTTTTCTTGTTCTCCTTCGAGAAGAATTTCATTTCTTCTTCATGCTTTGCTGTAACATTCGCTTTACCTTTATCGCTTGAGCGTTTTTCGTATTCCTTCTTAAACTTCAGATCGAACCAAGCGATAAGATCTTGAACGTGCTTAGCAGTACTTGTAATACGTTCACCTTTACGAACAAGCGTATTATTAAAGGTTTCAAGTTTAATTGCAAGAGCTTGATTCGATTCAAGTTCGCTAAGTGTTGTAGATTTAATCTTCTGAAAGATCTTACCTGCCTTTGATAGCGCTTGAGTAACTTCTTCAGTATCAAGTTTCGTGAGTGTTGCAGTTCCAGAAAGATCTTGAAGATCAGCGTCTTGATACCATACGCTAGGTTTCTTTTTAAGTCCTTTAAGGTTAACACCAAACGATGCTTTCATTGAAGCGAAGTCTTTACCTTTATACGTTGTATGCCATACTACGCCAAGATTGGCTTTAAGCATTGTCTTCGCAAGATCTGATTTAGCTGGAACAGCATAAACAAGAGTGTTGGGCTGAAACGTGATGTATTTTTCGCCATCAATCGATTCACTATTTAAGTCTCCCTTTGTAAACATTACATCACCTTGAATGACATCGGTGATTCCAAGATCTTTAAGTTCCTTATACGCTATCACTAGCTTTTCTGCAAGATCACCAGAAGTATCAGCACGTACATCAGCTTCTGACTTGTAGACCTTAGGATCTTTATTGAAGATACCCTTCTTAGCAACAAAGAATTGGCCATCTTGTGGATCGATACCAGCAAAGACTGCAGGTGCTCCATCCCATTTGACTGTTACATCAGTAGACGAATTACTATTACCCGCAAGCATATCTCTCAACGATCGTAGCGCCAGTATCGCTTCTCTTGCACCTTTCACACCACCATAGATTACCCTATCCTCGATGTGGACCATGTGAGTATTCTTGCCAGCTTTAGCAGCTTCAGACAATGCTGTTATGTATTGGTTAAACGATTTCATTTTAAATTCTTTAATTGGTTCACTATTAGACTCTTTAATTTCTAGCACCAAATCTGTTGAACCTGCTTTATAAATTCTGTGGTATTCCATTTTGGAAATATTTAAAACATCGCCTTCTTCTAACTCGTAGGGGATAGTGTTATCCATTTGGAACATCCAGCCTTCACCTTCTAATACGGTAACAACACGATCGCCTTTATCGCGGTGCCATACTAATTCGTGAGAATCGGTGTTTGATTCGAATGTGCGGATCTTTAATTCACCGTTTGATTTATCTGTGTATGGTTTGCTCATATTACCAAAAAAAGTTTCCACCGCCTTTTAGGCCCAGTTGTGCTGCGTACCGTGGAAGGTTACACGACCAATAACCTGGCTTTGTTTTATCTTTCTTTAAATGGCATTGGTGCCTAGCCGCGAAAGATTTGCGAGCTGCTGGATTGTCGATCTTAGCCTTAAGACCAGACGTATCTCCAAACTGAACTTTAATTATGTTGCCTTTATCGTTCTTAACGTATACATAAAATTTCTTTTTACCACCACGTTTTGGATCGTCTAATTCGACTTCAGTACCCTTATAGTCTGCTTCAACCAATGGATGATCTAAGGGAACTTCTATACCTTCGTGCATTGCGAGTTCACCGATGTCTGTTGACATGAGATATTCGTCGAATTCATTCAAAGGATTCATCGCAGATTCTTTCATCTGCCTTGCGTGACAAAATAGCTTATAATAATTCTCCGAGTGTGGACGGAAAATATTATGCGCTAATGGTATTTGATTCTCCTTATGGAATCTCAGTGCTGCTTCGAGTTTACTCATTATTTTTCTTTTAGAATTATGTAGGAGCTTGAATCAGAAGTTGAACTACCTGCATAGTTGATAAGTTGTGTAATAAACTTATTTGCCTTTTGGCCGCCTTTTGCGATAAGATTAACTACGTAGAGTCCACCGAGTTTTCCATGAATCCAAATGTCTGCGTTCTTTCCATGCCCTTGGAGTTTTTCTTGCACTTCAGCTTCTGATATTTTTCTGTCAACGATTTGAAGCATCTTGGTAAATTTAGCAATAGCTTTCTTATCACCTTGTGCAATAAGCTTTGCTTCTTTTCTCATCGCGGAATTCTTAGGAAGTTGCTTCTTATAAATTCGTTTCGCTGCGTCTGTCATAACACCCCAAGATGCACCTCCTCCACGAGCTCCTTTACCTTTAATCTCGACCTTATGGGATCCAAAGGCAGAGTTGGCACGAATATCGAGTTGACCGGCCATGTGTGTAATATAATTAGCTTTGGTGGTATACCATTCACCACGCTTAAGAGCCTTAATATGACCTGCTGAGTACCTATAATCTTCGGTTTCGGCAGGTCGCTCAACATTCTTTTCTACGCCTTTAGCACCTTTCGTAACCTTCTTCAGGGAAATAGCAACTAGTCTCTTTTGGAGATACAGATCAAGAATGTCGTCGTTTAGATCTTCAACTGTTGTAGTTGCGAGTTCTTTGAGATCGAAGTCTGTGTCTGCAACCCAAATATCGCCTGGATTCCACTTATCGTCTGGAAGTGGTTTAAAGTCGTTATTCTTAAACGCGGTATTCTTAGCAGAATAAACTGCTTTCATGAGTTTATCATCGCGGTGAAAGGTCATTCCCTTTTCAATGATGCGATTTTTAATAGCATACTGCGCTGTAAGATAAGATGAAACTTTCCAACCTTCGTCGATCCCTAAAATATCTTTAAGAGTGGTTTTACCAACACTCACTGATTTAAACGCTTTAGTAAGAACTTTATCAGTAAAACTTTCAATTGGCATAGCACTACCAATTTCTAACATCGCTGCCATCCAGACGCACTGTGCTGCTTCGCCAATTGCTGTACCTACAGTACCACCACCAGCTCCTGCACCTCCACCGAATTCAGGCGTTTTAAGCAGATCCGATATAGATATTTCAGAACCGCTTTTGCCGATTAGCTTAAATGCCTTACCATCTTGTTTAAACTGTTCAATGGATGCTAAGGCGGACTGTGTGTCAACTACAAGAAACTCCCCACCTTTTGCAAGAGTGAGAGGTTCTTGTTTACGGATCTTATTCGCTAAGATTTCAGTCCTAGCTGATCCTACATTAGGTCCACCCGTTGCTGGCTTTTTAAGTTCACCTGGTACGAGTTTTGTTCCTTCATTAAGGAATGTTTGAAAGGATTTTAGATTAAACATTAGGCGTATGTTTCGATCATGCGGGTGAGTTCACCATCAGAGACACTTACACCAGACTTAATAGTACCAGCCATCATGTTCAACGCGCGAGAGAGTTTTCTTAAATTGGCAGATTGCTTAGACTTACCTTTACGCAACATGTCGACAACAGATTTACGTGTTTGTAAGTCCATTTCGAAACCACCATCTAACTTGATCTTACCGACAATTGATTCCATGAAGTCATAGATTTCACCTTCAGTAGGATCAATCTCGATCATAAACGCTCGAGTACGAAGAGCACCATCAGGATCAAGTTTGTCCATCTTCAAGTTCGAGATAAAGATAACCTTACCCGTGAAGTTAAAGTAACGTGGAATCAAATTAGCATCGATCAATTCTTGTGGATCTTCATACTCGTCAGGTTCAACGACGTTCTTCCCCATTTTATTCCAAACCAATTTACGGACTTTCTTAGTGTCAGTAGCAGCTTTAAAAATGTTACGTGCTTCTTGATCTTTCAAAGCATCGTCGGAGTCATCGAAAAGAATAACACCGTCTTGGTTCTTAAACAGAAGTGAATAGATACCAGCAGCAGATGCTGTACCAGTGTTCTTAAAGTAACCATTGCCATCAGATAGACCTACTTCAGCCAAGACCTTTTCAACCGTGAAAGTCTTACCAATACCACCGCGACCAGCAATAAAGAGTGCGTTTGCTGCACCAGATACTGTCATCTTAATTAGATTCTCTAAGTCGCCCAATTGCTTTTCGTACGTTAGTCGCTCACGATCTGCTTCTAATTCATCAAGTTGTGTGTTGTGAGAGTATGTTTCCTTTGATGCACCACCGCGGATTGACCCTGAGGTTGCACCAATTGCTGAAAGGATAGTACTCTTTTGAGAAAGAAGTTTCTTTTCGTCTTTTGCACTACCTTTCCATATATACTGTCTTCCAACCTTTTTGATGATAGCAGGATTTTGTGCTTCCATCTCGTCGAAGATTTTGATACCAACTGACTTCCAGACTTTAAACACCTTCTGTTTTGTAAAGCCTGGGCTTGAAACAAGAGATACCACATTGGCATAAGCGTCATCAGGATCTACTGCTTCAGTGAGTAGCGCAAGATCTTCGTCTACACTTTCGTTCAAAGGAACATCAGTTGGGTACGTTACGAACTTACCAGTTTTAACCTTGCCACTCTTCAACATATCAGCGATTTGTGGAAGAACTTGAACCAATGATACGTCACGGTCAAACGCGATGTGATAGGTTGGTCCTTGGCTTGAACCATTCCACATATCAATCGAAGAAAGGTTGCTGCTATTAGCAGATCCAACGTTTACCCAATTAAAGCGGATTGACTCGATTTTTTTACCAGGTGCATAGAAACGCACACCGTAGCCTGCGCCATTTGAATTTTTAAATTTCTCAAGCCCGGCAGCTGCAAACATTTTCTTAACACCTGTCTTTTTGCGCAGATATCTTAAAATGATAGTTGATGCTTTTTCAAGCGACCCGGTTGATAGTTCCTCTGTGATGTATTCTTTAAATTCTAGCATAGCTCCCATAGTGTGTTAAGTTTAAATTACTTAATTCTATTTATAACATGACGTACTTTAATATTTGGCCCATTTACAGTTTTTCCATTGACTTTGCTCGAACCATCGTATAAATATGCCTCGCTCTCTGCCGTTTGCTTCGATTTCCCAAGGGAGATCGTAGTAGTTTACAATGTTGCATTTAACGATAGATCCACGCCATTTGCACACGTTAACTTCTCTAGAAAGATCCTTTAGTTCTCCTCTCGCAAATTGCTTTACATGCACCATTTCGTGTGCAACAGTTTCTAACATTGTTTGAATAGGCTGAGAAGAATCAACTCGAATGGTGAATTCACGAGGACGATAAGAGCTATCTTCCCATACGCAATCTCCTGCGACTTCTTCTTTACATATCAAGTTGTGTATAAGTGTAATGTCTATCTCTACCTTATTGACTAAACGTGGTGCTAGGAGGTTAAGAGAGAAGTTGGCGATGGATTCTACCATTTCTCTCTTAACCTTCCCTGAACCTGTAGCCGATATAAACATTAGATCTTAAACGCTGAGAAGTCTGAGTTCGTTGCTGGAGCTGTACTTATTTCATCGCTCGATAACGTCTGTGCTGAATCCTCTACATCGTATAATCTCATTTTAGAACGATCAATACCAACCACGAATCGTTTATCCTGTGTTGCATCGTTATACCGATTCTTCAATTGTTTCACCATGAGCTGATTCATACCTTCGAGTTGTTCTGTCGAGATAAGAGCTAACATTAAGTCGGCAGTTGCTGGCAAACCAAATGATTCTGAGGTGTCGGTAAGTTCTATATCGGTATTACCAAAGCCAGTGCGTGTAACCTGAGTTGCTGACCAGATAGGTACATTATGTTCAACCGCAAGACCACGTATTTCTTCAGCAATAGCTTTAATGAGAGAGTACGAATTGATCGATCCTCCAAGACCTTTCATTCGTGCACTTCCACAAATATTCAGATAGTCGATATAGATAACATCTGGCTTAAAGTCTTTCTTAAGCTTTAGTTCATCGAGGAGTGCACGGAAGTGGCCAACGTGTGCTGATGCGGTTGGATACTCCTTAACAATAAGTTTACCACGGGTTTTAGCCTTAAGCTTATTGATTTTTGTCTGAAACATATCCTTAGGTAAAGTTTCAAGTTGGTCAATTGGTACATCGAAAAGGTTTGCATCGATTCGTTCAGCAATCCGTTCTTCTGCCATTTCCATAGTGATATACAGTACGTCTTGACCTGCAGTAAGATTAGCTGCGGCGAAGTGACACATCGCTAAAGATTTTCCAACACCAGTACCTGCGAGGATGATATTAAGGGTTTTATTTGAAACACCACCCTTTGTAATCGTATTCAGCAAGCTGATGTCAAAAGGTATTTTGTCTTCTTGAAGATGATAGAAGTCATACCGCTTTTCAGCATTTTCGAAATAATCATGACCAACATTAGTGTCAAAGGAGACGCTAAGCGCCTTAGATAAAATACCAGGGATAGCACCGTCAGTTAAGGTTTCCTCTTTTCCATCAATAATACCAATTGATTTTATGATGGCAAGATACACCGCTCGTTGTTTGCACCATTCCTCAGTAGAAGTAAGTAACCACTCCTGTTGAACTTCTTCATAATTCTTCAATCCAACGATGAGGTCTTGAATTTCATTACGATCAGATCTATTTACGTAATCTGATTTTTGAAATTCGACCTCAAGCGCTGGTGAATTAGGAAGCTTATTGAACTTACCTAAGAACTGCAGTATAAGCTCATAGACGGGCTTATGCTCGTTCTCAAAATACTCGGCCTTGATGTGAGGTAGTGCTTTTCTGCAATATTCTTCATTATTAGTTAGCGTCTTGAGTATTATCGTTTGTAGATTCGTCATTATATTGTTTTTCTTCGATTAGATTGGTTAAAATATTACCAATGTAATTTTTGAATTCTTCACTTTTTTCTAGCTTCTTCTTATTTAATTTTTTAGGTACTTCTTCTATTCTATAATCGAATGAAACTTTCAATTGGTCGTTTTCGTCGTCCTCGGTAATGTTGACCTTTCCGTATGTGTATATTACGTTTTTGTAAGCGCCAATCTTTACTTTAATCGAATACAGTTCACTATCAGGCCTTTCAACAAAGCTGATCATATTGTCTAGATTACTCATCTTCAATAACTGGTTCAGCTTTAACCTTAAGCTCTTCTAACATCGCGCCATGAGCAACCTTGTATCGGTTTTCAATAGCAATTTCAAAGTCTGTAGAATTAAAGATCTTTGTCCAGAATTCTTCAGTCATTGTTTGTGCAGCCCGAAGGTTTCCACTCAACTCTTCCTTTGTTGCAGGATTCATCGCCATATACCAACCATTCTTAGGTTTAACGACATAGCCGGTTTCAATCGCGAGATCTAATAGACCTGACCATTTTTCGATACCTCCGTCCCAAGTTACAGTGATTGGGATCTTAGACTTCTCCTTCACAAAGCGAGACTTCTCGATATTAATGATGAAGTGATAACCTGAGATTTCAGTACCAGTCTTTTCTTGACGACGACCAATAATCCATACATCGTTGGCTGAGTACATGACTCCGGTACCACCAGAAACTACTGCCTTTGAGAACATCTCCTGTGTTTGATACGTGTGATTGACTGCAAGAAGAGGAATATCCTTAAGAGTCAAGAAGGGTGTAATCATGCGGAATAAACCTTTAAGCGCCTTAGCTCGAGTCATATCAGCAACTGACTTCATATTCTCAGCATCATCGATTTCTTTCTTCGAGGCAATATTACCAATAGAATCAATCACCACCATCACCTTATCCTTACGATCAATTTCGGTAAGTTGGTGAACTAGATCAAACTTGAGTTCTTCAATATTGGTAACAGGTGTGTGTAGTACACGAGATGTGTCAATACCGAAACTCTCAAAGTAGGATTGAGGTGAACCAAACTCCGAATCATAAAACATAAGAACTGCATCCTTATGTTTCTTCATATAAGCACCTGCCATCAGAAGGGCGAATGATGTTTTGAAGTGCTTACTTGGACC
>TARA_R110002074_G_scaffold179018_1_pt1 | contig 10968 bp, 8 predicted proteins | sample TARA_R110002074 | Tara Oceans TARA_R110002074 (sample SAMEA4397215) | marine metagenome | biome: Polar Biome; feature: [MIX] marine epipelagic wind mixed layer (ENVO:01000061); material: water (ENVO:00002006), including particulate matter (ENVO:01000060) such as... | depth 10-100 m
AACATGGTAGCCTTCTTTAATGAAGCGATCGCATAAATGGGAGCCCAAGAAGCCCGCTGCTCCCGTTATTAGTATTTTTTTCATTTTCTTTAATTCACTGAAAAAATATTAAACTAAATTTTATTTAGACCTATTGTTATAATTTTTGTTCAAATCATAGTAGTCTGATATTACTTTAATTGCTTAATAAGAATATTAAACCATTATAAGATTCGATTCTCATTAGATCTTTACGAATTTAAATATGCCCAATTAGAATTTTAAGCCTCAATTTTTTTATTCATTTAATAAAATATCATCTGCTTTAAATTACTGAAGACTCACTTGTATTATTTAAACCTTTCTTCCAAAACAATACTATAAAACATGCAAATTTAATACTATTAAAAAATAAATTCCACTATTATAACTCAATATATCATTATCACTCAAAATTCTTTTATACTCAGCTTTGTTTCCGATATAAAATATCCACTTATTAATACAAATAAAAGAGGTTGATTGGCATCTGACAAAAAACCACTAGAAAAAAAAGAAGTTAACCCCACAGAGGCTAAAATAAACAAATAGAATTTGCTAAAATTTGTAAATTGATATAATGTTTTAAAAAAAAGATAAAATGCATATATCCCAAAGCATCCAAATAAAAGATATAGATCTATCAGTCCAAATTCCGTTCTAATCTCATAGAATTTTGGTCCACCTAAAATATAATTAGGTAATCTCCATGAGTTTATTACATCAGCATATGTTTTAACCAACAATTGGTCTCTATATGAAGTAACACTAGTTAATAGTCCTTGATCATTATAAATATTTATAAATATTTGAAATTTTGATTCAAAAAAGAATTTTAATTTCAAGAAGAAAATAATAACGAAAATAATAATAACTGATATTAACGAATAAAATTTTAAGTTTTTAAATAGTTTAAATTTGAAAAAATGATACAAACACAATATTATCAAGAAAAAATATATTTTTTTAGTGCCAATCAAAAGAGAAATTAAAAGCACAAAACTAAATTCTAAATGATTTTTTAACTTAAAAAAAACTTTATAATAATAATAAAGTATAAATAATATAAAATAATAACTAGCTTGATTGCTTGTGTTATAAAACCCCATAAATCCAAACCTTTCAAAAGTAAAATAAGTTTTGAACAGATTAATGTTAAAAAAGAAGCTTAATAAAATAACAGCAGCATTTATAAAGAAAAGAATAGAAAAAAATCTTAGATGTTGATTTGAGTAATTACTTGATGTGATTAGAGGCAGAAATGTTATAATCGTAATTGGCCAGTATAAATATCTACTCAAAAACAAAAGATTACCTCTTATTAAGCTTAAAATATTAGAATTGGATTTTATAATAGTTTGACCAAGAAAAAAAACAATTAAAAGTCCAATACTAAAAACAATGAACTTTTTTGTGACCTCTAATTTAGTATACTCTTTTAGATAAACAAAAACAAAAACAATGTAAGTTATTAAAACTATTGTTTTAAAAACTCCCGTATACCTAATAAAATCAAGATTAAAATAAATAGAAGTTTTTCTTAAAACATCTCCTAGCAGAAACATAATTATTGTAAAATACAATAACATGCTTATCCTTTTTATAAAAATCAAGTTCATATATAATAATTAATTGATTGATTTTTTTATTTTTTAAGCATCCATGTTTTCAGAAATAAAAATAAAAATTTTGAATTGGTATAAAAATATCTTTTAGCCATTCTTCTAGGTTCTTGAATTAATCGATATAACCATTCAAACCCATATTTTTGAATCAAAACTGGAGCTCTTTTAACATCGCCAACATAGGTAGGTAAAGCGCCTCCTATTCCAAATAACATAGCGTTAATTTGCTTATAATGATTATGCATCCATTTTTCTTGTTTTGGACATCCTAATGCCACAAAAATAGCGTCTGTTTTAGTTGTATTTAATTCAATAATATATTGTTCATTATTCCATGCTTTACCAAATGGGGGGGAAATTAATGCAGTTACTGCAATATTAGGGTATTCTTCCTCAATTTTGTGTTTAAACTTATTTAGAACATCTTCTGTGGACCCAATGACCGCTATCCTGTATTTTTTGGTCTGACAAACTTCAAGGAAGTTTGGTAAAAAATCCATTCCTGCAATCCTTGGCTGATTTATTTTGTGTAAAAATTTAAAACTTTTTGCTATAGGAAAACCATCGGGGAAAGCAAATGTAGCTTCATTAACTACTTTTGCAAACTCTTTATCATTATGAGCTTCAACAAGCATATGAACGTTTGAAAAACAGACATATGAATTTACCTTTCTGTCAATTAAATCAATAATTTTGTTTTCATAAAAATCCTTATTTCCCTGATTGATATCAATACTTATTATTCTTTTCTTCATAATTTAATTCAACTTCGAATAGAGGTCTTTTAGGTTTTCAAAATTCTTCTGATGGGTATACATTTTCTCATATAGTTTCCTTGCGTTTATTCCATATTGTTTCGTTTCTTTATTAGAAAACTCAAGTACTTTTTCAACCAATTCAATAGGATTATTAGGAGAAAATGTTTCTCCGTTATACCCAGAGATTACGATATCATTAATATTATCAATATTTGAAGCAAGAACTGGAGTTCCTGCAGAAAAAGCTTCAATTAAAGTGTTAGGAAGACCCTCGTACCAAATTGATGGAAAAACCAAAGCTCTAGTTTGGCTAAGCATTTCAGAAATAAACGCTTTATCTTTTGCGCCATGAAATATAATATTTTTATTTGCAGTATTTTTTAGTTCATCAAACAACTCGCCATCACCGATAACATCAAGTTGAATATGAGAGATTTTATTGAAAGCTTCTATCAAAATATTTACTCCTTTTTCTTTAGATAATCTTCCTATAAATAAGTATTTGTTTTTTCTTTCTAAAATATTGACATTTAATAAATCATCTGTACTATTTGGTTTTACTACGATGTTAGTATCTTTAATTTTTAAACTTGAATCAACAATCAATTTTTTAATAAACGGTGTAAGAACAATAAATTTATTAATTGTATTAGACCAGGTTTTAGCTATCTTGTTATACCCAATAAACGACGCTAATAAAGCACTTTTCATATAAGAGTTTTGAAAGCACTTGTGTTTTATTCCATAGTACGGTATAGAAATATTTTTACACTTAGTACAGACCTTGGAATCTCTCAAAAACAGGGCCCCAGGGCACAATAACCTATAATTATGAAGAGTCATTACAACAGGTATATTCCTTTTTTTAGCAGCCTTCAGCACACTAGGTGAAGCTGAATAAAATATATTATGCACGTGGATTACATCTGGATTAAAATCATCTATTTTATTTAGAGTTGTTTGAAACGCTTCAGGACTATGAAAAAGGTTCGAAGGTGATATTTTTTCATTACTAAATAATAGTTGATTTACCTCAAAGCCATTATTTTTAAGAAGATTATATTCGTTATCTACAACAACATCCTCACCTCCATAGTGCCTATATTTATTGTGTATTTGAAGAATTTTCATATATCCGCGTGCTATAAATAAATAATAAAATTGTAAAAAATGAATATACTCTAATCCCCATATCTCTTTCCAAAAAAGATTCTGTTAACCCAGAAACTAAAAATAAGATAACAAAAAGGCAATGAATATAGTTTTTCTTATTAAACGATATTCTTATAATATAAATTAAACTGAACAAATATAAGCTAATTCCTAATATTCCTGTTGTAACAGCAATTTGTAATATATCATTATGTGTGTTATAATTCCTGTGTTTTAGTGCAGATGTCTCAGTATATTCTAAATAAGAAGCGTTTAGTTCTTTCTGTGCATCACCCACTCCAACACCGACAATAGGACTTTTTTTAAATGTGGTATATGAATACTCCCAAATAAGTTTTCTAACTGAGGTGCCTCCCCAACGTTTGTTGACATTATATTGGTTTTCATAATTAATAGCTTCTTTTATTTTTTCTTGTAACAAAGGATTAAAATAAATACTAGAAAAAACTATTATTAATATAGAAGTACTAAACAAAAAGAATTTCAAAATCATTTTGTTTTTTAAAAAATGGACGAGGGGAAATCCAATTATAACTAGCGTCGAAACAACCAAAGAATTACGACTGCCAAGCAAAATTAGAGTAAAAAATAATATTGATACTAGAAAGCTCTTTGTGCTAAATATTCTAATTTTATTTCCTTCATAAAACATTAAAAAAAGAAGAAAGAATATTGCAATAGTTATATATAAAGATAAATATAATTTATGATAAGAAATAAAAGTACTTGCTAAATTTTGATCTGAAGAGCAATATAGTAGAACACTTGGTTTATATGCATAACAGTTATACAACGCTAATAAAATAGAAATAACACAAACAAATGTTACTGAATAGGAGAACACATTCATTGCGTTAAAAACAGTCTTTGTTATTATTCTTTTTCTAAGAATAATAACAAAGACTGTGAGTATAAATATAGGAGATTTTTTATATACTTGGGTATAACCTACTTCTATGTCATCAGAATAAAGAAGACTGAAAGCATAAACAAAAAATAAAATAGAAAATAGAAAAATCCAAAATACAGAATGTGTTATATTTTTTAAAGTTTTATTTCTGTTTTTGATGGCATATATAGTAAGAAAAAACACCATTAATAACAAAGTAAGATTAGCCATTGCATGACCCAATGGTAATACTGCCGCATATAAAACAATTAAAATATTAATTATTTTATCAGAATTACAATAGTTAGCTATAAATTGTTTTAACATTAGAAGACTCTATTGATTTGTATATTATAATAATAAGCAATATGAACTCTGGATACTCAAAATAATTTTCTGTTAAAATGTTTAAGAAGAAGAAAACAAATAAAAACTGAATAAAAAATTTATAGTTGTCATTTTGAGCCTTTAGCCTCTTGTAACTATGCCATAACAAAAGGCATATTAATAGCGTTTGCAAAACACCATACTCTACTATTAATGCCAGTAAAGATGAGAACGGTTCATTTCTTGTGCCATCGTTATATTGAAATGTTATGTTTTTATTCCACAATGGATAAACATCTCTATCTGCATAAAAAGGTCTATTTCTAATATTCTTAAATAATTTGTTTCTTGTATACTCTCCATTTAATAAAAAAGAAACCCTTGAATTATATGTTCCAGGAGAAATTCCAAATAAAAAAAACGTAGGGTTGGTTATGACACCTAAGCCTCCCTCGAATACCATAATTTTCCGAGGTGTTTTAACGGTTTTAAACTTCTTAACATCTTTTAGCTCATTTTCATATGGTCGCTTATTGCTAATAGTATACAAGACTCTATCAATATTATTGTTCATGTATGAAAAAGCGGCGGGGTTTATTTTAGTTGTTATAAATATAACTAACCACACAGATAGAGGTAATAATATAATATACTTTACATACTTCTTTTTTAAATTAATTAAAAAGACAATCGCTAAAGCGCCTATAAAAAGTAAAAGTCCTAAACCGTAAAAACACATAAAACCAGATAACAAGAAAAATACTGCCTTTTTATAATTTTCCTTAGTAAAATAATAAATGCAGTAAATAAAATTAACCAAAGAAAAAGTATGCATGCTTAGTCCACTCCTTCCATAAAGACCATTAAAACCATCATCTAGCAGTCCATTTCCTGATATATATACATAAATAAGATTTATAAATGCAGTAATATTAACCAGTATTAGTACTTTTGAGGAAACACTCATCCATAGCTCTATTGAGACATATTGTCTTTTTGGTTTTAAAAGTAAAACTACAATAGGTAGATATAATAAAAGAATAGAAAAAATATTATTGACTAAATATATTTCATAAAAAAGGTAGTTAATAACTAAGCTAATCAACAACAAAGCGAATGAAAACAATATATTCTTAGTTGGTTTTAGTTTATAAATGTATACTAAAACTAACAGAAAAAAAGGAGCTACAATAATTAAAAAACCACGTAAGAACGTGAATAACATTACTGAAAAAAAAAGTAAAAATATTTTCCTGATCAAACAATTAATGTTTTAATTTTTTTTTGAAAAATCAACTATCTTATCAACATCAACTGATAAGATATTACAATAGTTTTTATCTTTAAACGATTCAAATAATCCACCAACCTTACCTAGTTCACCCGCAGTATAATCTAGTCCAAAAACTGGAATATTTAAACTCTTTAAAAATATACAAGCATGAAACCTCATACATAATCCAAAATCAAAATTCTTTAAAAACTTTATCTTGTCTCGAGCGTGTAACTCCCTACTAAAAACAAAATAATTTTCAATTCCTTTATCATCGCACAAATCCTTAATATCAAGCGCGGGCTCCATATCTGAGAAACCATAATGATCAGTATTAAAAGGAACGGAAACTACAGCAATATTTTTAGGTAGTTTTTCAAGCACCTCTATTACATTTTCATTTATAATTTTGTGCAACTTATCTATAGATAAATTGGATTTATTGTATTTCGACCACATAGGTCTTAAGTTTAATAAAAATAACTTTTCAAAACCCTTCTCTTTAATCTTTTCTATAAACTCGTTAGATTTATTTGCATTCCAATTCCATTCCTGGTCGTCTTTAAAATTTTGACTTAAATAGTCAAAAGCAGGATCTCTATTTACATCATGTTCAATTTCATTTAATTGGCTGTATTCATCTCGCATTTCCACATAGCTTGCACTTTTCAATACTTTTAATGCCAATTTTTTTGAATATTGGGTTTTGAAAGGTCCCCAACCACAACCTACAACTTCAAATTTTAGTTTGGCGACTTTAAAGGCTTTAATTGTGGTATAATGCTCTAATAAATCTATAGGCATTTCCATAATGGGTCCGCCAGCCCAAACAAGTATATCATTTTCACCAGCTACTACATGTTTCAACTCATTAGAGTCTAAAGTTGTAATTTTAACGTTTTGTTGCTCAAAATCTAAACCGTTTACCCAAAATTGAGTTCTATCTACACGTTTACTGTATACTAAAAACTCATCAATTAAATTATGTCTTTTTAGTAATCTTAAAATAACACCTCCTAAAATAGCTGAATCTCCAACATGTTCTCCTCCATAAGCCCCAATTATATGTATTCTTTTACTTCCGCCAAGTTTACTATCTATAGAAACCTTTTTCTTAGTTATATTTAAAAGGTTTTTAGCATTATCTAATCCAAATGTGGTTGTTTTACCTATTAAATCTAGAAACCCTAATTTAGAGGAGAGCTCCTCCTTTATTAAAGTTGTAGGATTCCATGAACCCGATTGATCGTGTATACATTTAGGACACTTATTTGTCATAAGGTCTTTTAATAGTTCAATACTTCTTTTATTGTAATAAATATCAAAAGGAGATTCCTTTCTACAATCACCCAAAATCTTATTATCTATAGAACAATGAAACATTTCGCCATGAGCAGAAATTAAAACACCATTATTTTGAAAATGACAAGGCGCATTTCTGTCCGAATTGGTAATTAAACGTTTTGATAAGTCTTTATAAAATAATTTACGAGCAGGGTTTTGCGTAATATTCTTTATACTTTCTGACCTTAAAAAATCTGCAAAAAAAGAATTTTCTGGGTTAGCAGTATAGAACTCATCCGTTATATCTTTGTTATATAGCCTTTCAATAGTAGTTGCTTTTCTAAATACAACATCTATATCTTTTTGCCTTGCATAGTGTAAAATCTCGTTTACCCCATAAATATTATGCTTGGATATTGTACTTTGAATCTGGAGTTTAATGCCTTTTTCTTTCACTATTTTTATGGTTTCTAATACTTTTTTCCAACCATTCTCAAAGCGCCTTACTTCTTCATGTAAATCACCAATACCATCAACACTTACATTAAGGCTAAAGTTAATTTGCCTTTCATTACACATGTCCTTTATTATGGGTAAAAGCCTATTCCATTTTGTAGGGTGAAATCCGTGAGTGGTAATCGATAAACTCTCCAATCCTTTTATGGACGTAATAATAGATTTAACACAATCTATAAGGTCTTTTCTAAGTGTAGGCTCGCCACCAGAAATGCCTAAATGTCTTGCATTACTAAAAAGTTTATCTGAAAACAACTTTTCAATCTCAGAAGGTGTTAGTTCATTTTCAGACTTATCCTTCCATACATTGCACATCTGACATTTTGAATTACAATTGTCTGTGATAGGGAAATTAACATGAGTTGGTAAAATATATTTTGCCTTCCCAAAACCTGGATTAATATAATATTGGTAGGAGTACTTAAGAGCCTTAGCTAGTGGCATTTATCAGAAGTTTTTAAGTTTAATAGAGCCCAAAGATAAAACATTAATTAGTTAAAACATATATGCTTACTCGCAATGTTTAAAATCATAAGAATTACTGAAAAATAGAGACTTTCATGGCCAATATTTAATAATATTTGATAAGAATTTAAAGTCAGAGAATAGTAATATTATGGCATACCATCTTTTAGCGCCTATTATTATGCTGTACTTAGTTTATTTTTCTCTTCTAAAATAACTTTTACCTTTATTGACTACAATTGCCGTCTATCAAGTTTTCAATAGAAAAGATTGTACTGGTTGACTTTAAAACAACATATTAACTCATTCGTTGTCTACACAAGTATTGGTAGTTTTATTAATTGGTTCTTCAACAGAATCATCATCTTTTTCACAAGCCAACAGCATTATAAGAAGTAGTGTGTAGATTATATGTTTTTACATCCAATTACGTATTTATTCTACTAAAAAGATACTTTTTAAATAATTTTTATAATGTATATTCGTTATAAGTTTAAAAAACAATTTTAATGAAAACTTTATTATTAAATTTAGCTTTACTAATATTACTTGTAGCTGTATCTTGTAAGAAAAAGCAGGAAACTAAGCCTGTTACTCATGAAGAAATTACCGAAAGCATCGTAAAACAAGATATTAGCATTGAATATACCCCTATTTATTTAAGTCCTAAAGCTAGACCTATAGTTGTTGCGTGGAAAGAGTATATAGATGTTCAAAACAAAGTATATGAACTTAAAAACACGGATACTGTAAAATTAGAGAAACAATTAAACGACTTAGATGATTTAATGATGAAACTATTAAATTCTGAGACTCCAGCAAAACTACAATCTCATTTGTTTGAAAGAAAGTTAGATCTTTTAGGTGAATCTGTAACTGATTTAAAAGTTTTGCTAGGAAAAGAATCTACACAACTTGAAGATATTAAAAAAGGAGTTTATAAAATACTACAAGGTTATGGTGTCTCTAAAAATCAAATAAATGCGATATATGGTGGCTAGTTGATATTGCTTATTTTAAAATGTAATAAATTGATAAAAATTGTTTTTTGATTAGAGGTCTCGTTTCTTTAAAAAAGAAATTTGAAAAGAAAGATGACACAGAATATGATATAAGTGTTGCCCAAGCTGCCCCTTTAATACCGTATCTAGGTATTAGTAAAAAATTAAGGATAATATTGGAAGTTAAGCCCATTAGTTCGCGTTTAAAAATAATGTCTTGCCTATTAATTTTTAAAATATATTTACTACTTGTAACTAACAAACTCATTAAAATAATACTCCATGCATGGATTTTTAAGATTTCAGAAGCTTGAATATATTCTTTTCCATACATAACTTCAATTATTATGTCTGAAAATGTAGAAATTATTAATACGCATATTATCGCAAGAATCAATACTATAGCAAACATTTGATATAGCATCTTATCTATATTTTCTTTAGTAAATGCTTTCATTATTTTAGGAAAAAACACATTTGATACTATTACAGGAATAGCATATAAAAACTCAGATATTCTTGCAGAAGCCGCATAAATACCTACATCATTATTATTGGTGAAAGATGCAATAAAAAGCTGATCAATTTTAAGATATAACGTTGTTGTTATTGCAGCTAACATTAAAGGCAACCCTTCTTTAAGAAGTGAAGGCGTTATTTTTTTTCTAATGTATGTTGAAGGTAATTTTAATTTATGATCTTCTTTTATTTTAATTATTATAAAAAATAGTAGATACTCTAATAATGTTAACAAAGCGAAATAAACAATATCTAAAGCCCATTGTATTGCTAATAGTTTTAAAATAAAAAAAAGCGTTAAAGAAATACTTCTTGCTATAACCGTTTTTCTATTTTGAAGATTAGCCTCGTTTTTTTGTATATAAATATTAGAATTCATTACAATTTGTGAACTGAATAATAAAATAATTACAAGAATCAAATCACTATTAAAATTGATATTTAATATAGTATAGGTAATGAAAAGAATAATAGCTGTAATAGTACCAGTAAACAATCTTAAATAAAATGAAATGGATAATATTTTATCTGATAAAAGAGGGTTGCTTTTTAAGCGCTTAATAATAATGTAATTTAAGCCTAATGACGCAACAGCTGGTAGTAATGAGGCAAATGAAATTATATAATTCCAAACACCAAAGGTTGTAGTACCAAAATAAGTTGCCAGTTTAGCATATATATACAACGTAAGTAGCGCACCATAGCCTTTGTCTAAAAAAAGCCAAAAAATGTTATTAAAAACAGGGTTATTAAGTAGCTTCTTCATTAATTCTGTAAATAAAAGGCTTATGAAACTTTAGTGTTTAAAGTATACCATTTGTATATCTTTTTAACGCCTTCCGCTAACTCAATTTTATGCTTCCAACCTAAGCTATTCAGTTTTGTCACGTCTGTCAGTTTTTGCATTGTTCCGTCTGGTTTTTCTGTATTGAAAAGTAGATTTCCTTGGAAACCAATAATTTTTTGTATGGTTTCGGCCAATTCTTTTATTGAAATATCTTTACCCGTACCAATATTAATATGCGTGTTTCTAATTTCTTTTTGGCTATCAAGATAAGTGTCCGAAAAATTTCTATTTTCCATAATAAACACACAAGCATCTGCCATGTCTTTACTCCAC
>TARA_R110002074_G_scaffold241138_1_pt1 | contig 10961 bp, 23 predicted proteins | sample TARA_R110002074 | Tara Oceans TARA_R110002074 (sample SAMEA4397215) | marine metagenome | biome: Polar Biome; feature: [MIX] marine epipelagic wind mixed layer (ENVO:01000061); material: water (ENVO:00002006), including particulate matter (ENVO:01000060) such as... | depth 10-100 m
AATGAATTAATTTTGCCGCACAATAGGTGGACTCAATGGGGGTAGAACCAATTCTCACCGCCGTACAGGCGTTATTCGCCTGGTCTGGGGTGAATGCATTGCCTGCAACGGGTTCTGCCCTAGAAACGTGCGACATAGGCTTCATCAGAAGGCATACGAGAGCGGTTTAGAGGAACCTGTAGGTTGATCGTCTCTGCATACTCGTGAGCAGCCATGGCACTAGAGAAAATCTTAGCACATAAGGGACGATCGGTCTTGATGCATAGAAGACGGTAGTAAAATAACATTACGCTGCCTCCAACATAGCCATCGGTACATTGTAGTGACGGCCCTTCATATCAACCACACAACGTGACTTATTCACCTTAATGATTGTACCAGGAGTCCGCTTGGTCTTCTGAATAACAACACAAGCCATCCCTTCTTCCAAGGACATCTTGGCTTGGCTAGCCTTCATAGAGACTATGTTCTGGATTAGAGCTGACAACTGAGTGTTGCTAAATCCGTTCCTGTTAATCTCTCTTGACATTTCTGCTATAGTTTTCATATTATTTCTTCCCCTTATAACCTAAAGTTTCCATTGCGTGGACCGGTGATCCACAAGTTTCGTATCCATATCTTTCGCTATGGAACTTGTTGTTGTGATCGCTAAGATTCAAGTACTCTTCAACAGTTGCGTTCTTCACTAGGAAGTTTACCCATGCTTTCCAAGGCTTGTAGTTTCCATACTTGAAACGAGCAATGAATGCTGGCTGTGGTAAGCCGATCCATGATTTGTGACATCCAGGTCTTGCAACCTCCATGTTCACAGACTGTGTATGTCTACCTCTATACATGAGGTACATACCGTCCCAAGTGAAGTCTTCTTTATTAAATTTTGTCATTCTATTTCTCCTTAATATACATCTATTATACAACATCGTTGATTTGAAGTCAACAGCTAATTAAGCTGTTAACCTCTTTAATACGTCCTGAGCATCAAACACTGAGAAGAAGATTGGCTTTGGCTTCTCAACTCCGTTCTCATCGATCACTTTGTCCTTCTTAGAGAACCTGATCAATGTTGCACACTTCTTAATGCCTTTCATTTTCTTGCCAGACATACCTTCTATGGTAAGTGCTTGTTTAAAAGTCACGACTTCATCGGCTCCTGAGGCTGCTAGTGAAGCGGCGTTTGCGCCCGTGTATTCGTATTTTGTAATGTAATTTTGCATTTGTTTTCTCCTTAATATACACCCATTATACTATATCGTCGATTTGAAGTCAACAGCTAATTGAAAATAACTGAAAATAAATCGTATAAATACCTATATGAAAGCCCGCATGATATGTGATTTTAACAATGAACTGTCTATGAAGTATGCTGATTACTCAATTAAATCATTTGAGGGATCCGGCCTTGAAATAGAGAAGATTCAATGCGTCACACCTGACACTATAAATGACCAATCTTTCACTCTTCAGTGGGAGAAGTACATCCGCAGCAACAAGTGGGACGGCCAAAAACGCCAAAAAACGATCACCGAGAATGCTTGTATGATGAGCCATTTCCGCGAGTGGCTATTAATAGCTCAGACTGGTGAGCGCCACATCATATTAGAGCACGATGCATACATGGACCAACCAGACAAGTGGAACCACCATATAGGTAAGGCCGACAGATATGAACTGTGGAATCCAGGCATAGCTATGGAGTGTTATACCATGTCTCCCAGACTGGCTCGATTTATAGAGCTAGCTTATCTTCAAGGTGGGACCTGGGTGAGTGCCGGCCCAATGGCGGAGCTGTTTACTTCTTGTGAAAGATGGTGTATGATGGCCCCATACCGAGGACATAGCGACACCATGGTTCTCTGGCCCGATCATACTAACACTAATATGGTATGTACTGGAAATGACTTTAAGGAGCTAAAACATCTCCTTGGCAAGAAGCAGACGGTAGAGAGAGCAGCAGTGACCCAAGTGTATTGTCCAAGTAAAGGACGGACACTTGATCACGGTGAGGACGTTGCAATGAAATACGGCGGATCAACAATTAGACAAATGAAGGTGGTAGATACATTATGAAGAAGAAAATACAATTGAGTCCAGAAGAGAAAACTCTAAGGGCAGAGCGACTAGCATTGGCCAGGGAGAAAAGATACGAGAAGAACCCCCCGAAGTATACTCAATACTGTGCTGACGTAGTAGGGCTTCCTGATGATCATCCATATAGCTTCAAAAATGTCCGCGAATGGCTGAAAGAAGCTACCTCATTAAAATCGGCTGCCAAGAATGACATTCGACACGACCTCAAAGGCGCCCGCGCCAAGTATGAAATGTGGAATGGGTACGTTGGTCAATTGGAAACGTATCTCAAACATGGAACATATGTAAGTCAGTTTGCTGGCGGCCGAATGGAATCTAAAGTCAATAGGCGATGCATAGCAATGGCATACTATCCGTCCGGAATGCCTAAGCGTGAGATTGGTGTGTGGTATCAAGACTGTAGAGAAGTGTGGACCGAGGAGATGGATAACAACGAGCGTAGTGACTATGGCTTGCCATCAAGACTTGCTGCTCAGCAAGCCTCTATGGATCCAGAACCAGTCAAGAAGAAGAAAAAGAAGCGTGTCATGACTCCAGAGCAGAAGACAGCTCTCGTGGAACGACTCAGATTAGCAAGAGAGGCCAAGGCTGCGAAGACTAAATAGTATTATGAAAGACAACGTAATACAGTTTCCATTATCAAATGCACACCTCAACAAAGTTGAGCAAGCCCCGCAGACCGAAGAACAACGTCAGGCAAACATTAGAGCATATCAGCAGAAGTTTATTCTTGATAGCTCGATTGAAATGTCTTACAAAATCTTCGACGACATTGGCGCTCAAGGAATGGATCTCAGCATGAGTCCTAAAATTGAGCATGACATGCTTATGATATGTGAGGCAATTAAAGCTACTATGTTGAGGGCTTGCAACATCCCACATCCGCTCCATAAAATAACGGAGCAGATTATCTCAGCGGAAGAGGGTGACATCTTTAAATCAGTGTACGAAACGATTCAAAGAGAGAACCCAGAAAACCATTGAGTTGACTTTAATTGCCCAATAGTGTATAATGGGTAAAAAAGGTAACCTTTGTTATGATATTAGTAGACTTAAATCAAGTTATGATTTCCAACCTGATGGCTCAGATTGGATCACACACAAACATCGATCTCGATGAGAACCTTCTTAGGCACATGGTGCTCAATGCACTTAGAGGTTATAAGAATAAATTCTCAAACGAGTATGGTGAATTAGTTATATGTTGCGACTCCACAAACATATGGAGGAAAGATGTATATCCATATTACAAAGCTCATAGAAAAAAGGCAAGACAGGATTCCGACTTAGATTGGAGCAGTCTGTTTGAATCTCTCAATAAGATTAGAGATGAGCTAAAAGAGTTCTTCCCATACAAACATATCCAGATTGACAAAGCTGAGGCCGATGACATCATTGGTGTCATATGTCATGAGCACGGAGCTGTCCTAGGCGACGGTGCTGAAAAGATATTAATTATGTCAGGCGATAAGGACTTCGCTCAACTTCAGATACACACTAACGTGTATCAATATGATCCAGTCAGAAAGAGAAAGCTCAGACATGACAAGCCAGAGTCGTATCTGGTCGAGCATATATTGAAGGGTGATAGAGGCGATGGGATTCCTAACGTACTTTCACAAGACGATTGTTTCGTTGCAGGCATTAGACAAAAGCCTCTTAGACAAACTGTTATAAATAAAATAACAGAAGCGATCTCTGCCCTGGGTGGTATTAATAATGTGGACGGATCTACTGAAGAGTGGGTTCCAAACTTTATTAGAAACCGAGAGCTAGTGGATCTAAACAGGACACCAGAGTATTTAAGATCTCAGGTGTTGGAAGAATTTAACAAGCCGACTCAATCAAGAGGTAAGCTGTTTAACTATTTTATCAAGTCAAAATTAACAAACTTGATGGAATCAATTAGTGAGTTTTAATATGAAAAAAGGAATGGGCGAAATAATCCTAGAAATTAGGAAAGAAAAATCAAAAGCAAAGAAGATCGAACTTCTGAGGTTTTACGATCATCCAGTGCTAAGAGGTATGATGGAATTAGCATACGATGAAAGATTGACATGGGCATTACCGGAAGGCGTTCCGCCTTACACACCGTTAGCCAAGTCAATGGATGCACAAGGACATCTATACGCAGACATGAGACGCATGTACCTTTTCTTAGAGGGTGGCCACAAGACCATTAAGCCTTTAAGAAGAGAGTCTATATTCGTCACGATGTTAGAAGAGCTTGATCCAGATGATGCAGCTCTGTTGTGTGAAGTCAAGAATAGATCAGTCAAGGGTGTTACCAAGCAAATGGTAAAAGAAGCCTTTCCTGACTTCCTGATCGATCCCGCCAACACAATCTAAGGAACCAAAATGCCACTCTACGATTTCCTCGATATGGAAAACAATGAGGTGTTTGAGGCGTTATTCAAGTTCGCCGAGAAAGATGCTTTCCTCGAAGAGAACCCTCACATCAAGCAAATCATGCTCAAGCCTCCAATGATAGTTTCAGGCGTTGGAGGAGTAAAGACCGATGACGGTTTCCAAGACCTTCTTAAAAAGATGGCAAGTGAGCATCCAGATTCAAACCTAGGCAGAAGCATAAGCGGAAGCCACAAGACGGTCAAGCAAGTTAAGACCAACAACGCAGTAGATAAATGGAAGAAGAAAGCTGGGGTAATTGGAATGATGGGGGGACAGTCTTGAAGCAGTCTAGGATGACTAAACGTGAACAACGCTCACTGAGACACCAAGGTGTTCTCGATACAGACAACAACATTAACATTGGCAAATTTAACTGTTCAGACGTTAAGCCTCTTACCGACAATCAGTCGACTGCTTTCAAGGCTTTTGAGTCACAAGGATACAACTTGTTGCTCCACGGAACTGCTGGTACGGGTAAAACCTTTATCGGTATGTACTTGGGCCTTCAAGAAGTGCTCAATGAGACGTACAAGAAACTAGTCATAGTTAGGTCAGCAGTACCTACACGTGACATAGGATTCCTTCCTGGATCCGTAGAGGAGAAATTAAAAGTATATGAACAACCTTACTCAACGATTGCGAACGATCTATTTAAGCGTGGTGACGGATACGACATTCTTAAAAACAAGTCTATGGTTGAATTCATCCCCACTTCCTTTATTCGCGGTACTACTCTTAATAATTGTGTTGTCCTAGTAGACGAGATAAATAATATGACGTTCCATGAGCTGGACTCTGTTATTACAAGGCTAGGCAAGAAGACAAGACTAATCCTCTGTGGTGACTTCGCTCAATCAGATCTACAATACAGAGATGAGAAGGAAGGCCTTGAAAAGTTCATGAAAGTAATAGACAAGATGGAGTCATTCCAGCGTGTTGAATTTGATCGAAATGACATTGTCCGTTCTGGACTAGTCAAGCAGTACATCATAGCTAAAGAAGATTTAGGGTACATTACATAAGTTTAGAAAAGGTTTTATGGTCTTTCCCCTCAATGAAAGGCCCTCTACCGTAAACTGCGCCTCTTAGCCGTTGACTTAACATCAAATTTGGTGTATAATATACCTATATTAATCAAGAGTTGTACACTATGTTCAATCACATCATAACAGACCTTCAGAAACTTCCTAGAAAGAACGTTGACGGAAAGAGGGTATATGAGACTCCAGATGGCCACCACTATCCCTCAGTAACGACTATAACAGGTCAGATGAGCAAAGATGCTATTGTGGCCTGGAGAAAGAGAGTCGGTGATGAAGTCGCCAATAAGATTACTAAGCAAGCTACTACTAGAGGAACATCAGTTCACAAGTTATGTGAAGACTATTGTTTGAATCTGGACATGGAAGATAAAGTCATGCCTACAAACAAAGAGATGTTCATGTCTATCAAGAGTGAGTTAGATGCTAAGGTAGATAACATTAGATCAGTAGAAGGGTTCCTATACAGTAACTACCTACGAACAGCAGGTCAGGTTGATCTTGTTGCAGATTACAATGACAAGTTATCTATTATCGATTTTAAGACTTCCAAGAAAAGAAAGCCAGAATCCTGGATCCAGAATTACTTCATTCAGGCAGCTGCTTACAGCTTTATGTTTGAGGAACGAACCAACATCAAGGTACCTCAGTTGGTTATCATCATCGGTGTTGATGGAGAGTCCGAACCTCAAGTGTTCACAAAGAACGCTAAAGAGAGAAACGAATACCTATTGAAGTTTCTCGACTTGCGAGCTCAATTCGACAACGTCAGCCTTTAGTTTAGTATTATCTTCCAACAGATCATTAACTCTTCCGTATAACTTATAGATCTGAGCGTTCTGCTCAGCTACCATGTTTTTCAGTTGATCGTTCTCTGTCACCTTTCTTACAGACTCTGTAGAAATACTTCCCATTGTTGTGCCCTCACTTTCCAGGAATAGAAACCGTCCGTATATGCTTTCTGCATGTCAAGACGATCGTTCATATTTTCATCACTGCAGATCCTTAATGCATCCATCAGCGTGAGCGCATGCCTGCGCGCGTGATCATTATTATCTTCTGTGTAGTCATACATTAGAGTCCAATTAGCAGCAGTCTCAGGGAGCGCCGCTAGAGAGGAATGTACAACTACACACCTAGCACTCATTGCTTCAATCATGCTTATGCAAGAAGTCTCAGGCCATATACTTGGTAGAGCATATATGTGAGCTTTCTTGAGTGCTTCTTTTACTTCGTCATTACTTACAAAACCATGGTACGTCATATTCGGATCTTCGTCAATGGCATTGAATAATTCTTTGTAAGGTTCGTTTCTCTGTTCCCAGTTAGGGCCATAGACTCCAAATGAGGAGTATACATCTAAATGCCAATTGACATCTGGAAGTGACTCTCTGATGTGTTTCATAATAGGGACTAACAGCTCCAGTCCTCTATGAGGAGTTGTGTGATAGATTACATTAACACATTCCTTTGGATCTGGCTTCTCATGAATCTCGATTGGTTCAATAGCGTTCTGCAATACGACACTAGCGCTAGGTGGAACACCTAGAAAACTTTGATACTGCTGTCTCTGGTAATGTGACACGAACACTAGCTTGTCGAACTTCTTCCATCCGCCATCCTTTAAGTGTTGCGCTTCGGGATCTGATTCAGTGTCGTGTAGCCATAGGATGTTCTTCTTGTCTGTAGGAAGCTCTCCTAATACACGTGAGGGAATAATATTGAACTTGTCTAATACGTTCATTGGGAGCTTATTGTACAGAGCATGCTTCATAAGCTCGGTACCGCCCATGGCGTCCTTAGAGTTGTCCTTACGGGCCTTTGGATCGCCCTCGATAGTTAGCTTCACAGCGACAGATCTCCTGATGTTACAGATAGCAATGCCTGCAGGGCATCGTATCCACCAACCAACTGATCTCCTTTAAAGACTTGGGGCATAGTTCTTGCTGCTGGATTTTTTATCATCATCTCTGTTCGGTAATCAGAGTTCTCTGATATGTTTTTAACTTCAACATCTTCGTCTCTTAATGCGTACTTTGCTTTGTCGCAGAAAGGACATTGATTCTTTGAGTAGATTGTCCACGTGGCCATAATATAGTTTCCTTAAAAGTTTACACTTGCTCCGCATCCGCAAGATGCTGTTTCTTGAGGATTAAGTATCCTCACTGTCTTATTTATGCCTTCAGATACAACGTCAACCGTCGACCCTCTTAGCTTAGGATATGATGTGTAATTGATCGCCACCTTAAATGTACCAAAGTCTGCTTTGAAATCTGAGTCAGCTATAATGTTATCCCACTCGATTACATACTCGAACCCAGTACATCCAGCTGGCTTTAGACCTAGTCGGATGGTTGGTGTAGGCATTCTTAATTGTGCGATGTGCTCTAAGGCGGCATCGGTGAAGTCTATTTCTGCTCTCATTCTATAAAGTCCTCTTTAGATAGTGGTGGGTTGTTGTGACCTATCATAGTTTGAGGTTGGTCTAAAATTGGATGAGCGTAATCTTTAGTTTGCTTTGTCTCGTAATCTATCATAGCTTGCTTAATAGCATCTTCTGCTAGTACTGAGCAATGTAACTTAATAGGAGGAAGCTCTAAAGCGTCAGCAATGTCCTTGTCCTTGATTAGCTTTGCTTCTTCGACTGTCTTGCCCATCATTAAGTCTACAAATAGAGATGAGGAGGCGATTGCGGATCCGCAACCATATGTTTTGAACTTAACGTCAATGATTCTATCGTCATCGTCAAGTAATAATTGAAGCTGCATGACATCGCCGCAAGCCGGAGCTCCGGCTAGACCAGTTGCCACCTTGGGATCATTTCTATCGAGCTTCCCCACTGAGTGTTTATGAGGGTTAGCAAGTACTGCTTCGAACCTCTGTACAACTGCGTCTGAATATGCCATTTTAAACTCCGAATAGAGCTAGTATTGCCCTTGTAGTTGGGCCTGGAAACAATAGTTCCATACCCAGTGCGTTTAGTAATAGTATTCCTAAATTACCTATAACAAATTTAGCGCCGATTGCTATGAATACGACGAAAGGAATAGTTTTGATTAGACCATGCTTCTTATAGAAGTCTCTGATCGCTGTGAGAATTGGAAATTTCCATTTCATATTGTTTGCTCTATTAATATTGGATCATTATATTCTGGATGTATACAATCGAACCTAAAGTCTCTTGGATACTCTTTAGCATAATTGTAGAACTTAGTTGGAGCTCCAATATTATACCTTCCACGTACTACCTCTACATCCAGCTCTAATAGTTCATCAAAACTTAGATTGTAGAATTCTTTACTGGTCTTCTTGGCCAAAGCTCGAGCTTCGGTGACCACCTTGAAGGCGTCCCAGGATCCAGTTATTCGATATTCTTTATATGCTATCAAGTAGGCTAGGTATGTTGGCCCAGACAGCTTAGAGTACACACCAGTGACTGCTTGTATGCAAGCCTCTCCTAGTGGGGAGGTGTCGTATCTAAACAACACGTGCCAGAAGTCATGTGCCAGAAAGATATGGCGCGCCACATTGGCTCTACGTTTATCGATGAACGATGCATTAGGCATTGCCTTGAACCGGCTTTCGTATAATTCCTGGAAAGACCATTTGTTAATTAAGTGCTTGTAATGAGCGCCGACCGTATTGGGCGATAGTGAATCAAGATACTCGCCGTCAGTAATTTTTGGAATATATTCCTTCAGTAGATGATCTTCCGACTTATCTCCCGTTGCAAAAAGTATCTTGCGGCCAGCCTCACTGCTGCGCAGCACCTTTCCAAACACAAAAATAGAAGGAATCATCATCTCAGAGTAAAGAGACACAATCGCCTTATCCCCGTCATCACCGTCAGGGGCTTCGTCGTAATGATTTACATCCCTGCCTCGATTTAAAAGCTGCTTCGAGAACTTATGTATCTTTATAGGATTCCACATTGTCTTAACTCTCCGTCTTTACCAAAGTGTAAATGCCATAAGCTAAACCAGCCCATGCAAAAATCTTAACCAATCCACCGAACAGAATGATAGAACCACATATAGCAATTAATACAATGCCATCCTGTGATGTTCTTTCTTTAAGTAGTTTCTTTAAATATTCCATTATCCCTCCCAAGGAAATACGATCCAATCTGAATCGTTTGCTTCTTTTATTACTTCGCCAACAATAGTTGGGTTAAACATAGAGGTAGTCTTAGACGTTAGAGCACACCATCTGATGTTGTGGTGACCTCTATCCTGTAAATGTATATCAAGTACATGGAAGGTCTTACCACTGTCGCAAATATCATCGACAACTGCTATGTTCTTATATTTATCTAAGTTCCTCAGCTGAGCCTCAAACAATTCTACGCTCCCTGACACCTTCGAATCGCGCAAGGACAGGTTAATGCACTCCATTGGGATGCCAAGCGTGTTAGAGAGCATTACAGAAGGAATTAGCCCACCGCGAGCCAGTCCTACTACACAGTCTGGGAGGTCGTAGCTGAGGTTAGCTGCCACATACGTGGTCAGCTCCTCAATATCGCTCCACGATAGATGTCTTAGCTTTGGTTCTTTAGCCATTCTAATACATTCTCAGGGTTGGATAGTTCATATGGATCTGATTCCATGTCGTCTGCATAGCCTTCTTCAGCAAATACCTTTTCAATGATCTTATTCTCCATATCGATCACCATAGCATATCTCCATGAGCGATGTCCGAAGTTTAAGTTACGCTTAGCAACAAACATGCCAAGAGACTGTGCAAGATCGCCATTGCCATCTGGGACGGACTTAACTTTCTTAATGTCCAGGCTGTCGAACCAAGCATTCATTACAAATGGGTCATTTACAGAGGTGCAAAAAACACCCTCAACGCCAGCTTCAATAAAGTCATCGTATAGCTCCTCATACTTAGGAAGCTGCTGAGTAGAGCACGTGGGCGTAAATGCACCAGGCAGTCCAAATAAGACCACTCTACTTTTATTGGATTGTTCGCGCAAGATTTTAGTTACAAAATCACCAGCTACCCGATCCTGATACCTGAAGTCAGGCATTCTGCTTCCCGTCTTAACCGGCATCCGTTGCCTCCGGCTCTCTCAAACCTAATAGCTGGGCAATCACAGTACCTAGTACTGGATCCTTTTCTTTCTGCAACCAGTTTCTGAGGTAGTCTGCTTCTAGGTCCTGAAATGCAAACACTAATGACTGAACTCTTAACTGAGCATCAATTGCTGACGCTAATAAGAAGACTGCTTTGTCTACATTAGCGAATTCTTTTTTATCTACTTCTGACATAATTTTCTCCAAAATTCTTAATCAATTGTTTGTACAAAGTCTTCTCAACTCTGTACGCTTCTTTTTCCCAAGGTGCACTCACATCATATAGATCATTCAACTTGGATTTAAACCGAACTCCTTTCCACGTTCTAACATCAACACAAAGCTC
>TARA_R110002074_G_scaffold389532_1_pt1 | contig 10961 bp, 9 predicted proteins | sample TARA_R110002074 | Tara Oceans TARA_R110002074 (sample SAMEA4397215) | marine metagenome | biome: Polar Biome; feature: [MIX] marine epipelagic wind mixed layer (ENVO:01000061); material: water (ENVO:00002006), including particulate matter (ENVO:01000060) such as... | depth 10-100 m
TTCCGTTCGGATTTTTTTCCGAGTAATTGTTTGTAACGTGTTTGTGTATGATTAGTTGCGTATTTTAGCAGTGAATTTAATAAATAAAAACAAGCTTTGAAGTTTGCGAGTATTTTCCCAAATAAGCCAATAATAGCAATTAATTATACACGTTGTTGTAAACTGTTATTTTTCTAACGTTTTTTTAATTGATAATCCTATTGCTTTCGCCAAAAAAGGAGGAACTGCATTTCCAATTTGTACCATTTGTTTCCCTTTTGCTCCTTTAAATATAAAGTCGTCTGGAAATGATTGTAATCTTGCCATTTCACGAACTGTTATAACTCTTGGTTCAATTGGATGAATATTTACTCCTCCATGATTTTCCTTTATTGTACAACTTGCTTCATTCCAAGGACACTTTTTCCACGAATCAGAATAATTGTCATAAAGACTTTTTCCTTCTGGGACTAAAGCTAATCTTTCTTTCATGTCATCACTATGTTTAGTTCTTACATGATTAAATTCCTTTTTGTCTTTAAGCTTTATTAAATCTTTAATAGCTTCTTTTGTTGTAATGTAAGAACCAGATTCAAGAAGAGGAGAAGGATGATGATTTTTTTTCCCGATTCTATTTGCTATAAAAATAATTCGTTCTCTTTTTTGAGGAACATAATAATCTGCTGAATTTAGTACAGTAACATTTACTTTATAACCAAGTTTTTTTATGTCGGTTTTAATTTTATCCTCAACTTTTCCTTTAAGCATTGAACGCAAACCTTTAACATTTTCGGCAACAATAAATTCTGGTTGTAATTCTTCAATTATTTCAAGCATATCTTTATAAAGTGAATTTCTTTCGTCTTCTACAATTCTACTTCCAGACATACTAAAACCTTGACAAGGAAAACCACCAGAAAGAACAGTTAAAGGCTTGCCTTTAAGTTGTTTTTTTACGGTATTTATAAATTTGTCTTTTATTTCTCTGCTTGTAATATCTCCTTCGATTAATGGATGCTCAAAATTGTGTCTATAAGTCATTCCAGCTTCTTTAAACCAATCTAAACCACAAACTTGATTAAAACCTGCCAATTCAAAACCTTTTGCCATTCCTCCAGCACCACAAAATAAATCTGCTGAAGTATATTCATTTTTTTTAGGATTATCCCATTCTTCTGAAATATCCATCCAATTTATTAAATCAGTTTTTGTAGATTTTGGTCGAGTGCGTTCTAATTCTTTTTCTTTCCCATTTTCGTAAACAGATAATTTAAGAAAATACTGCAATTCGCTTTCTTCTACTCTGTGAACTCCTCCAACTTTATTGGATTTTAACTTTCCTGAATGTATATATCTTCTTACCGATTTTTGAGAAACATTTAATTTATTCGCTACGTCTTCAATTCTTAACATTTGCATTGTGTTGTCCATACTTGTCCAATTTTGTCTATAATTGTCCAAATATAAAAAACATTTTATTTTATTGCTAATAAATTTCCAAAATTGAACCTAAATTTTAGTGAGTTTCTTGCAGAATGAACTTGAAATTCTCCTAATGAAATACTTTTAGTGTTTCCATACTTTATTGTAACACTACTTTTTTCTGTGAAATCGTTTGAAAAATCAATTAAGTTAGGTTCGAAATTTATATTTTCAAGTTCTTTTTTATTAATTAATTTTGAAGAAATATCTTTGTCATTAAGATATAATGACCAAAGTAGAAAATCACATTCGTTAAGGAATTTTACATATTCTTTTAATAAAAGAACTAATTTGTTTTTGTCTTTAACTAAAATCCTGAATTTTTCCTCATTCATTTTACCTTCATACCAACCTTTATTAGCAAAGTGTAAGTCAAATGTTTTTGGAGAAGGTTGTCCAATTTCAGGTGGACAAACTTTGTAAGATTTAGATTTATTTGTTTTTAATGATAATGTGTTATCTTTCTCTAAATAAAAATCAATTCCACTTTTACTATTTCCTCCTCTTTTTCTTTTCTCTGTTCCAGAATATTTTACAGGTTTTAATGGAAATAAAGTTTTTTCATTTTTAGAATAATGTTTCTCAAATATTGATAAAATTGATTCATCTGAATTATTTACAAGTCTATCACTATTTACTCCTGGGTCGAGTTTAAAAACATTACAAATTGCTAATTCTGCTGTATCTCCTAATAATGAATTATTTATTATTTTTTCTACTTTTAATAGTTCAGGGAAATTATCTCTGTGAAGTCTAATTTTGTAACCACTTCTATTTGTGTGAAGTTGTAATTCCATTACTGTTTTTCCCTTGTACTTAACAGTATTTGATTCATTCCAAGAGTGAGAAGTTGGTTTTGTAAATGTAAAATTATTTTTATCAAATGTTAAATCTGGTAAATCAGCTCTTTTAATTATTTCGTAGCTAAAAGTGTCATCTTTTCTGTAAAACCAACAATTATAGTCACTTACTAAAGCGTAATCAACTACAATAGGTAATATTTCTGAAATATTTTCAAGACAAAATTCTTTAAAATTAGTTCTGTTTATTTCTTTTTTGTGTAAATGTCCAAAAAAATGATTGAAAGTACTTTCTCCTGCTTGACCAACTACTTTAGGTGCAAACATTTTTCCATTTCCTTTAAACGTTTTAACTGAAAAAGTTTCCTCATTTTCCAAGAGGAAACTGTGTGGACATCTACTGATAAATTCGGAAGTAAATTCTTTAGTTTTGTATAATGACTTAATTGGTTTGCTTTTTCCTCTAAATATTTTTCGTATTATTTTGGATTCTAAAAAAGTAGAAAGAAGTTCTTTGTCAATTCTTTCAATCGATATTTTATTTTCAATATCGTATTCAATGCAAATCGCATATTGAAAAGTCATTCCAAAAGTCTCATTATTCATAATTATTCTTTTTTCAAAGATAATATAATTTATAGTTCGAATTTTTCTGAATAATTGTTTACAACGGGTTTGAATATGGCAAGTTGCGGTTTTGAACCGTAATTTTCCACTGTTTATTAATTAGTTTAAATGTACTAAAATTTTCCTATTTACAAGAATTAAGCAATTTGCTATATGCGGTGTTGTACATAGTTTTATTCTATAATCAAATTTCGATTCTTTGGATATTTAACTGAATATTTTAATTCAAATTTCTTATTTTCATTTGGCTCAATTGAAAAATCCCATTTAATTTCACCTGTTTCAATATTGTGTTTTGCTCCTGAAATTTCAAAAATATCTACTTTAATTTCTTCAAGTGTTGAAACTGGAACCTGATCAAAAATTAGCATATTAATTTTTTGATTTTTATTATTTTTTACATTTATACTCCAAACTCTAGATTCCTCTTTTTTACTTCCTATAAATTGCTTAGTAGAAAAGTTTTTTATTTTTTCTCTTTTTACGGAAACACTTTTATCTCTACCAAGTGAAATCTGTAATGTGTCAGTCGCATATCTTATATCTAACAATGTTTTACCTACATATGTATCTTCGAAAAAAATATTTGCTTCTCCCTCAAGTAAATTATATTTTTCCCAATCAGAAATGTTGGCAATCAAGAATGCGTCTTTATCTATTTTTGGAACACAGAAGTATTTATATTCTGCTGGTAAATTATAATTCACCATATCAACAGAATAACTTTTATTATCTGATTTTATCGAGTAAGGAATTTCAATTTCAAAATCAACGGTCGTTTGTTTTACAATATGCTCTGAAGGAATTTGTAAACTACTAGCTCCTCTTATTTGTAAACCTGAAACTTTGCCTTCTAAAATTTCATTGACAGATTTTCTTTTTCTACTACCATATCCAACCACGACAACTTCATCTAAAGTTTGGTTATCTTCTTTTAAATAAACATTTAAAGTAGAACTTGTTATTGGTAATGTCTGACTTTCATATCCAATAAATGAAAATTCTAACTGGCTTGAATTATTTGGTGTTGTAATTGAATAGTTTCCATCAAAGTCCGTACTTGCTCCTATGGTTGTACCTTTAACAATTACATTTACACCAGGAATGGGTAGTTGTTTTTCATCAACTACTTTTCCTTTAATTTCATTTGATATAAGATTATAAGTAGGAGGTAATGTATTGTAATTTAAAAAATAAGTTTTCAATTCAGGAGCAACTCCAGAAATATTTGGATTTGCAGATGATAAATTTAATTTCACATTATTCCAATCAATTTTGGTGTCTTGTTTAATATTTGCTTTATAAATAATTTCTATTGGTTCATTTACGTTTTTTGCTCTTATATCATATGTTGGAAACCAACCAGAATTACCTACTAAATATGACAGCTCAAAATTAGCTTTTGTATTATTCTTTGAATCAATTTTTACAAGTATTTCTCCATTAGGAAAATCCCTCTTACTTGTTATTGTTTTAATTTGATTGTCTAAATCAATTTTTGATTTGTTTAATACGTCCAAGCTTTTATATATCTCAATTTCTTTAAGTTTTAAAGAAGTCAATTTTGTGCTATAAAAATTCGAGGCCTCTTTTAGATTAGTTACACTTAGTTCTTGATTTTTTCCGCCGATGTTTCTATTTTCTTGCAAAAAAGCTAATTCTTCTTTTAAAATATCTAAATATGTTTTTTCAAGCTTCATCTTGCTTTCAATTTCTTGAAGTTTCAATTCTAAATCTAGCAATTCTTTTCGTTTATCAAGTTTGTCAATATAATTTTGTTGATGGTTGACAGATAATACCGTTACATTACCATTTGCCTTAACTTGAATACTTTTAGCATCAATAAAAGGTGATAGATTTATAAATTTTAGTATAGTGACTCCTTGTTTTAAATCAACTGATTTTTTTCGTGTAATTTGAGCATCTTTAATAAATACGGTAACTTCATTTACCTCAGTTATAATTTTTTTCTCTGATATTTCTTGTGAATAAGTTTTGCTTAAAATCAAGCAAAGAATTAAAAAGAATAGTTTTTTCATAGGTTTATTTTTCTATATGGTTTTGTTCAGTTTGAAAATTATGTACAACGGTCTAGGCTATGCGTAGTGCGGGGTTTCAAGGCACTTCACTTTCCGTTTAGCTGTTAGTTTATTTAAGGTAATTACTTTCATATCAGCACTTTCGCCCGCATTAAGTATAGCCATTGTTGTGCGGTCGTACTTCTTTTATTTTCAGTCAATTGGAAACCCTTCATTCTTTAATTCTTGTTTTTCTTGGTCGTTAAAATTGTCAACTACTAAATCCATTTTACTCTTACTTTTCCTTTTATGATAGACCCAATTATAAAGCTTTCCCATTGATGATTCTCCTGTAATCCATTTACCTTCTGGATTATTTGCTTTATCGTATCTGAAACTTTTCCATTCTTCCGTTCTATCATTGTCTAAGGTTCCTTTACTCCAAGGTCTAGGCTCATTGAATTGTAGTTCCCAAACTTCTTCAAGTTCCTTTTTCATTTCTGCTGGGAGAATATCTTTTTTTGGTAATATTCTACTATTGAAATGATTTTGATATGACATTTTATGAGGGTTCTCGTCATTTATCAACTTATCAATAAATCTTTGGGTAACGTGTTCAGGTTTACGACTGTTCTCTTTGTAGTCAAACCCCAACTCTTCAATTTCTTTTCTTAATTCAAGTTTTCTCTTAGGAGTCTCATTGTTTGCTTGTTTAACGCCAACTAAAAATGTTCCTAATGTTTCACCCTTGTATTTGTATCTATGATTCGCTCTTATATCTTCTTTATCAGCAATCGCTTCTTTTAAAATACGAAGCCAATTCAATTCAATTTGTCGGTAGTTTTCTAAATGGCCGTCTTCAAAGTGAAATTCAATGGATTCTAATTTTTCTAGATGCTCATCAGGCATTTTTAAAGTTGGGTGATTGTAAATATCTTTTTGTTTTCTAAACCAACCATACAAAGTCCTATCGTGAAAATCTCTAGGAACTGTCGTTTTATTGTATTTTTCCTTAAAGGCTTTCATTCTTTCAAACATCTCGTCCCATTTCTCAAGATATTCTTCCGTTATTTTTAATTCATAACGCTTGGTTGGTTTGTCATTTTCTGTGATTTCTATGTTTCCAAGCTCTCCAATTTTAGGCTTCTTAAATTTTCCTTTGGGTTTGTCGTGTGTTTTGCTGGTATAATCTCCTTCAGGGTCAAACTTTTCCACAGAAATTTTATCTTCATCGAGAAGTTTCTGAATATGTTCAGGTGTTACCTTGTCAAGGTTGTCACTGGTAAAATCAAGAAGTGGTGAAAAATAGTCCTTAAGTTGATTTAAAACTTTAAGACCTGTTTTGTCTGAACCTGTAAAGTCGAGCAGGACAGAACACTCTACGTTGAAAAACAAACCTGTCTTAGTTAGATTTGATGAACCTACTATTATTCTATTTCTTAGTTCCCCTTCAAAAAGGTAAACTTTAGGATGATAGATGTAGTTGTTTGAATTATAAATGTACGCTTCTATCTCAAAGTCAAGCAACATTTCAAGTGCTTCTTTTGATGTTATTCTTTCATCAATTCCGACAAAAAAAGTCAATTTCCTACCTTCTGATTTTGCTTTTTGAATGAAGGGTTTTAATTCTCTAAGTGATTGGCTTCTCATAAAAGCAGAGAAAAAAGTCACTTCCGTAAAAACTTCTTCTTTCAAGGACGAGCAGAGATAATTCCCAAGAGTATCTTCGGTTTCATCTGTTAGTCCTTGTCCAATGAATTCTGTTATCATTTAAAAGTGTCTTTATCTATTCATCAGTGATTGTAAGCTTTCAATCTTATTTTGCAATTCATCAAAGGTTATTATTTCAACGTCTCGACTGTTGCTCCTGAAAAGTTCGAAAGAGTATTTCTGGTTATCATCCAAATCGCTAATGTTACCGATCAAAACAACGCATTTTGAATTGAATGTTTCAAAGTCAGCTTTACTCTTAACTTTAGTCTGATAAAATTCCTTTTGGAAATTGTCTCTTTGATTAAGAACTTGATTAATACATCCTGTTAAATCCTTACCAACGCTAAACACATCTTCACCACGATAAGCGGTGTTATCTAAGAGCTTTGTTTTGTGTGTTTTTATTTCTAAAAAAGAGACATTGTCACTTAGGCTGTTTTTGATAAGGAAGTCATTAAACTTTCCATTCTTATTATCTATGTTTTTACCACCAACATAAGCTTCATCCTTATATAAAATGACTGGTTGAGCAAAAATTGAACTGAAAATCCAACTATTAGATTTCAAAAATTCCTGCCACCGTTTTTCAAGTGAAACACCATCAGTGGTCAGCTTCATTAACTCCTTGTACTTCTCTATTATATCTTGAATGTATTTTGAATCAACAATCTCTTTCGTTTTTGCCAATGATTCATTCGAAAGAAAATCAGTTGTTAAAGAAAGTTTGTCAAAAAGGTCTAGGATTGCTTGTTTGTCGGTTTTTGAGAATTCATCAATTGAATGACCCCAATTTAATAGTGAAGTTGCAATTGTATTTGGAATATATTCAGCTTTAGGTTTGTCTATTTCATTAGGAAACAGTTCATATAATACAGAGTCCAATGTTGTGTTGACTTCAGCTCGATTCTTTTTGAAAATCACCGAAAATGAATCATTTAATTTCTGTAAAGACGTGTCAGACAAGTACAATTTCTTATTTGTAATATCTAATTCAGTTTTCCCCTTCTTCTGGACAATCACTTCTTCAATGTCAAAGTTGTCATTTATGTAATAAGCAAACGGACCTAACCCTTTGGTAAAACCGTATCCGAAGTTTACAGATTTGATAACTCCAATAGGTAACTTTCCTTTGAAGCCGTGAAAGCTGAATTTTCTTATCTTCCTATATTTATCACCACCTTCATAACCACGAGGAAAATGAACAATTAAGTCCTTTTTTTTATAGACGATTCTAGATTTCTGCTCTATCTTGTTTTCAGTATCGTGAAAGAAATAGATTTTCTGAGTAGTAGTCTCCTTTTTTAGTTTTTCGCCTTTAAATTTTTCCATAGGTCATTTTTTGTATGCCGCACAACGGTTGTGTATATGGCTCGTAGCGTGCAAATTAGCGATAACTTTTCGGTTAAGCACGAGCCAAATTTTTTAATTTTCTTATTACCTTTTCTTTTCAATAAGCCAAATAAAAAATTTGGCGGACTCTCAAATATGCTTTAACTTCGATTAAGCAACTTATTAGCTATGAGTTATATACGTTGTTGTGGCACGTTTTTCTTACCACTTGTCTTTTTCCTTAACTCTAAATTTGGTTATATTTTCGAATGTAAAGTTTATAATTTTAGATGGCTTTTTTAGAAAACTTGATTTAAATTCTGTGTTTCTTTTCTTGAGTGCAAAAACTTCCAAATCAGTCATTTCGCCTTGACTCGATAAAGCATCATCATAATTTTGTGTCAGTTTTATATTTTTGATAGATACACGATATTTGCCTTCTTTAAACTCAAATTGCACAAAAGAATTCACGCTATTTCTTGCAATATACATCGGCGTTGACATTTCGGACGAACCATATCCTTTGTAGTCAAGAGTAAGATTGGTGATTTCCGCAATTAATCCGCTCTCGTTCAATTCCACATTTTTGTAATTACCCGAACTTTTAATTTTCTCAGTTAACTGTTCCTTTGTCAATTCCGTTTCATAAACTTTTTGCCATATTAATTTGCCGTTTTCAATCTCAAAATTATCAGTTTCAGATAGATTAAATCCGATTAAAATTGGTAAATAAATGAGTAATATTAATGGTTTCATAGGTTTTTTTTAAATGTGCCACAACGTGTTTGTGTATGATTAGTGGCGTGTTTAAGCACCTAATTTAGCAAATAAAAACCGAATAGAAAATCCGCGAGGATTTTCGTAAGTAAGCGAGGACTAGCCATTAATTATACACGGTGTTGTAGCACGTTTTTTTTAATTCCATATCCTAAAATTCCTCCAACAATTACGGTTGGGATTATACCAAATAGGAAAATCCAGAATAAGGGTTTTACATAATAATCAAACAAAGCATTTTTAATTCCATTTTCTTTGCCAAAGTCCTCAATTCCCTCTTCAATAAAACCAACAGAAGAACCAATTAAAACTCCAATGAGCAGAATCAAAATCAGTCCAATTATTCCAGTCAAAATTGAATTCCATTTTCTATTCTTTATTAGGTTTTCCATTCGAATAGATATGTAATAACCTCCAATAAACAGCCCAAATATTCCAACAAACAAATTTAATGGAAGACTAACAATTATATCAATCAAATCTTTAAAACCAAAAGTCCAAATTATAATTATTCCAGCAACAATTAAATTAAAAATAATGGATAGAAAGGTTAATTTAGTTGAATTTTTCACTTAATTTTTTTTGTTTTAATCTGTTTTTGTACTTGTAAATAAATTCCAATTATTAGAAAAATTATTAAAAATGGAAATCCGAAATAGGTAATTAATAATGGCGGGAAAATCCAAATTATTCCGCTTATTATTAACAAAATCAAAATCCACGTTTTTAATTCCGTTTTAACTCCGTAATAAATGTTAAATCCAGCATTTAAAATTCCTATTCCCCAAATAATAAAGAAATAAGGAAATTCCACGTTTTGCAATTCATTTTCAAATACAAACATTGCTATTAAACTTAAATAGCTAATAATTAAAAAAATAAGTGCTAAAATTCGTGTTCGGGTCATTTTTCTCAAATGTGCTACAACGGTTTAGGCTATGAGTAGTTGCGTGGTTTAGCGGTTAACTTTGCAAGTACACACCAAACTGAAAATCCGCGAGGATTTTCAGAAGTAGGCGAGAACAAGCAATTACTTATAGCCATTGTTGTGCAACGTTTTTATTTGTTTATTAATTTTTCTATGTCTAATTCTATTTGTTCGGAAAATCCAAAATATTCTTTTTGAACAATTCCGTGATTATCAACCAAAAAATACCTTGGCCAACTGTTAACACTAAAGGCCTTTTTTATTTCGTCGTTTCCAACCAAATTTTGAAAAGTTGTTCCTTTCTTTTTTATCAACTTGATTGCATTTTCTTGGTCTTCCGAAACTATCCCAATTACATTTAAGTCAGACGAGAATTTGTTTTTCAGATTTTCCACTTTAGAAAATGATGCAATACAAGGACCACACCAGACTTCCCAAAAGTCTATCAAAGTCAATTTGTCGTTATTAACCTTTACAATTGTATTCTTGTCAAATAAATCAGGTAGTTCCAATGAAGGCAGTTCATTCGAAAGTAATTTATTTGGTTCTGTTTTTTCAGGCTGTATAATTGAGTAATCTTGAAAATTTTGTTTTAAATCTTTTATTGAATTTGTAACATTTTCGTTGATTTTAACAGCGCTAAACTTTGCGATAGAAACAGATTTGTTGCCAAGTTGATTTGAAGTCTGTTTAATTTGAATTGGGAAAAAGTCCGTTTTGTTAAGTTCATAGACTTTTATTCTATCGGAAACATTGTAGACTGTATCATTTTCAAATTCGAACGAAAGTAGATATGAATTTTCCGTTTCTAACACCGATACTTTTTTATAGATTGAGTCAAGTCTGAAAATATTTTGATGAACCATTTGTCCACCTGGACTACCAATAAACCCAAAATGTCCTGGTTCTACTTCGTAGGTTTTATCTGTTTTAGAGATTTCGAATCCATTTCCAGAATCATAAATATATTCTTTATCAATGTCGTCTCTTTTGCCATAAAAAGAAAACCCAAAAACCTTATCGTTTTTATCTTTTTCGATTAGGGCAACTCCAGTATTATTCCACACAGTTGAGCCTTGGGCAAATGTGTCAATTCTTTGCATTCGATATTCCAATGAATTTATGTTGTCCACATTCTCTTGAAATTTGGCAATGACGTAATTTGAATCGATTTTAGTTTCTTCTTTGCAACTGCAAAAAATTATTGTTGTTAAAAGGACGATTAATGTTTTTTTCATTTGTTTTCAGTTTTTGAGAAATGTTGCACAACGTGGTTGTATAAGCTTTGTTGCGTGGTTTAAACATTGA
>TARA_R110002074_G_scaffold188207_2_pt1 | contig 10955 bp, 7 predicted proteins | sample TARA_R110002074 | Tara Oceans TARA_R110002074 (sample SAMEA4397215) | marine metagenome | biome: Polar Biome; feature: [MIX] marine epipelagic wind mixed layer (ENVO:01000061); material: water (ENVO:00002006), including particulate matter (ENVO:01000060) such as... | depth 10-100 m
GGAAAGGGTTTTAAAATTGAGCATTTGGAAAATGCTTTTTATCATTTCTAGAAATAAGTTAAAAACAAAAAACCCTTCATTAAAAATAAAGGGTTTAGTATAAATAATTAGTAAATTTTTTCTATCCCTGTCCATTAGTAATAGTAAAACTACCACTATAATTGATTGTTACAACTTCATCGTTTTCTAAAGTTAATATTCCAGATATAGAATAATTATTACCTTCTCCGCTTACAGTTATATTACCTGCTTTAATATATAGAGTTGTATCGCCAAATTCTAAATATCCATCTGTATAATAAAAATCATCTGAATCAGAAGGTAATTCGGAAACATACTTGAATATTCCCGTTTTAAATTCATTAGTACCTTTTGATAACAACTCTACGTAAAATTCATAAGGTACATCTCCTAATGATCCCGATAATGTGAAATCATAATTATAATAGGTTTCGTCAGCTCCGTAATCTTCTATTAGGGAAGATGTTATATTTATTTCCTCTTGATCATGCTGTATAGTGTTAGAGAAGCTTTCACTAGAATCATCATCTTTTGAGCATGAGGTTGTTGTTAAGGAAATAAATAAAGCTAAGCAGGTTAATTTGATTAATTTTTTCATTTTAAATTTTAATTTGGGGTTAGCCACAAAATTAAAATTTAAAATAAGAATTTACGTGTTTTGTTAAAATTTTATGCATTTTGAAGTTAAAAATTGTATTTCATCGATAAAATATTTTTAAAGCTTCAAAATTTTCTGGTTTAGCAATAATTTTTTTGTCTTTATCTAAAACAAAATATGAGGGTGTTGCCGTTACACCATAGTTATTACCTATTTCATTATCCCATTTACCTTTACCATAAACGTGAATAAATTCAGTGTATTTTTTTGTTAATGTTTTCCATTCATTTGGTTCGTCCTCTAATCCAATAGCGATGACTTTTACAAAATCTTTTTGTTGGTTTTTTACAAAGCTTTGCAACTGTGGGATTTCATCTAAACAATGTGAACAGGTACTACTCCAAAATACCACAATATAGTTTTTAGCTATTTTTAATTCACTAAGTTTTTTAGTGATTTTCTTTTGATTCTTTTTAATTTCCAATGAAAAATCAGGTGCTTTTTCACCAATTGCTGTATTAATTAACAGCATTAATCCTTTTATTAATTCTTGATCATTTAAGGCAACAGCAATATCCATCAAATAGGTTTCCGAAATATAATTTGCAACAGTTTCAAATCCCAAATCTCTCATTTGCTCCCATAAATCGACTAGCAAAATTCTTTTAACTTTATTAGGAACATCTTTCATAGCAACACAAAATACATCAATGTTGTTTTTATAATTGGTTTCTTCATCTACGTCGTCAGCAGTCGTACCAAAAACATAGTTTAACATCCGCTCTTCTAAAAAACTAGAGCTTTGCAATATTTTATTATTAAAATCTACATAATCAAAATAATGTGTTTTCAAATTATTGATGTAAGTTTTAACTGTTTCAAATTTTTTGGGTATGTAAGGTTTGTTTGCCTTTATAAAATGAAGTGCCATCATCCCCTTTGCCGCTTTTTCAAAATTTAGCTGGGTTTCTCTTTGGGTTTTAAAAATAGCTTTTAAAGCCATAGTATCTTTGCTTTGCTGCCTGTAATAATTGCCAATACTTTGGGTAACCATAGACATGCTATTGGTGTATGAACTAATTAATTTATTTTCTGAAGAAGCCAAAAAATTGACGCCGGTTTCAGAATTAAATGTAAGTTCTACATCTTCCTTTTTATTATAAATAATATCAAAGTTATAGTCTTCTTGCGGAATGGCGTAAACCACTCGATATATCCCTTTTGTTGCTGTGGAATCTAATTTAAACTCAAAAGTGCCATCTTTTTTAACTTCTGAATTAGCGATGTATTCTGATAACGTTGGTGTAACTTTATACAACAAGGCCACATTATAATCTTTAGCTGGAGAGAATGTTCCTTTAATAGTATGCTGCGCAAAAAGGATACTTGGTAATAAAAGTGCTAAAGCAATAACTTTGTTTAACATGTATTTATATTTAATTTTTTTATTTCAATAATTAAGCCACAATAGGTTGTAAAACTTCTAACGCTTGTTTAACCGATTTAATTTTATCAAATGTTAACATTAATCGCAGTCCGTTCCGTGTTTGCTTTTCTTTTATTTTACACACATTTGGATGTTTTTGAACAAACTGCAACACCTTTGTAAAACCTGCACTTTGATAAAAATTACTTTGTTGGTCGTTTATAAAATAGCCAATAAGTTTGCCTCGTTTCATAATTATTTTTTCGAAACCAGCCTTAGTAGCAATCCATTTTATTTTGACACTGTTTAACAAATCAATCACTTGTGTTGGTAATTCCCCAAATCGGTCAACTAATTCTGCCTCAAAGGTATGTAATTCTTCTTCTGTTTTTAAATTATTAAGTTGGGTGTATAAATTTAATCGTTCAGCAATATTATTTACGTAATCGTCTGGGAATAATAATTCAAAATCAGAATCAATAGTTACATCTTTTACATACACTTTATCTGCATCGTCTTCATTATATAAATCTTTAAACTCATTTTCTTTGAGTTCTTCAATAGCTTCATTTAATATTTTTTGGTAGGTATCAAAACCTATTTCGTTTATAAATCCACTCTGTTCACCACCCAATAAATCTCCTGCACCTCGAATTTCTAAATCTTTCATGGCAATGTTGAAACCGCTTCCCAATTCTGTAAACTGCTCTAAAGCGGTGATACGTTTTCTAGCATCGTCGGTCATCGCAGAGTATTCTGGTGTAATAAAATAACAGAATGCTTTTTTATTGCTTCGCCCAACACGACCACGCATTTGGTGCAAATCACTCAACCCGAAATTATTGGCATTATTGATAAAAATAGTATTGGCATTGGGTACATCCAATCCGCTTTCTACAATTGTTGTACTAACCAAAACATCAAAACCGCCATCCATAAACGACAGCATGAGTTGCTCTAATTTTTTACCTTCCATTTGCCCATGACCAATACCAATTTTAGCATCAGGCACCAAGCGTTGAATCATGCCTGCAACTTCTTTGATATTTTCAATACGGTTATGAATAAAAAATATTTGTCCACCACGTTCAATTTCATAACTAATAGCATCACGAATGGTTTCTTCGTTAAAACGAACAACATGACTCTCAATGGGGTAACGGTTTGGTGGTGGCGTTGTAATAACCGATAAATCGCGAGCTGCCATTAAACTAAATTGAAGTGTTCTGGGTATTGGTGTTGCCGTTAGTGTTAATACATCAACATTGTCTTTTAAAGTCTTTAATTTTTCTTTTACGGCTACACCAAATTTTTGTTCTTCATCAACAATAAGTAACCCTAAATCTTTAAACTTGACGTTTTTGTTTACGAGTTGGTGTGTGCCTATAATAATATCAACTTTTCCACTTTCTAAACCTTCAAGTGTTTCACGTTTTTCTTTGGCGGTTCTAAATCTATTTAAATAATCTACCGTTACTGGGAACTCTTTTAAACGTTCTCTAAATGTTCTGGAATGTTGGTATGCCAAAATAGTTGTTGGCACTAAAACAGCAACCTGTTTACCATTATCAACCGCTTTGAATGCTGCGCGAATAGCTACTTCTGTTTTACCAAAGCCAACATCGCCGCAAACCAATCTATCCATGGGGCGTTCGCTTTCCATGTCAGCTTTAATATCGGCAGTTGCGGTACTTTGGTCGGGTGTATCTTCGTAAATAAAAGAGGCTTCCAACTCGTGTTGCATATAACTATCTGGATTGTACTGATAGCCTTTTTCGGTTTTACGTTTTGCGTAAAGTTTAATTAAATTGAAAGCAACATGCTTTACACGGGCTTTCGTTTTTTGTTTTAAGGTTTTCCAAGCTTTACTACCAAGTTTATAGATTTTTGGCGGCTTGCCGTCTTTTCCATTAAACTTTGTGATTTTATGAAGCGAATGAATACTTAAATATAACACATCACGCTCACCATAAATCAATTTTATGGCTTCTTGTTTTTTACCTTCTACATCTATTTTTTGAAGTCCACCAAAACGCCCAATACCATGATCGATATGCGTTACGTAATCGCCAATATCTAGATTTGTAAGTTCTTTTAGCGTTATCGCCTGCTTTTTAGCATACCCGTTTTTTATTTGAAACTTATGATAACGTTCAAAAATTTGATGGTCGGTATAGCAAACAATCTTAGAATCGTGATCTATAAAACCTTGATGAAGCGATAAAATAATAGTTGAATACTGTTTTACATCCAAGTGGGAATCATCAAAAATATCATGGAAGCGTTTTGCTTGTTGTTCGCTTACACAAGCAATATAATTGGTATAACCGTTTTCGTGATTGGTATTTAAATCTTCAATTAAAAGATTGAATTGTTTGTTGAATGACGGTTGTGGCCTGGTGTTGAACTCAATTTGATAAGATGTCTCGACTGCGCTCGACATGACAGCAGAACTCCCAAACTCAATTATAGAGAAATCGAGCAATTGTTTTTTTAGTACTATAGAATCGCAAAAAAGCTCATGGGGTTGGGCGTGTTTAATGTCTTTTGAAAGCGTTTTGAAAGCGTCTTCTGCTTTTGAGTAAAAATCATCAATTCTAGAAAATAGTAAGTCGGTGTTTTTTAAACACACAACCGTTTTTTGAGCGATGTATTTTAAAAAACTTTGTCGGCTTTCTTGCAATAATTTATTGGCAACATTAGGAATGATACTGATTTTTTTAATCTGTTCAACGGATAGTTGGGTTTCCACATCAAAAGTCCTAATGCTATCCACCTCATCACCAAAAAACTCAATTCGGTAAGGTTCGTCATGTGAAAATGAAAACACATCTACAATACCACCACGCACCGAAAACTCACCAGGTTCGGTAACAAAATCAACACGTTTAAACTGATATTCAAACAATACTTCATTTACAAAATCGATAGATAAATTATCGTTAACCGAAACTTTCAACGTATGGCGCTCCAGTTCTTTTCTGGTAACCACTTGCTCAAAAAGGGCATCTGGATAAGTAACAATTATGGCTGGCTTTTTTTGAGAGTTAATACGGTTTAAAACTTCAGAACGTAAGAGCACATTAGCATTATCGGTTTCTTCTCCCGAAGCGTCGGGATGATAAGGCCTTCTATAACTACCTGGATAAAACAATACATCTTTATCATTCAATAACTGTTCTAAATCGTTTAGGTAATGTGCCGCTTCTTCTTTATCGTTAAAAACAATTAAAAACGGTTTGTCGGCTGTTTTGAAAATACTTGAAATAACAAAGGAAAAAGACGACCCTACAAGACCTTTTAAATGTATTTTAGGCTTGTCCTGAGCGGAGTTGAAGGGTTGGGTTTGGGCAATAGCAGTTTGCAGATTTTGCGTTTTCAAAGTCTGTAAATAGGTTTGCGAGAGGTTATTTTTACTCACGTAATTATTCAATTTTACGAGTGCAAAGATACGGTTTAGGATTATTTTAAAAATGATTTAGTGTAAATTAGTAATTGTTTTTTAGATTTGAATTCATGCTATATCATAATCAACCTATATCATAATCAACGAATATTATTATGAAAAAACTATTTTTATTTTTATTTGTTCTATGTCATTTTAGCATATATGGACAAGATTTAATTACATCTGAAAATTTTGAATTCAAATTTATAAAAGCTAAAATAGCTCGTGGATCCAATTATTTTTATGTTATAAAAACTCCTGACAATCATGATAAAATTCAAGTTAGATTTAAATTGAACTCGACATCTTCTAAAAAGGAAGATTTTGATCCGAATAAATTCTACTTAGTTTCAGACAAAGAAAAAGTCAGAATTAGACCCATAGATGTAAGATATAATTATGGCGTTGGTATTATATATGTTGGATTTGATTTTCTTACTAATTACCAAACAACTGATAAGAATCTTAAACAATGGATTAGATACGATCCTCAAATAAAAGACACCTTCTACGACTACGATATAGACGGATATGAAAATGTATATTATACCATAAATTTTGGAACCAAAAGAAAACCTAAAATGGTTACTCCTTACTTAGCTCATGAAGACCTAAAATCTTGTAAAATGGATATTTATTTCTCTGTGCCAGAGAACTCAATAAAAAAGGCAAAAATATATTATGGAAATAAGTTAATTGCTAATATTAAAATAAAATAAATCACTTCTCATTTAAGTTCTCAGCTCGCGTTAGGGATTTGCAGCTGCATCCTTTTTGTGCTAAACTTTTAGTTTGTTTTGAAACTCATTTAATATAAATCAAAGAATGCTTGATGAGATACTGAAATCGGAGATTCATGAATACTTTAATTTAAAATAGATAGTTATGAATAAACAAGTTCAGCACAAAAAAGATATAGCGTAAAGCCCTCCCGATAGCTACTTTAGGGATTGTGGTAACCTGCCTACCGGCCTAATATTTTAATTTTTAGATATATTCCTGAATAATACCTATAAGTGTATTGGCATCTTGCTCGCCACTTTGACGCCATTTCATTTCGCCGTCTTTGTAAACAATTAAAGTTGGCAGGCCTTTTACACGTAAAGCTTCGGCTAATTCTTGATTTTTTTCAACATCTATTTTAATCACTTTGGCTTTATCTCCAAGTGCAGCAGCAACATCGCGAAGTACAGCGTGCATAGCGGTTGATTGTTCATTCCATTCAGTAAAAAAATCTAATAGAACTGGAATTTCAACATCGATAAGTTCTCCAAATTTTGACATATCTTAAAGTTTTAAGTCAACTTGTAGTTTAACAAACCTACAATTTTTTTTCGATTTGAAAACCAATGCTTTATAGTGGTTGATGGTTTCAATATTATAAATATAAGCAAAATAGCCGTAATCGCAACAATAGTAACCCTTTAAGCCTGTTTTGTTTCTTTTTTGAGTTCAATAACTGTGATTTCTGGCCAAATGCCTACCCGACCTGGGTAGCCTAAATACCCAAAGCCTCTGTTTACATTGATGTATTGCCCCATTTCTTTATAAATTCCTGCCCAATATTTGTAACGCCATTTTACGGGACTCCATTTAATCCATCCTGGTATTTCAATACCAAACTGCATGCCGTGGGTGTGCCCGCTCAGTGTTAAATGGTAATGATAATCGTCTTGAATGACTTCTTTTTCCCAATGTGATGGATCGTGACTCATTAGTATTTTGAAATCATCTTTTTTAATGCCTGCGGCTGCTTTTTTTAAGTCGCCTGCTTTTTTAAATCCACCAGCACCCCAATTTTCAACGCCTACAATAGCAATACGTTGTCCGTTTTTCTCGATAAATCTACTTTCATTTAAAAGGACATCATAACCCATTTCTTTTTGCAATTCAACCAAGTCTGCCAAATTTTGAGCTTTTGCATCTGATGATGGCCAATCTACATAGTCTCCATAATCGTGATTTCCTAAAACAGAAAACACACCATCTTTAGCTTTTAAAGTGCCAAACAAATCCTTCCAATCTTTCATTTCAGAGGATTTATTATTCACCATATCGCCAGTAAACAAAATAACATCCGACTTTTGTTCTTTTATTAAATTAACGCCGTATTCTATTTTCTCTTTGTTATCAAAACTTCCAGAGTGAATATCGCTGATTTGAGTGATTCTGTACCCATCAAAAGCTTCTGGTAAATCTTCAAAATGTAGAGTGTAGTTTAAAACCCTGAATCTATATTTTCCCCGATACATACCGTACAACAGTGATGTAAAAGGAATCGCCGCTAAACCTAACGCTACTTGACTTATAAACTTGCGTCTTGATGGGATATAAAAAGATTCTTTTGTGGTTACCAACTTATCGTACAGACCTAAAATGAATCTGATAATATCCTCACCTAATAATATAGGAATAATCACCAAACCAAAAGACATAAATGCCAATAAAAATCCAAAGGCATAACTTTTTTCAGGACTCAAAACACGCCCTTCTGAAGATGCTAAAAACTGAAATAAAAAATTACCTGCAATTATTATGGCTATTCCAAAAAACAGATAATAAACCCAAGAACTTTTGGTTACTGATTTTATAGCTTGAAAACCATAAATAGCAATAAGTGTGTAAACTATAATAAAAAGAACCCAACGTAGCATACTAATTTTTAACGGTAAAGTTAATGAATAATAATGCCCTTTTTCTTATGGAATTGTTAAAGAAAAATTTATCATATTAATCATCGAACACTAACTTTCCCTTAGCTTCTTGTTCTTTCAATTTCTGAACCAAATCCAAAGCGTCTGGAATAACATCGCTACAAAGCACAATAAGAGATCCCTTTACTGCATTTTTAACAGCATAGGTAATGGCTTCTTTTTCAGAAGGTATGATAGTTGTTTTCTTATTTGGATCTTTCTTTTTAATACCGTCGTTGAGCATTTTGATGAGTTCTTCTTCAGTTTTACCTCTTAACTGTTTGTCCTGACGGATAATAATTTCATCAAACATTTCTGCTGCTATACCACCCATTTCATTATTATCTTCAATACGTCTGTCACCAATACCAGCGATAATTCCAACCTTTATCGTCGCATCTAATTCTTCAGTGAATTTTTGAAGCGCGCGCATGCCCGCTGGATTATGTGCATAATCTAAAAGAATTGTGAAGTCATTGAATTTAAATAAATTTAATCGCCCCGGTGTTTGAGTTGCTGATGGAATAAAAGTTTCCAAACCTGCTTTCATATCCTCTATACTAATACCTTGAACGTGAGCCGCTAAAATTCCAGCTAGTACGTTCTGAATCATAAATTTTGCTTTACCGCCATACGTTAATGGAATATGCTCTACCTTCATGATTCGCATTTTCCATTCACCTCTGCAAATAGTAACGTATCCGTTTTCATAAATTGCTGTCACGCCGTTAAGGCGTTGCAAAGCTTTTATTCTAGGGTTATTTTCATCCATAGAAAACAGTGCCACATTACAATTAACACTTCTTCGCATATCGTAAACTAAGTCGTCATCTGCATTCAGAATAGCATACCCATCTGGTAAAACAGTTTCAGGAATTACGCCTTTTACTTTTGCCAGTTGTTCTACAGTATGTATTCCTTTTAACCCTAAATGATCTGCTGCAACATTAGTTACTATACCAACATCACAGTTCTTAAAACCTAAGCCGGCACGAAGTAAACCACCTCTGGCACATTCTAAAACCGCAAAATTTACCGTAGGGTCTTTTAGAACAAATTCTGCACTTGATGGTCCTGTACAATCTCCAGACATCAGTAATCTATTTTGAATATAAACGCCATCACTAGTCGTATAGCCTACGCGATAGCCTTTCATTTTGGCAATATGAGCAATTAAACGTGATGTTGTTGTCTTCCCATTTGTTCCAGTTATAGCAATAATTGGAATCCGCCCATTATCGCCTTGTCTAGGGAATAATTTATCGATTACAGGGGCTGCCACATTACGTGGTAATCCTGATGTAGGCGCTAAATGCATTCTAAAACCTGGTCCAGCATTAACTTCTAAAACAGCACCGCCAGTTTCAGATAATGGTTTGGAAATATCCGTAGTCATAATATCTATACCGCAGATATCTAGATCTATAATTTTAGAAATACGCTCCGCCATCGATACATTTGCGGGGTGCACTATATCTGTTATATCTTCGGCTGTTCCTCCCGTACTAAGATTCGCCGTATCTTTCAAAATAAGGCGTTCACCTTCTTCTAGTACTGAATCCAAAGTATAACCTGCATCTTTGATAATGGTTTTAGTTAAATCATTAATAGTAATTTGTGTCAATACATTTTCATGACCGTAACCACGCCTTGGATCTAAATTAACCTTTGCTATAAGTTGATCTACGGTAGACGCTCCGTCTCCAACAACATGTGCTGGAGTTCTAATGGCAGCAGCTACAAGTTTGTTATTTATAACTAACAGCCTGTAGTCATCTCCAGTTATATATTTTTCAACAATAATAACACCATTGCGCGAACTATCTTTTGCTTGTCTAAAAGCTTCGAGTGCATCATCGTAATTTTGAATATCAACAGTAATTCCTCGTCCATGATTTCCATCTACAGGTTTAATCACCAATGGATAACCCACATATCTACAAGCCTCTTCCAAACTACTTTCACGACGAATAATTTCGCCTTTTGGCACCTCGACTTCAGCTTGTTCTAATAGGTATTTTGTATCTTCCTTATCGCAAGCTAATTCAACTCCTATACTACTGGTTTCACTGGTAACCGTAGCTTGAATTCGTTTTTGATTTGCACCATATCCTAATTGGCATAGTGAGTATTTATTCAGCCTAATCCAAGGAATTCCTCTGGCTTCAGCTTCCTCAACTATAGATCCTGTACTTGGTCCTAAACGTTCTTTTTCACGCAGTTCTCGCATGTGCTGAATATCATCGTCCATATCATAATCCTTGGCAGCTATGAGTGCCTCACAAATAGCAACGGCAACTTTTGCTGCATAGCGCCCAACAGATTCTTCTACATATGAAAAAACCACATTATATACGCCATCTTCACCATAACCTCTCGTTCTTCCAAAACCAGTATCCATGCCCGCAAGCGTTTGTATTTCTAAGGCAATGTGCTCGATAATATGTCCCATCCATGTGCCTTCATCAACACGCATAAAAAATCCGCCTTCACACCCTTCAGAACAGCGATGCGAATACATACTAGGAAACATTTGCTTTAAGCGTTCGCTAAAACCTGGAATTTTATTAGACGGTAATTCCTCCATCTTTTCAAGGTCTAAAACCATTACAATTAATTTCTGTCGTCTTACAGACCAATAATTTGGTCCTCGCATTGCATTTATACTTCGTATATTCATTAAGCTATTTTTTATGTGAAAGATTATAAATATAAGGGTTTTTCAATGAACTCATCTTGACTTTTTGTTTTTAACCGAAAATGAGATAA
>TARA_R110002074_G_scaffold197610_14_pt1 | contig 10948 bp, 14 predicted proteins | sample TARA_R110002074 | Tara Oceans TARA_R110002074 (sample SAMEA4397215) | marine metagenome | biome: Polar Biome; feature: [MIX] marine epipelagic wind mixed layer (ENVO:01000061); material: water (ENVO:00002006), including particulate matter (ENVO:01000060) such as... | depth...
CTTCAAGTCAACTTTAAATCAGTGCTACTAAATTCCCCTGTTTTAGAACTGTATCGTGACAAATCAAGATTAGAAAATCTTAATCGAAGACCATTATATGCTGAATTATTCAGAGAACTTCCGTTTAAAGTAGCAATTGATTCTGTTTTAATTAAAAAAGGAATGGTACGCTATGAAGAAAATATACCCAACGATGAAAGAGCTGGTATTCTAAGTTTTGAAGAGATAAATGCCTCAATCAGCAACTTATCAAATTTAACAGCGAACAAAGAAAATCTTAAAATTAAGCTCGATGCCGATTTAATGGGAGTGGGAAATTTTAATCTTGATTGGGAATTTAATGTTCAAGACACACGAAATGCATTCATAATTTCAGGAGGATTATTCAATTTCAATACCGCGAACTTAAATGCCTTTCTAATACCTAATCTTAGAACTAAAACCACTGGAACTATCGACCAACTCTATTTTACTATTTCTGGAGATGAATATTCAGCGACTGGTGATATTAAAATGAATTATGAAGATTTCAAATTTCAAGTATTGAATAAGGATAGAAACGGTGTAAAGAAAGTGCTATCTTTTTTTGGAAACTTATTTATAAATGATGGCTCAAATGCAGATGCCGAGGGTTTTAGACATGGAAATATCGAAACAGAGCGCCCTAAAAACAAATCGTTCTTTAATTATTTATGGATAAATCTAGAAGACGGTCTAATTGATGTATTGACAGGAAACGGTAAGAAAGAGTAATCAATAACTAATTAAATAGAAAAAGCCAGGTAGTTTAACCACCTGGCTTTTCTTTTCATAACAATTTTTTATACTAGTTGTGATCTGTGGCATCTTCAGCAGCATCTTCAACTTCCTCAGCACCTTCTTCAATACCATCACCAATATCATCAATACCTTCTTCAATTTTTTCGCCTGGAGATTTTTCTTCTCTACAACTCATTGCAACACTTATTGTCATTAATGCAAATACGAACATAAATAGTGACTTTCTCATACTATAGATTTTTAATTATTAGGTTATCATTTTAATTGTTCAGAACAGAAATGAAAACATTAACTTATTAATATCCCTCTGCCTACTTAAACAAAAGTGACTAAATTAAATCACTCTCTTTGGTTGTAAAAAATTAAATATTAACTCATCTACAACATCACTTTAAATTACTTGATTTTCAATGATTTGCATATCAAATACACCTCATTATATAAATCTAAAAGCACCGAATTCTCACATTATTTGCCTTATATTGTACCTTTCTATTTCAACTAAATAATGGGTACAAAAAAGGAAGTTAAGGAGTTAAATGTAATAGATGTAGTCAAAGAAATTGCCATTAGGTTAAAGGTTGATTACCAAGAAGAAAACAATGAAATTTGTATGGATATACCTGAAGAAGCAGGTACTGGCCATATCAAAGCAATAACTTTTTCTCATGGCGTAGGTCTCATGAACGTTGACATACGCTTAAAAAAAGAAGTGCGATTTGTTCTTAACCAGTCTTTAGTAAAACCTCTTGAAATCGTATTTAATAGAGAGACAACTTTATTACACGAGTTTGAAGGCCAAGAAAAACAAACGGAAATAAAGCATTTAGAAAGCGCTATATTTTCATGCAATAGTAAATATGCCAATGTTCTTACCTTAAAAGCGAATGAGCCCATCTGCTTCTTTAATCTAGAAATAAATAGAAAACACTTCGAAGAAAAAATTGAGTCATTTCTTCCTGAAATGAATGAAGACCTCGAAGGACTTTTTAGAGATGTAAACGGTATCAACCTTTTTTTTCATAAAGATCATTATAGCTTAGACATAGCGAAATGCATCGAAGAAATAAATAAATCTGAAGACTCAGGGTTTACCAAAAGTGTATTCATTGAAGGTAAATGTTATGAAATACTCGCTCATCATTTGCGCCAATATGTAGATGATTCTTCACCCGATGAAAAGCGAACTATTTTAAGACAATCTACAGTAGTAAAAATTGAGGAAGCTGCCCATATAATAGATGACACTTTAGAACAAGGTACCAGTATTATCAATTTATCAAAGAAAGTTGGTCTAAATCAAAACACGTTACAGAATGGTTTTCAGAGTTTATTTAACCTGTCTGTAAAAGAGTATACACAAAACAAAAGAATGGAAATGGCTCGCCATTTAATGGAAACTACTACGTTAAACATTACAGAAATCACCTATAGAATTGGAATTAATTCTAGAAGTTATTTTTCTAAATTGTTTAAACAGCGATATGCTATGACTCCTAAACAATATCTTCAAAAATTGGCTTCAAAAAATGAGGGCAAAACTGAAACCATTTAACAAAGCTTCTAATAAATATTAACATTTTAGACAATCTTAAAAGTGCTCATTTGTGTTAATTAACATTTCATAACTGTTAACACAATTCCCTGATATCCAGTTTTTTTGCATTGCGCTTTAGGCGATAGATAACATTTGGATAATGAAAGAGGTACTAATAAAGAGTTCTAATCCGAAATCGATATTCTCCCATATACATTCGTGTATTCATAGTGAAATGAGAGAAGATTGTGGTGAAACAATATTAACGTTTGATAATGAAATTGGTAAAGGCTCCCTACGAACCATAAGTTTTAATTGGGGGGTTTCTCTAATTGATTTCGACATAAAACTTACTGAAGACACTACACTAGTTTTTGATAATGATGAATTATCAGCCATAGATTTCATTTTTATAACACAAGGGTATTTCAATTATAGGGAAAACAACAGCGGTCCTTATTCTACTCTAGAGCAATTTCAAAATATCATAATATCACCTAAACGAAGTTCCAATAAAACCTTTCTATTTTCGAAAGGTGTGCATTTGAAGGTTAATTTTATTAGAATAATCCGCAAGGAGTATTTAAAAAAGAAGAACAATAATGTCTGTTACTTAAATGACTTATTAGTGACATTGTTCAATGATGAAATTTGCGATAAAGCGTACCAACATAATGGCAATTTTAGCCTAAGAATTGCAGATGAAATTAAACTATTAAACAATATTGAAGAAAGTGGTATGTTACGATCACTTTCCATAGAAGGCAGGCTCAATCTCATATTATCGTTGCAGTTATTGGAACATAAAAATTTTGAAGAAAAAATGAACTTATCCGAAGCAATTTCTAAAGATGATATCGCTAAAATTCATAAGCTAACAACGTATATATTAGACCATATCTCTGAAGATATTTCTATAACTATTTTATGCACAGAATCTGGTTTAAGCCCAAAAAAGCTTCAACTAGGATTTAAAATTTTATTTTCAAAAACCGTCAATGAATATATACGACAATTGAAATTAGAGATTTCAAGAGACTATCTTAAAAGCACTGATTTATCGGTTTCTGAAATTGTTTATTCCATTGGTATAAAGAGTAGAAGCTACTTTTCTAAAATTTTCTATGAAGCCTATGATATTCTCCCCACAGATTATAGAAAACATCTAAGGAATAAGAAATCCTCGTTAATCTAATCTTCAGGATAATCATCCGGCATCAACATACTATCATATGAAATATCTTGATTGAAAAGGCTTTTTGCAATGGGTTTTATTTGTAATTCTGTTGAATGAGGAGATTTCATTATCGCCTTAACTTGGTATGGTTCTGTACCGTTAGATAGCCAGTCGTCCTTCTCTTTATGGTCAATAATAATGGGCATGAAATCAACCAAGTTCTGATAATTAACCATTTCACCTCTAAGCGGCCCAGTTAATATAGCGCATGTAATAAATCCATCTTCCAACACGGTATAAATACCTGCTAGATATAACATCTTCTCATTTTTCGAACTTATGTGATAGGGATATATCTCCCCATTTCTTAAAACAGAAGTATAGAACCCAGTTACAGGTATTATGCAGCGACCGTTACTGAGAGCATCACGATACCATAACTCAGATTTTAATGAGGTATAATTTATATTAAGTGTGTTGTTTAATTTTTGAAACAATTCCCAATCATCATTGTAGCTATTTGGCAGCAAACCCCAGATGGCTAGCGAAATAACCTTTGAATCAATCATTGTAATAATGGGTATAGAAACTTCGTCTAATCCGCTTATTACAACTTGAGGAGTATAAAAGTTAGGGTACTTGAACAGCGCATTTACTTCATGCTCTATCTCCTTCATCTTTGCTGTATTTGAAATTTTAAAATACATATCAATCTTTTGCTTTTATGAAGCAAGTTCGCCAAATATCGTCTAAGCTATTATTGCAGAACAATAAAATGCTAACCCATTAAAAACATCTTGATTATTATATGTTTTAAACCTTTATTTTTTATTAATCTTATTTATTTATTCTTTGTTAAATAATACTCCACGTAATTAATAAAAATGAACTCATCCTACCTTTCAATGAATTTTCAAGCATAAAAAAAGAGGCCATTTTGGCCTCTTTAAATAAAACTTATTTAGATTTTATTTTAAGTCTTCTAACATTTTTATGTTAGCAAGTCCATTTTCAATAGCTGCTTTTTGACTTCTCAATACAGTTGCGGTCGTTGAAGGCAAAGAAGAATCTTCTAAGACATCTTTATACTCTTCTATTGCTGCTTTTTCACCTCTAATCGCTTCTTCCAACATAGCTTCTTCATTGTCTAATGAAAACAAGGCTTTAACATCCATCCAAGCTCTATGTGCCTTACCTGCAATACTATCTCCTTTGTCTATATTTTGACCAAAAGAGGTAATTTCTGCTTTTAGCTCATGGCCAAAATCATATCGTTGTTTTGCTTTGCTTTCGAAAAAAGATTTTAACTGCTTATGCTCTGTGTTTTCCGCTGCTTTTTTAAACCCCTTTTCAGCATCATATGTTTTTTCTAAAAGGTCGTTTAATTTTTCTCCTATTACTTCTGTATATGTACTCATTTTATATAGTATTAAATTATGTGATTCTTTATTTAAAGATGTTAATCACAATTACATCTTATAAAATTTATTCCTGTTCTTAAATTCTTCTAGTTTTCTTTTTAACTCGCGAACATCTTTTACCTCAGATTTCGTCGAATACATTAATACATGCTTCATGTCAATTTCACAAATTGCATCCTCTTCGATATCATTAGAATTGTCGGCCGAATTGTTTACGATATAATCTCTAATTAATAAACCGATAAATCCTGAAGCAATTAAAATTGAAATTCCTACAATTAATTCTACCATGATTACTGTTTTAAATAATTTCTACTCAAAAATAATATCGATTCTTTAGACTTTTTGCCTTAATAAATATTACGATTAACTCCTTTGAAATGGGTTAATTTTGCTGATTTTTGAGTTAAAGAAAAGAAGTGACAACCACACTATTATTAATATGATTATAGAAATTGTACACATCAATTAGTTCTCAAGTTTGATTCCATGATTACAAAAAAAAATCCATCACTGGTTCTCCAAAATATAGACATGATGGAATGCACAAACTTTAAATTCATATCAAATGATTCAAAAAGGTACATTAGTAAAATGGACATGGGGTACAGGCTCAGCTGAAGGTAAAGTTGAAGAAACCTATATCACGAAAATTACCAAAACTATTAAAGGAAGTGAAGTGACGCGAAACGGAGAAAAAGACAATAAAGCCTTATACATTAAACAAGATGATGGCGATTATGTTCTTAAAAGTGAAAATGAAGTAGCGCGTGTAGATTAAATATTTTAATTCCATAAAACAACCTCTTATTATATTTTTCATAAAACCTATTTTAAATCGATTGCATTACAATTTTAATGAATCGGCGACAATTGAAAGTGATATAATAAATATCTTTCCATTCAACTTTTTACTATAACTTATGAAAGGATCACCAATGTTAATATGTATACCCGACATAAGTGGTTTTACAGAATTTATGAGCGAAACCAACTTTGAATTAAGCTCAAAAATAATTCCCGCGCTTTTAAATCAAATAATTTATACCAATGAAATAGGACTAAAAGTGTCTGAAATAGAAGGTGATGCTGTCCTATTTTTTAAAACGGGTGAAATGCCTAGTTTAGAAAAATTAATTGAACAGTGTAGAGTGTTTTACACTGAATTTTACAAAGAACTAGACGTACTTCGAGTAAAACATAAAAATGATAAAGATGCAGAAACCATACCTGAAATATTAGGACTAAAAATAATCTTGCATTATGGTAAAGAAATCGCTTTGACTAAAGTTGGAAATAGAATAAAATTATTTGGTGAAGACTTAATCATTGCACACAAACTTTTAAAGAATAAAATTAGAATGAATGAGTACTTGCTCTTAACTGAAGGCTTGACCAATTATTATAAAGAGCATAATTTAGATAATCAGTTCGATTGGGGTTCGTTAAAGCAAAATTCTACAGAATACGAGCATGTTGGAGAAATAAACTACTCTTATATTAGCTTAAAGCCATTAGTTAAATAATCTCATTAAATCTAAGGTTATATTGTGTTAATGGATCGACAAAATTTTTTTCTGAGTCAATAAAACCTGTCCAAGTCTATTAATTTTATACTAGAATTAAAAAACATATGACCATGAGTTATTTAGATATTAAATCGAAAGATATAGAACCAATCGTAAAGGAATTAAACACTTTATTAGCTGATTACAATTTATATTATCAAAATTTAAGAGGCTACCATTGGAATGTTTCAGGAAAAAACTTTTTTGACCTACATATTAAATTCGAAGAGTTGTATACCGACGCGAGAATTAAAATCGATGAAATTGCAGAGCGTATTTTAACTTTAAGACACAACCCAACAAGTGAGTTTTCAAAGTATTTTGAAATGTCTTCTATTAAAGAAACTTCATCGCTTATTTCAGATATTGAAATGGTAAAGCATATTCTCAACCAACATGAAATTTTACTTAAACAAATGAGCAAAGTCGTGAAAAAAGCTGAAGCTGCCGGCGACGAAGGAACAATCGATATGATTGGTGGTTACATCGGAAGTATCGAAAAAGTAAGTTGGATGCTTGATGCCTGGACAAAAGAATAATTATTAAATGAACGTATATAAAAAACACCTCTCATATGAGAGGTGTTTTTTTGTTTTATACCGATTGCTAAAAAGCTTTTTGTATTTAAATACGACTACTTCACTATTTTACGCATTAAATAAAGCATACCAAATTTCTTTGCCGCAGAAAAAGCTGTTGACATCCAATTATAAGGACTCAAATCTTCCTGTACCTCATGTTTTAATCCTTTAAGTTCTTCTAAGGCAATTTCACGCTCTAACCTTAAGCGTTTTAAATTGTACTCTACTTCGTCAAAATTCTTGTACATAATTCTTTAGCTAAAAAATTTAACCGATAGTTTTTTCACTAGCATATTATCTATATTTCTTCTAAAAATATACGCTAAAATCAATAGTATAATAAACAAGGCTCCTGCAATTAAACATGCACTTACTATACTCTCAAGTATATTTCCTAAATAAATAATGCCTGCAACCGTTAAGAATATAAGTGCCAAAAAACCAAGACCACCTATAACTGCAATTTTCAGCAGCATACCGGTGGTCATTGTTAATTGTTGAAACACTTTGAGCCTATAATACTCTTGAGTTTTCTTATAGTAAACCTCGCCTACATCTATAGCTTTATTAGAGGTTTCGTTAAGTGAATCAATAATTCCCATTTATACTGTTTTCTGTAATTTCTTGTTTTTAGACTTCAACTCAGCCAATTTCTTCTCTAAAGTTGAAATTACATCTTCAGTCTTATAACTTAAATCAGAAACTAAAGACTCTACTCTTGTGTCTAATGTATCTCTTTCGTCTGAGACTCTTGATGCAACCCTGTTTTTTAAATCAATGGCGTTTTCTTTAAAATTATCTCTAGTTGCAGCTGCTTGATCAGCAATTAATTTTCGTGTATTCTCACCTTTATCTGGTGCATAAAGAATTCCTAATGCTGCTCCTATAGCAGAACCTGCAATGATAGCTAGTAATGTATTTCCGCTGTTGTTCATATTAATAAATTTATGATTAAACTTTTTCTTAAATAACGTAGAATCAACTTCTACCATCACAAAGGTGATCTATTTTTCTATCATTGCTTAACTCTAAACCAAGAAATATTGACGGTAATAATGACCTAAAAGGGTTAAGAATAAAATGAAACGAATTAATGGAAAATAACCCTAACTAATAAATTTGCCTCATGAAAGATATTCAATCTAAAAACCCATATAACGGCGATATAATAGAAACGTATTCTAAAGATACGGAAAGTACTATTACCGCCAAATTAGATAAGGCAATGTCCATAGAGACTTCTTGGGCTAACATGCCAATAGAGAATAGATGCGAATTACTGACCAAAAAAGTAGCAGATATGCTTTTAGAACGAAAAGAAGAGTATGCCGAGCTAATAACAAAAGAAATGGGTAAGCCTATTTCGCAAAGTATTGCAGAAATTAAAAAATGCGCATGGGCCTGTGATTTCTATGCGCTTAATGCAGAAGATTTATTAGCTGATGAACTTATTGATACTGATGCCGATGAAAGCTTTATAAGCAATGACCCTTTAGGGTGTATTCTCGGAATTATGCCTTGGAACTACCCTTTCTGGCAGGTAATACGATTTGCTGTACCAACATTGACCGCGGGTAATACCGCTCTTTTAAAACATGCTCAAAATGTAACAGGTTGCTCTATTGCCATAGAAAAACTATTTCTTGATGCCGGTTATCCCGAAGGTTGTTTTCAAAGTATTAAAGCAGAGCATGAAGAAATTGAAAAGTTGATTGCTCATGATGGTGTTAAAGCAGTGACGCTTACTGGTAGTGAAAAAGCTGGAAAATCAATCGCAAGAATCGCAGGTGAAAATCTTAAGAAAACGGTTTTGGAATTAGGTGGTAATAATGCTTGTATCGTTTGGGAAGATGCAGATTTAGAAAGGCATATGGATACCATGGTGAATGCTAGAATGCAAAATACTGGTCAAAGCTGTATCGCGGCAAAACGCTTCATTGTCTGTGAAGACATTTATGATTTATTCTTAGCGCAATTTACTGAAAAAGTGAAATCCTTAAAAATTGGCGACCCAATGCAAAAGGACACTTTTATAGGAGTAATGGCTAGAGAAGATATAGCAAAAACCTTGCAAGACCAAATCGATGCCTCTATTAAAAAAGGAGCAAAAGTAATTTTGGGCAACAAACGTGATGGAGCGTTCTTTTCTCCTACCATACTTACCGATGTTACTGTAGATATGTCAGTGTTTAAAGAAGAAACATTTGGCCCTGTTGCTGCAATAATAAAAGTTAAAGACAGAAAAGAGGCCATTTCTATGGCTGCCAATTCTAGATTAGGCCTCGGCAGTATGTTGTTTACTGAAGATATCGATGGCGCAATGAATGTTATTTCAGACATTCCAGATGGTAGCTTTTTTGTAAATGATATGGTAAAATCTGACCCTAGATTACCTTTTGGCGGTACAAAAGCTTCTGGATATGGAAGGGAATTATCTAGAGAAGGCATCTTAGAATTTGTTAATAAAAAGACAGTGTACATTAAAAAATAGAACTTATGAAACAAGGAACAGAAGAAACAAAATTTGTAAAAGAGGAAGATGAAAAAACACAACAGTTTATTCTTCAAAAAAACAAAAAAACCAAATTAGGGGTAACCATAATTATGGCATTTCTAGTTATCCTAGTTATTGGTCTTATCATTTCAAAAATGTTTTTCAATAATTAGACCCACTTCATAAAAGTGTATTTAGTAGAATAATCTAAACTCAACCAGCCTTTTCACTCTAAAATGACGAATATGAATTTTATAAAATTTGCAGGTATTCTAACCATATTGTTAGCGATATCTTCTTGCGCCACATTTAAGGAGCAAAGCAATATTGCTGAAGAAAATGATAATGCCGGCAAAAAAATAACATACTCCTTTTATATCGCTGGCGGATTAGGTAATGCTTCATCCCTATCTAACAACCTGCTTTTAGAACGATTTAAAGAAGAGCTAAGTGAGGCCCCTAAAAATAGCACATTGGTCTTTACAGGAGATAATATTACTCCGACCATCCATAATTGGGAAATGGACAGCCTTCTAATAGATAAACAATTAAATCTCACTGCAAATTTTAAAGGGGAAACGGTGTTCTTACCTGGTAATAATGAATGGAAAAGTTTTGAACTTGATAAGATTGAAAAAGTAGAAGATTATTTAAAAGAAGTTAATAGAGAAAGAACCAAAGTAGTGCCCAATAATGGATGCCCAATTGATCATAGGGTTATAAATGATCAGTTAGATTTAATTATAATTGATTCGCAATGGTTCGTTTCCAATTGGTCTCGTGTAGAGGGTATCAATAGTAAATGTACTGATATAGTCACCCGCAGACGGTTTATGGAGGAGCTTGAAGGCTACATTGGTGATGGAGCAGGAAAAAATGTTGTTATTGCAATGCACCATCCTGTATTTAGCAATGGCATTTATGCAGGTAATGCAACGTTGAAAAATCATTTAACACCATTTCCAATATACGGCACCCTTAAAAACACCGTATTGGATTTAGGTGCATTTAATCCTGACCATCTAAATTCAAGAAGGTATAACTACCTACGCATTGCAGTAAGTGCTCTAGCTCAAGAAAACGATAGAATTACCTTGGTTTCCGGTCATGAAGAAAGTCTTCAATTATTGAAAGGTGGTCAGTTACATCAAATTATCAGTGGTTCACTCGGTAAAAAAAGTGCCACAAAACTTGGGCAAGGAAAAATAACAGCTATAGGCGGTTCTTTAGATTTTAATGGTGAGTATACCTATGGCGCCCGTGGATTTGCCCGTTTAGACTATTTTGATGATGGAAGCTCAGCCGTTTCATTTATTACTGAGAATGACCTATCTAATAGTACTACACATACAGTACTTCCAAAATTTGAACCTGTAAAACAATACGCTAA
>TARA_R110002074_G_scaffold299444_1_pt1 | contig 10947 bp, 7 predicted proteins | sample TARA_R110002074 | Tara Oceans TARA_R110002074 (sample SAMEA4397215) | marine metagenome | biome: Polar Biome; feature: [MIX] marine epipelagic wind mixed layer (ENVO:01000061); material: water (ENVO:00002006), including particulate matter (ENVO:01000060) such as... | depth 10-100 m
TGTCGTATTGAGTGCTGTGGATGCGACAAAGCAGGCTAAATACGGGTATGGCGATGGTGGATATTACTACCGTCGATATAGCCGCTACTATGTCAACTGAGCTGAAGTACAACAGTGGTCGACTGGTCGCAGTATTGGCCTGCGGCATGGGTGTTTTTTTACTCTTCTTGTCCGTCCCCCGGGTTCTTACCTTTGCCTATTTGGCTAAAATGCCACCTCAAGTCACGCGCGCTCTAAAAGTGGGCGTGACCTTTCCCCAGGCAATGTTGAGTGAAGCGGAGTCAGGCTATGCGGACGCGGCATTCATTCTTCCAGGCGATGGCTTGATTCAACAAGACCTTGGCCGGCTGGTATTACGACAAGCAGAATTGCTTCGAGAATTTCCAGATCAGCGCCAAGAAATGCTTTTGGCTATATCGAGCCACTTTAGAGCCTCTATCGCTGCGGCACCGTCTCGTGCCTTCCCGTGGGTTCTTGAAGCTTATGTACGTATGGAAATGTCAGCACCACCTGAGGAGGTGAGCGACCTTCTCCGGATGTCTTATTTTCTTGGGCCCCACGAAGGTTCGAATCTGCTCCTCCGAATGCGGGTCGCGTGCCGAATGTGGGAGCAATTGGATGCTGATGTTCAGGATTATATGCGCGATGATTTTAGAGAAATCTGGCGATACACAGCGTTCCGTAGACAACTGATAGAAATCTATCTTGATGCCTCGCTTCCAGTGCGAAGCATTATTCGAGGCGCTATTCTGAACAATGAACAGGATAAGCACTACTTTAATTCACTGTTGCTCAAGGCCGTGAGAGTTCAGCCCCCGAGCTGATGCTCGACGATTCTGGCTCCATGACTGGCTTGCTGAAACTCCCATTACGAAAGCGTAAAAAATCGTCACAGCCGGTATTTGCAAACTAAAATCGACCAGTGAGTGAAGCCCAACAAGGACGGTAGCGCTGACGCCCAAGGCGGGAATAAGCCTGTCGCGTTTTCGCGTCGCGACACCACCCGCAGTCCGAAGGGCGACGAGGGCAATCGAGAGATTGAGGAGCAGGGCTGCGGGTAGTCCTAGCTCAAGCGCATTCTCAATATATGTGTTATGCAGTTTGTCCCACTCTTGTAGGGCGGCATTATTGTTTTCGTCCTTGAAAGCTGTAATCACATCGGCATAGGTGCCAAAGCCTGTACCTTTGAGCGGAGATGTGGAGATCGCATCCCATGTCAGTGAGTACATGTGGGTACGAAAAGCCCAGCTTGAATCGACGAGCTCGCTTTCCAAGCGTTTCGACAGAAAATTGCCGCTTACTGTGAATATGACGCTGGCGGCAATCGCAAAGATGGCAACGGCATAGGCCATCTGGCGCTTAGTTAGCTTCTGCAGCTTCGCATAGATGAGAAGAAGAACAAGCAGACCAACAAATGTTGAGGCTGTGCCGCCGCGCGAGCTGCTTAGTAAAAGAGCGAGGGAGATTGCAAGAACGAACAGGGTTTTCAGCGCTGATTTAGCCACAAGCTCCTCGAAGATGATGACCAGCTTGGCGCGCAGCGGGTGCTTGAGTGAGAAGTATGACTTCATATGGTTGAGCAACACGACCGTTGCGCAGAGTAGGGTCAGGCCGGCGAATGTGGCGAAAGAATTCGGGTTGACGAATGTGCTGGTCAGAGAGTTTTCGTAAGCCGGTTTGGGATAGATCAATATCCATCCGTTTCCTGACATATATATGATGATGCCATAGAGCGCGTAGGCGCATCCGACACCAGCCATGAACCTGATGGCGGCCCATGCACGGCTGGATGAGTTTGTCAGCTGGAACGTGAGCCAGAAGACGCAACCATAGACGAGAAGATGCATCAGGCCGGAGATTGTTGCCTCGGGGTTAACTGATATGCGTCCCGGAAGTGGTCGGGCGAGTATATCTTGCGCGCTTTGCCAAATGGGGTCGGCGAACTGCCGAGGTATCCACGGCGCCCATTGCACGAAGACCCAAAGACACGTCGCGAGATAGAGGGCGACTGGCCAAAGGAGCTTTTTGGAGTGGCTGTGTAGTTGCGCCTGGTTAAAGCTGATTAGACCCGACCACCACACAAGCAAGACGCCCGTGCTCGCAGCCAATGCAGCGAACGGTAAGGGGCTATTGCTGCCAAGGGGAAGTGGCGCAATGGCGACGAGAAGAAGTAGCGCCCAAAATATGAATCTATCTCTAAGGCGTGTGTGTTTGTCGTCCCCGTCGGGGGCAACGGAAGTATTGAAATCCCGTAGCAAGGCGTTCCCTTTTTATCGGATTCTGCAAATAGCCCTTTGCCTTGCCCTATTCTCTCACTCTATGTGCGACAGACGCTACGGGAAAGAGTTCGGGGAGGAGCCGTTGATCCAGTTCTCTTTTAAGGGGGATGGGAGGCGTAGATCGATCGAGGTCGGTCGCGCCCTTCGGTCGGAGCGGATATCTTGTATCGATCGGCTTTTATGAAACCCGCATGGGCTATGTGATAGGCGAGAATGGACTAAATCAGTCGGGCCCGGGTCTGCCCCACCTGCGGCGTTGATAGAAATGTGACTCAATTTGTGAAGTATCAATTAGAGTATTTCACAGTCCAACATTTGAATGCCGCCATAGATGAGTTTCATGAGATCAGGTCATAAGCCCCGAATCCTAGCCTTGGTGCAATTGCCGCCACCTTTGCATGGCGCCGCTGCGATGAACCAGTCTGTGACAAGACCTGCATATCTTAACGGCCAATTTGATATCGAAGTTTTGCCCATCCAGCTTAGCCAGAAGCTGCAGGACATTGGCAGTCCGTCGTTTCGCAAGCTCGCAAGTGTTTTCACCCGGTCTGTCAAACTTATGCTGACGCTTTTTCTGCGTCGCCCCCGCCTCGTTTATTTTGCTTTGCCACCTTTTGGTGGTGCTTTTTACGCGAGCCTGCCTTTTGTTTTTTTGATCAAGCTATTCCGCATTCCGTTGATCTATCACTTTCATGGGAAAGGGGTCGCTAAACAGGCAGAAAGATCAACTGTCTATCGTCGAGTGATGAAGTGGGCATTGGCAAACAGCCGGATCATCTTGTTATCACCTTTGCTCTTTGAGGATCTGTCTGCGTTCGTTGATCGTGCGGCGGTTAGTTTCATACCCAATGGCATATCTTTGCCTGAGCGGATGGCTTTTGAAGAGGGCGAAGACGCACATGTCGTTCCTCAAATTCTTTTTTTATCCAATCTGGTGATAACTAAAGGTCCTCTGATATTGCTTGATGCATTGGCGAGCCTGAGACAAAGCGGCGTCTCTTTCCAAGCTATCTTTGCTGGAGCGGAGACTGCGGCGATAAGCGCCACTCGTTTTGCCAGCGAAGTGCAGGTGCGTCAGTTGCAGGACTACGTGCAATACAAAGGGCCGGTCGGCGGCGAAGCAAAAAGGGCATTATTCCAGCAGGCCAACATCTTCGCCTTTCCTACATACAATGACGCCTTTCCATTGGCGTTGTTGGAAGCGATGAGCTTTGGACTTCCCATTGTTACGACTAATGAAGGCGCCATTCCTGATATTGTGACGAATGGCGAGAACGGCCTTGTCGTCGCTCGGCAAGACCCCACTGCTTTGGCTGATGCGTTGAGGGCTCTCATTGAGCAACCTGATCTGCGTCATAAGATGAAGCAGAGAAATGTGGAAAAATTCGTTCGTGAGTATCCACTTGAAAAATTTGAAGAACGTATGGCGACCGTTTGGTCGCAAGCTCTGAATTCCTAGCTTCGTATCTGGTTTTATACGATTTTTTGTTTGTCGATCCGCATATAGGATATGGAGATTATGGCTCCAACAATTTTGAAATTTGCAAAAAGAACCGCGGAGAAAGTTCCGCCGAGCTTGGGTCAGTATCTCTCGCATATCCCCTTCAAGTATCGTCTTGGGCGGGCCTATCAGCGCACATTAGATCAAATTGGCGCTTTCGAGGGGATGTCATCAGACGAGAAGAAGGAGCAGATCTTTTGTCAGATGAGGCGTCTCGTGGACGCTGCATATAACAAAACCAATTTCTATAGAGCCTATTATGACGAGCGCGGATTTGCTCCAGATATGCTCAAGGATTTTCGAGATATTTCTCGCATTCCTCTCGTCAACAAGGAGGCTCTGCAGGGCTGTCCATTAGAGCGCCGTGCTACTGGACGGGGTATCGTTAGCAATACCGGTGGCACAAGTGGTCAGCCATTGGCGCTTCTTCTAGACCCTGAGGCATATGCGAGAGAATGGGCGCATATGCATTCGATATGGAAAAGCTTGGGGTACAAGCCGCACAACGCGAAGTTAACCGTCCGTGGACAGAATTTAGGATCTGATCCGCTGGTCTATAACTTCACTCAAAATGAATTTAAGCTGAACCCTTATGCGCCGCTGGAAAGTGTTTTTTCCGCTCTTGAGAAGTTGATCGAAAAGAAATCGATAGAATTTATTCATGGCTATCCAAGTTCTATTTACGAACTCACTTCCGCTCTCAAGTCGCAAAAGCCAGAATTGCTAGAAAAGGTAAAGCGTGGATTGAAGGGGGGCTTTCTCGGGTCAGAGTATCCTGCGCCACAATATAGAGATGTCATTGAAAATGCGTGGGGCGTGGAAACGGTGTCGTGGTACGGGCATTCTGAAATGGCCGTATTAGCCCCCGAAAGAGATGAGGCTTACGTCTATCACCCTTTTCAGACTTACGGATATGCCGAAATCTGTAGCGTTGATGGTGCCTCACATCTCATCGGTTCGACTATTCACAATGTACTCGGACCGCTCATTCGTTACGACACAGGCGATATCGTTTCCATGGTTTCAAGCGACGATGGGTTGTTGAAGAGTTTCAAAGTCACAGAAGGGCGGGTTGGCGAATTTGTGAAAGATCGCGATGGCCGGGATATATCGCTCACGGCGTTGATCTTTGGGAGACATCATAAATTGTTTGAACTGGCATCATTCGTTCAGGTGAAGCAGGACAAGGCTGGGTTTCTCAAGGTTTTTGTTACTTCTCAGAATGCTGAACTTCGGCCGGAGCAGTTTTTTGAATCCAGTGGTATAAGCATGACGTTTGATTTTGAAATTGTGTCAACGCCATTTCGTACCAAAATCGGCAAAGTGCCGTTGTTGATCAAATAGCTATAGGGGTGCGACAGATTTTTCTTCTAAATTACATGGCGAATAGGTGATCCCAACTTCTTGTTGGCTTGGCCATTTTTGCTCGGAATTTGGAGCAAGCTGTAGAATTGAATTGGCCAATGATCATGACAAATAGACAATTGGCGTTACGCTCATCGAATGGGGGCGGAGCAATTAATCTTAATCCAGATAAAATTTTCTTCTGGGTTCTTTTTGTTTTTATTGCACTTTCTTCCCACATTCGAGAGCTGGGTGGGTTGCTGCTTTTCGCGTTCCTAGTAGCTGAACTTTTCTACATAGCAGTGACTAGAAGTTGGGCCTTCTATCTGGCTCCCGCCGCTTTTACTGTGCTTGGATTGCTATATGTCTTGTTTTCATATGTGGACGTGCTGCCTCACGCTTGGGCGCGCTTTTATGTGCCACTGACAATTCCACAACAAGCATCATTTGTTGCGATTTTGTATCCCTCAATTTTGGCCGGTCGGAGATTGTGGACATTTTTTCTCGCGGACAAGCCGTCAATGCCTTGGCGAATATTTGCGCTGTCGTTCAGCGGGGCTGTGCTTTCGCAAATTGCTGCGCCGTCGTTCATTGCTGCTGATTGGCATAATTTCTATTTGCCACCGGGAAACGCGGGTTTCTTTTTATACTTGGGGGTTTTCTATTTTCTGCTTTTTCCATCCAACGTGACAACCTTTTGTGTCTCATTGGGAATAGTCCTTGGGGGAATTGTATTGGCCCCCGAACTTCAAACAAAACTTTTGCTTCTGCTCGCTGTCGCGTTAGTCATCACGCCGTGGCCGCGTCTTGTTGTGGCCGGTTGGTGCGCCACGCTTGTAGCAATGTATTTGTACGCGTTCTTCAATCCAGTTCAGATATGGAACATCGATGTTAACTCGGGCATCCGGGCAATTTTTGCGCGTGATGCTGTCGAGGCGCTGTGGCAAACAGGTGGTCTCGGCGTAGGTTTTGGTAAAGAGGCGATCAAGAACATTTATCCAATCATTGGCCACACCCACACCAACTGGGAAACAAAGTTTGATGGGTTTGTTATGATCAGTGTACATAATTCGTTCACCGCCATTTTTTATCGGCTGGGATTATTGGGTGGGCTTCTTTTCGCTTGGATTGTTATTTTCATGGCTTTTCCGTCGAAAATGAAAAACCTAAATGATGAGAAGTACTTTTCGTTTCTCTTTGCGGTTTTGTTCATCGCTCTTTTTGTGAACGTGGGGTTGGAAAGCCCTACTTATTCACCGATTGTAACCTTCGGCCTCGGCATTTTGATTTGCGTTCGTGAGCGAATTTCTCTGCCCTCAAGAGTAGGCCAACTGTGGTGATCTTGTATGGATAGATCGGAATTTCCGACCTATGGTGCGCCTTTCGTCAATCTTGCGTCTATGAGAAGGCTAATTTTGACTTCACCAAAATCATCGCCACTCCCTGCGGCCTCATTTTTTGAATGAGGTTTTGTGGGTGATAGGCCGTGCTAAATCGTACGAGCTTCGACACGCCAACATCAATTTTTGTCAAGGTGCTGTTGCTAAAGGGGCGCGAAAGACCGCATGCTTTGGCAAGATGACGAACAAGCGGATGGATGCACTCGACCTCACGTAGAATTTGAAAACCCAAATCCGTTGCTAAGTTTCTAAGTGCGGGTAAGGGGATGCCCCTTTCGTTGTTGGTCAGGCCAGATCGAGGGTGGCGCCAGTCCCCCATTGAAACCGTTGGCTCCCTCAGAAAAAGCACTCCGCCCGGTTTAAGAACTCGATACATCTCCCGTAACGAACAGCTCACATTGGGAATGTGATGCAAAACGCTAAAAAAGGCCCCATGGTCAAACATATTGTCGGGGTATTCTAATGTGCCGAGCACAGAGGGCTTTGAATAGAAGGCTGGAGTTTGGCCGATTGTGTCAGTCCAAAAATCTTCACATATCTCGACAAAATGAAATTCATCTATACTCGAAGAAATAGGCAAAAAATCGCTGCCATCCGCGACGCCGACCGCGAAGAATTTTCCCGAAACCTTAATGCGATCAAAGAAATGGTATTTATCAAAAGCCGCGTATATGCTTTCGTGCCCACCCGCCTTAACTGCTAAGTCGTGGTAGCCGTGTTCTTCTTCTGAATACCATTTCTGGATTTCGTCTATCGTAAAGTTGTCGCCATAAATCTCTTGCCCTGAAAGATCCCGCTGAACTTGTTCGGCTGATCTGGGTTCCCTTAAAGAGGCGGCGGCCGTGAGGCTATCTGTGGCTGTTTGAGCCGCTTTCAGCAGGTCAGTATTCTTCGTCATGGTAACAGATGCCTGTGGGATTGCTCTTTGTACGGATAATTGGAGTATTTAGTCAGCTAGGAACGACTTTTATACTTACTCAGTTATTCACATTAACGGACTTGGGATCTTACTATCTTTCAATTATGGCCGCTAATTTAGTAGCGGGCTATGTTGACGGTGGGTATTCAGCTTATTCATTTCGACATCTAGCAAGAAATTGTCAACATCGTTCTGCGGCAGAGATGTCAATGACGATTGTTGCCACGACGATTGTTCCATTGGTTTGCGTCGCGTGGATTGCCGCCGAGCTGCTGAACATTCATCCACTTTGGGTCGTTTTGTGTCTTGCGGGGGCGGTTCTTGACAAGTTCAATTTGATTAACAGGCATGTTCTTGTTCTGAAGCGTAAATTTCTAATTTCATTTTTTCTGGACTCAACGCAGGCACTGATTTTCTTCCTGCTGTTGATTTGTGTATTTCTATTTCGGGGCTTTGCTCAACCGGAAATCGGCACTGTAATTTATGCTTATATAACCTCGTTTTTCTTTGCCAACATCTTGGGGATGCTGCTGTCAAATTCAGCGTCAGATTGGGGCTGGGCGTCTATTCGAATTTTCCGGAATGTACTCACCGGTAATATGGGGCTGGGCAAGCCCCTGCGAATGATGCGTAAAACGATACTGGTCAGTGTTGAGACGAATACAATGGCGCTCTGGTGGGGCGCTGCACTTCTAGCTGCCGATTATACAGGGGGGCGAAGTGCGGTGGGGCTGTTTGGTGTGCTCCAGAGGTTTCTTGGGTTATCACGTACTCTGACAGCATTTACTTTGGTTTTGAGGAAAAGAGCCCACTACCTGACAATTGGTTCTCAGGGCCCCGTGATAAAGCAAACTCTCGTAGAAGCCTGTGTTCTCGCGGTGTCTGCATTTGCTCTTGGCTGGTGCTGGAATACATTCGGCGCCGAAGTGGTCGAAATATTATCCTTTTCCTTGACAGGATTTGCCGCCGTTGTGGCGGAGATTTCGAAATTCAGTTTGCAAATCGGCTGTATCATGGGGGCGGAATATGCCTACTACCATCTTTCGCAAATGGTTCTTGGTCGGAACTTATTAGCCCAGCGTATCTTGCCACCTTTGGTTGGAGCATCTTCCCTTATGCTCACGGCCCTTTTCTTTAAGTATATTCTCGTTGATTGGGGCACTGGCCAGATATTGGGCATCTATGGGATTACCCTAGTCTTTGGGGTTTTGTACTTGATGCGAATTTTGTGGTTGGGGAACGCCAAAAAGATTTTGGAGAGATAGCAGTTGGGCTATTGCGAAATGCCTATTTGATTCCGGCCCTCATTTGTATGAGCCACGAGTCGGCCGGTCTTGTGGAGTGTTTCTTATCTTTCACACACTTGCGATATTTTGAGTGACCAATATGTCTCGAAGGCTCGTGCTGAAGACCACCAGTCAGTCTGAAGGTTGGGGCGGGTGGTGCGCCTTTTTTCCAGTATATAAGGGTATCTTTACGGGGTAGTTCTACAGATAAGTGATGCTTCGCTATAGGCGAGCGCTCAAAGTTTGGCTTGGTTGAGGGAAGGCGACGGCTATGAAGATTGTTGTGCAAAAATACAAGGACGGTAGCCTCACCTTGCTGGAGGTACCTGTCCCCGCGACCAAAGCGGGTGGGGTCCTTGTGCGGAACACGTTCTCTGTCATTTCTGCGGGCACCGAAATGATGAAGGTTGCCGAGAGCAAGCTATCGCTGGTTGGCAAGGCGCGGGCGCGTCCGGATCAGGTTCATAAAGTTCTGCAAACATTGTCCCAGCAAGGACCTGTCGCGACCTATCAGAAGGTCATGAATCGTCTCGATTCATACACCCCGCTGGGTTACTCGATCGCGGGTGTTGTTGATGAGGTGGGCGCCGGGATGGATGGGTTCACTGTGGGGCAACGCGTCGCCGGTGGTGGTAATCAATTCGCCTTGCATGCGGAGTTTAACTGGGTGCCGCTGAACCTTTGTGTCCCCATACCAGATTCAGTTTCCGACCAGGAAGCGGCTTTTGCGACGGTTGGTGCCATATCGATGCAAGGCTACCGTCAATCTGAAATGAAGCTAGGCGAAACCGCAGTGGTGATTGGGTTGGGCCTGCTCGGTCAGATTCTCGTGGGCATTTTGCGTGCCGCTGGCGTGCATGTTTTTGGTATTGATACTGATAAAAGTCGTTGTCAGCTTGCTGTCGATGCGGGGGCGATCGCTTGCGCCCAGACCGGCGGCGCTGATTTTGCAACTTTTGTAGAAGCGCTGGATCGACATACATCTTCGGCAGGCGCTGATTGTATTTTCATCACGGCCGGCGGCGACAGCAATGAGCCAGTTGAGCTGGCCGCCGATCTGGCGCGCGACCGTGCGCGGATTGTTGATGTCGGCAAATGTAGCGCTGATCTGCCTTGGGCAAAGTATTCTCAGAAAGAGTTGGAGTTCCGTTTTTCTCGCTCCTACGGCCCCGGTCGCTATGACCCAATTTATGAAGAGCAGGGCGTTGACTATCCGATTGGATATGTTCGTTGGACTGAGAAACGCAATATGGCGTCCTTTCTGGACCTTATCGCGCGGGGGGCGTTGGACTTAAAACCGTTGATCTCCAGCGTCCATGCATTGGACGATGCTGTTTCTGTTTATGAAAATATGAATGCGGGCACCCTGAAGGGGATAGGCATTCTATTTAGCTACCCTGAGGCGGCCGCGCCTGCCCGTTTCTTGAACCTTCGCTCTGTTGCTGCGCGCGCGGAAGGCAAACCCCAATTGCGCATCGGAGTTGTCGGGTGTGGGAACTATGCAAGCAGCATGTTGTTGCCTCACCTTAAGGATAGACCTGATGTTGAGCTTGTTGAGGTTGTAACAACAACATCTCTTTCTGGCGCAAATGCAGCAAAGAAATTCGGTTTTGCGCGTGTCTCAACAGATGCGTCGCGAGTGTTTGATGATCCTGACATTGATGTTGTGATGATTTTGACGCCGCATAACTCGCATGCCGCTTTGGTGGCGCAAGCGTTGAAATCGGGCAAGGCTGTTTTTGTTGAAAAGCCATTGGCGGTTACGGCAGACCAATTGCGCGGGGTGATAGATGCTGCTCAGGAAAGCGGAAACTCCCGTCTTATGGTGGGGTTTAATCGCCGTTTTTCGCCTATTCTACAAAAGCTCAAATCGGAGTTCGGTCAATCGGACGGCGCGCAGTTTATGCAGTACCGCGTTAATGCTGGATCGCTCGATACTTCGAGTTGGCAGGCCGATAGGCCGATGCAGGGTGGGCGCCTTGTTGGCGAGGGGTGTCACTTTATCGACACCGCATCTTGGTGGTTTGGCGCGCGCCCGGTTTCTGTGTTTGCTGTAAGCGCGGGGGGCGATCCGGACAATGTTTCGATCACCGTCAAGTATGACAATGGCAGCGTAGCTGTTGTTAACTATATGACGGGAGGGGATCCGCGTTACCCAAAAGAGTTGATGGAAGTAACAGCGCATAAGATGACCGCTAAGCTCGATAACTATACGCAA
>TARA_R110002074_G_scaffold128102_1_pt1 | contig 10945 bp, 9 predicted proteins | sample TARA_R110002074 | Tara Oceans TARA_R110002074 (sample SAMEA4397215) | marine metagenome | biome: Polar Biome; feature: [MIX] marine epipelagic wind mixed layer (ENVO:01000061); material: water (ENVO:00002006), including particulate matter (ENVO:01000060) such as... | depth 10-100 m
GAATCAAGCCTCACAATTCATTTTCACAAGAGAAGGCTCACAGAGGATCAGGACTTATTTGTTCGTGAAGGTGACTTTATTTTGTACGGAAGCCTATATTACGAGATAGTTACTTTATCGGAGCCTAAACAGCTTTATGGTCAGATTGACCATTTGCTAGAAATCTCCGCTAAGTGTGTCAGAGCACGCGAGGGCCTTTTCGATGCCAACTGATTATTCATATACAGAGGTAAAAGATGCCGATGGCAATTTGTTGGAAATACAATTTATGCCGTCGACCCTTGAGACTATAGATCGAGCCCTCCACGACTTTATCGATAAAGAGTTAAACTTGCATGTTAACACTAACAAGGGCTGGTCCAAGGTACCAACTATCTGGGTATCTGCCGAAAGAGCCTTCCAGATAAAGAATAATAAGAATCTCCGAGATTCGAGTGGCGTGCTCAAACTTCCGCTGGCGACTATCGAGAGAACATCGGTTGTAAAAGATCCGACATTCAAGGGCACCTTTCAGGCCCACATGCCCGACACAGGTAAGGGCCTTCATTACGCTCGGAGGGTCAATGTCCCAGCAGCCAGAAGGATTAACCAAAAGAAGACTTCAAACTTTAAAAATGCCTGGTCGGCAAGAAAATATGGAGTTAACAATAACGTTGGCCACGGGCAGGTCAACTTCCCCGGCGCCCCCACTGATAAGAGCCGGGTCGTCTTTGAAACAATTTACCAGCCCATCCCTGTTTATGTAAAGGTTATGTACTCCGTAAAGATCAAAACAGAGTACCTCCAGCAAATGAATGACATATTCCAGCCATTCATCACCAAGACGGGCCAAATTAATAATTTCTTTATATCACACGAGGGCCACAAGTTCGAGGGTTTCGTTGAGAACGATTTCGCACAATCTAATAATGTTGCCGAGTTGGGCGAAGAAGAGAGAAATTATGAAACAGAAATACAATTAAGAATATTGGGTTATCTGATGGGCGAGGGCCCAAATGATAATAAGCCGAAGATAACCGTTGTGGAAAACTTTGTCGATGTTAAGATACCCAGAGAAAGGGTTATACTAGGGGACATAAACACTTTCTTAGGAGAGGATGACGAGGGCAAAGGTTTTTATAGAGAGTAAAATGGTTTTTGCCTCAATCAAATACTATTTACTCTGTAGAAAGGCTACTCAATACTTAGCTACAGTAAGGAGAACGTAGATGTCAGAATTCGACGCCAAAAAGTTTAGGTTTGTATCACCTGGGATCTTTTTGAATGAAATAGATCAGTCGGGAATCCCCGCATTGCCGGAGAACGAAGGTCCGGTTATTATTGGCCGCGCCGAACGCGGCCCCGGTATGACGCCAGTCAAAGTCAGCTCTTTTTCCGAGTTTGTTGAAACTTTTGGATTTCCAATTTCGGGCAAGAGCGGCCAAGGAGACGTGTGGCGTGAAGGCAACTATTCTTCTCCAACTTATGCTGGCTATGCAGCACAGGCTTACTTGAGAGCGGGCGTTGGGCCGATTAACTTTATTCGTCTTATGGGCACAGAGTCTCCCGACGCGACCGCAGCAAACGGCGGCCTTGCTGGCTGGGAGACCTCTGGCTCCCCAGGGACGGACATCGCAACTAACGGTGGCGCCTATGGTCTGTATGTTTATGCATCGGGCGCCCTTGACACAACTCAAGATGGCACCCTTGCTGCCATCTGGTATTTGGACTCCGGCGCGATTCGACTGAGTGGTGCGATTGGGACTTCATCTGCTACAACCGGTGCTGTCGCATCGATGATCTCCCAGGATGCTAACAACCGGTTCACGGCCCAGATCTACGATTCGGCCGGAAGCAAAATTAAGCAGGCGACTTTTAGCTTGAGAGAGAGTAATTCTGATTTTATTCGCAAGGTTTTCAATACGAATCCGCAATCGGTAAATAGTGCTATCGCGACTAGTAACAATGTAAAGACTTATTGGCTCGGAGAGACATTCGAAGGTCAGCTAGAAAGGTTGACCCTTAACGATAACAAGTGTTTTGGATTCATAGCAGCGGTTGCAACGGGCTCATCAGAGCACGAAAATCAAAGAATTCCTTATAGGGATGCACACTCAGGCTGGTTCTTTGGGCAGAGTCTTGATTCAGACTCTAGTTCCTACCATTACAGTAGCCAGCAAAAACTGTTTAAGTTTGTTGGAGTGAGCGGCCACGGCGGCTGGCTCCAGAATAATGTTAAGATTTCAATAGATAATGTCAAGGCATCAAGTAACGAGTTGGTTTCTCACGGAACATTTGATGTGGTGCTGAGAAAGTCAAGCGACTCTGACTTGAATCCTGTTGTGCTTGAGAGATATTCCAACTGTAATCTCAACCCCAATAGCGTTGACTACATCGCTCGCAAAATCGGTAATACCGTGGTTGAGTGGGACAATGCAGAGAACAGATACCGCGAATCCGGAGATTTTCCCAACTTGTCTCAATATGTTCGCGTGGTTATGAACGAAGAGGTCGATAACAACGGTGTTAACGCTGAGTATCTTCCGTTCGGAGTCGTGGGCCCGATTCGGTATAAGAGCTTTACAGTTACGTCTGGCTCCTCTGTAAATACGCTTACTTTTGCCGCTAAGAATGGCCCTTTCACCGCCGCATTCACCAGTCTTACCGCCGGCTCTCTTATCTTCTCTGGGCAACAGCCAATGGTTACTGGTAGTATTGTATTCCCGTCAGTTATGACTCGTGTCAGTTGCTCAAACGGCGCCGACGGAGCCAACCCGACTACAAATGCTTTCTTCGGAGCGCAATCAAATAAGACACTTACGAGCACAGTTTACGACCCAGGGTATGTTGATTACTTACGCCCGCTCTCGTCAGATGTCATTGGTACTACACAGTGGGTTGATAATTTTGGAGAGGGCGCTTATCCCTCTACGGTCGAAGAACAGTTCAACTTCTCGTTGGATGAGATTGTTCTCACAACCGGCTCGGCTTATAATAACACTTCAAGCCCGACCCAGAACATCACAGACGCTGCTTATGTTTCGGGCTCCCATGCCGGCGGCTCTTCTTTGAACTCGGAAGCAACCGTTGATTATAAGAGAGTCTTGAACGCCAAGATTAACCGATTCACATCGCCCCTATTTGGCGGCAATGACGGAGTTGATATCACAGAGAGAAACCCATTTGGGAATCATCTGTTGACTTCCTCTCCGACAGAGTCTACTAACTATGTCTTCTACTCGTTGCGCAGAGCGATTAACACCGTGTCGGATCCCGAAGTCATTTCGATGAATGCTGCTTCGCTTCCTGGTGTTACTAACGAAGAGATCACTAAGTATCTTATTGATACTTGTGAGACCCGTGCAGACGCGCTGGCAGTTATTGACCTCAAGGGCGGATTCACACCACGCGCCGAAAGTAACTCGGCTGCATCGGCTAGAAAAGGTGATTTAGTCACGGTGATCAATAACATCAAGGCTAGAAACCTTAATAGTAGCTATGGCTGCGCTTATTATCCTTGGGTCAAGGTCCGTGATGATCAGACGGGCGCCATTGTCGCAATGCCTCCCTCGGTGGTCGCATTGGGTGTCTTAGCCAACACAGAGCGTGCATCCGATGTCTGGTTCGCCCCGGCAGGATTCAACCGTGGAGGCCTCTCACAGGGCGCTGGTGGCCTTACCGTCACAGGTGTCGAGCAGAAGCTCACATCTCGTAACCGTGATGACCTTTATGAAGTCAATGTCAACCCAATCGCAAGTTTCCCGGCAGAAGGCATTGTTGTCTTTGGCCAGAAGACGCTCCAAGCGACACCATCGGCACTGGACCGGATTAATGTCCGTCGCCTCATGATTTTCGTCAAGAGAGGCATTTCAAGAATCGCAAGCACAACGCTGTTCCAGCCAAATGTTAGCGCAACTTGGAACGACTTTAAGTCTAGAGCGGACAGCTTCCTTGCAGATGTTAAGATTAGATTCGGTGTTGATGACTTCCGCGTTATCCTTGATGACACAACAACAACTCCCGACCTGGTTGACAGAAACATAATGTATGCCAAGGTCTTTATCAAGCCAACAAGAGCAATAGAGTTTATTGCCATCGATTTTGTGATTACTCGCTCGGGTGCATCCTTCGATGATTAAGAGAGATTTATTCAATAACTTACTAGTTATAATACAGCAGGAGAATTTATAAAATGGCAGTAAAAGGTGGTGCGAATGGTACTTTCTGGACGCAGAGTCCACAACTAGATCCAAAGAGGGCCTACAGGTTCCGGGTCCAGTTCGGAAGCAGCGGTAACCTGTGGTACGCAAAGAAGGCAACAAAGCCGTCAGTTTCTATTACAGAAACAAGCCATCAGTATTTAAATCACACTTTTTACTGGCCGGCTAAAACCGAGTGGAATGAAGTGGATATTACCTTTGTAGATCCGGTTGAGCCCGATCTCGCTGGCGATTTAGTTACAACCATACAGGCAGCCGGATACAAGATTCCTGGCGGCACCGTTGATAACAGCGAGTTCGCCACTCCGTCTAAGGCTGGGTTTGTTGAGGCTACCGGCACCATCATCATAGAGCAGATTGATGAGGCTGGAGAGATGCTTGAGAAGTGGACTCTTAACCACGCTTGGATTAAAGAGCTTACTTTCGGCGATTTGGATTATGGCAGCGAGGAGTTGACCGAGGTTATGGTTAAATTCCGCTATGATTGGGCTTCTTTTGACTCGAATACTGTTACCAACGCATTCACTGTAGTGTCGTAAGTTAAATAAGTCGAGAGGTGCATCATGCCAAAAGGTGGTTTTTGGACAAACAAAGAAAATTTAAAGTATGATCCAAAATCTCAATTCCGCTTTATGGTCAAGATCGACGGGTTTAGGCTCGAAGACGCCGAAGGAACGGTCGGTGTTGGAGCGAAGGGCGACTATGCTAATGACGCTCCCAACGACACCGATGCAGTTTGGTATGCCAAATCCATTGATAAGCCCAAGTTTAGCATAACCGACGTTTACGGCGAACAGGGTTGGCGTTCCTTCCGCAATCCGGATCAGGCAGAGTTCGTGCCTAGGGTCGACGCCCCCATATGGTCTCCGGTAACAATGAAGCTGATTGATCCAAGTTATCCAGCCTCGACAAGAAAGTTGCTAAGATGGCTACGAAGAAGCGGCTACCATGATGACTTGATGTCCAGCGCGCTAAACAGTCTGGATCTTTCTCCTGACGATGCCTTGTACCGTTCGGTGGGCGCTGTGAGAATAGTGCAGCTTGGTTCCAACACTATAACCCGTGCCGGTGGCAGCAAAGAAGCTCTTGAACTAGAGACGTGGACATTAGTTAATGCGTATCCGGCCGAGGTTGACTTTGGATCGCTTGACTACTCTTCGGATGAGTTTGTGGAACTAACGATTAAATGGAAGTATGAGACTTGTTTTGTTGACTGCATCAATTATCCTTCGGGCGAGGAGACTGAGCAGGTGTTTAGGTACTTCGCAAACTATCCGATCCCACAAAAGGGTACCCCAAGTACCGGCGGCTCAGTTGTGGATTCTAGAACCAATAGAGGAGTTGGGGAAAGGGAAGAAGACGTTCTGAACCCGGAAGTCGTGGATGGCCAAGTGCCTAGCGACCTGGATCTCGGCGAATCTAGACTTAATCCTGCCGCCGACACCGCCCCCAACACCGGCGCTTCAATGACCACTCAAGTCGTTGGAAACCTCGGCGACATCTTCGGCCCCCAGTCTTCGACTGAATACTTATAGTGTTTTAATTTTTACATGAGGAAATAATGAGAGATAATAGTAAGAGATTCGCCGCATCAGCAGATCCAGCACCTGCTGTAGCGGAAGTGAGCAATATGTTGGATTTTTCAACGCCAACGGAAATTGTTGATTTACCCTCTAGGGGAAGGTTTTATTCAGAAGCCCACCCTCTTCATAACCAAGAGACTGTTGAGGTTAAATATATGACAGCAAAGGATGAAGATATTTTAACTTCGCCAACTTTGCTTAAGAAAGGGATTGCAGTTGATCGCTTTTTGCAGAACATTCTTCTGGATAAGCGCATTAACGTTAACTCTCTTTTGTCGGGTGATAAAAACGCCATTCTTGTTGCTTCACGAATCAACGGATTCGGAGCAGAATATACAACAAAGGTAAACTGTCCCGGCTGTTCGGCAGTCACAGAGAATACATTTGATCTTTCCGAAGTTCAAGAGTACCTGGGCGACGATCTTGAAAATCACGATATCCGCCAGACGGAACGCGGGACCTTTGTTGTAAAACTTCCCAGAACAGGATTTGAAGCGGAAGTTCGTCTTTTAAACAACAGAGATGAAAACGAACTGGCCGCTAAAATGCAGCAAAACAAGAAGGGATCCGCTTACGAAACAAACTTAACAGATCAATTAAGAAAGATTCTGGTTTCTGTTAATGGTGTTGAGGACAAAGAGATTCTTAATCAGTTCATTACGCATTTACCGGCGTTCGACTCTCGTCATCTGCGCGCAGCCTACCTTAAAGTGGTTCCAGGCCTTGATATGACACAGCATTTTGCTTGTTCAGCGTGTGGTTTCGAGAAGGAGGTAGATATCCCCTTAACGGTGGACTTTTTTTGGGCTAAGCAATGATTACATTGCAAGTGTCTATGAGGAACTGTTCCTCTTAAAGTACCACGGAAACTGGTCTTTTATGGAGGCATATAACCTTCCAGTAACGATCCGTCGCTGGTTTCTTCAAAGATTGATACAGCAATTTGAAAAAGAAAAAGAACAGCACGAAGAAGCGATGAATAAGTCTAAGTCCGGAAGGCGTTAAGTCTTCCGGCCTTTTTGCTATGGGAAACTATTTATAACAAGGAGAACGTCGTTAATGGACCATCTTAATCAGGAAATAGATCTAATTCTGGAGCAGTCGCTTGATGAGGGCCTCACGGGGTTTAAAACAAGCCAGTTCGACAAGTATAAACGCAAACACGCCCAGCCCGACCGAGCCACCCCCGACGACGCCGACACCATCGCGCCGCCGCCAAAACCAAAGCCCGAGCCAAAGCCCGACACTGGTCCCAAGCCCAAGGTGTCTCCGACCGAAGAACAGAGGAAGTACCTAGTCCCCGGCGCCAATCCCGATGAGGGCGACCTCCGGGCCGCCCCCGGCCGGAAATGGAAACACGAAGACCTTCGGGGGGACCAGAGTGACTGGGACACCGTGCCCATTCCCGGCTATTCTCCCGATCCCGCCGATTTTCCCGAAGACGAAGATACGGAAGAAATTCTCAGGGAAGGACTCGTCCTAAACGAAGATAAACTAGCGCCAATCGTCATCGACTTCACTCAACTCAGAGAGCAAAAGCTAAATGAAAGCTTTTTGGCTATGTTTGGTGGGTGGGTCGAGCGCATATTGAGTGCAATGTTCGGGGATATAAACATTCCCGTCTCGGTGCGTGGGAACAAACGCGAAGTTGAGTCTTTTGCAAAGGCCCTCGGGGGAGAGAAAGCCTACCTCCAGTCGGCCAGAAGCCACGGGTTAGACCACCCAATGACTTATAAAAATAAAGCCAAGTTAGATAATGCTGTTAAGGGCTTTGAAAAGGATACGGGCTTAAAATGGCCGTTCAAGTAGGAGAACTTTAAATGGCGACTAACGATGATATTATTAAAGCGCTTAAAAAGCTGATTGACGAAGCCGGCGGTGGCACCACCACTACATCCTCGGAGTTTACCAAAAAGAAGAAAGGGGAAACCGACGAGCAGCTTAAAGCCCGCCGGAATAAGGCGCGCCTTGAGCAGGCTCGCGAGCGCGGAAGAGAACTCGCACACATAAAGAAAATGGAGGAAGCCGGCGCCCGATTAGTCGATAGAGAAGAGAGGCTTCTCAAGCTCAGACAAGAAAAATTAGATCTTGACATGGAAACCCGCGCCATCACAGCAGCAGAGGCGGTCAATAGGCAAAAATCGATTGATGCTGAATTAGCCGGCTTAAAAGACGGCAACAGCCTAATGAAGAGTATGCTTGGCATCACGAACGAGCAAGGCACGACTCTATCCAAGGCAGTCGCCGGCGGAACCGACTTTATGAAGGGCCAGGCCAAGGCAGTAAAGCAACTCGTCTCTGGAAAAGGTGCTCTGAATGTCCTAACAGCGAGCATCGACAAGGTCGTGCAGGCCTCTATCGCTCTTGCTATGGCACAAGATGCCTCCGTTGTCAACTTTAGAAGGCAAACTGGCGCCTCTGGCCAATTAGATAGCACCATTATGAATCTTGAACAGTCGATGTATACGGCCGGTGTCAGTTCTGAAGAAGCATCACAGGCCATACAATCATTGTATTTGAACGTTACAGATTTCACCGCGATGTCTCCAGCCAATCAAGAAGAACTTGGCAAGACGGTCGCCGTTTTAAACGAGTTAGGGGTATCGTCTGAGACTTCTGCAAAGAATATGCAATTTGCTATAAAGGTCTTGGGCCAGAGCACAAAACAAGCGGCCAAGCTACAAAGAGAACTTTTTGTTTTTGCTCAAGGTCTTGGAGTATCGGTCGATCAAATGGCAAGTGATTTTGCGTCTATGGGCCCGCAAATAGCCGCCCTAGGCTCTAACGGTGAAGCCGCATTCAAGAGACTTCAGATCCAAGCTAAGAATACAGGATTGGCACTCTCTGAGCTTTTGGGCCTCGTTGAGAAGTTTGATACTTTCGATTCAGCCGCTCAATCTGTTGGAAAATTAAATGCATTGCTCGGCGGCCCATATTTAAATACTTTGGAATTAGTTGCCACAACCGATCCATCAGAGCGTTTTAGGATTCTTAAGGAAAGAATAGACGATGCTGGCGTATCTTTCGATGATATGGATTATTACCAGAGAAAGGCTCTCGCGAGCGCAATGGGACTTAATGAACAACAACTGGCGCTCCTAACAAGAGGCAGCCTTGATCAAATAATGCCAAAACCAAAATCGGCCGCAGATATTGAGTCGCTGGCCAAACAGACTGCCGAGTTTAATACAATGATGGAAGAACTGGGGCAGATAGGTAGAGGATTTGCAGTCTCCTTAGCGCCGATTGTCTCTGTGATTAAAAAAGTCGTACAAGCTATGCAGGATTTCGAAATCGGCGGGGTCAATGGGATACAAATGTTGATTGGCCTAGGCATAGCTGCTGCCACCTTCGCGGCCAGCGGGGTGATCGGGCCAATTGCTGCCACCGCTGGATTCATCACTGCCCTAGTGGTGGCCTTTCAGGGCCTGGTGCACTCATTAACCGTTGGTAACTCTCCATCCGTTATCGAGGCATTTAGTATGTTTGGCGAAGCGATTGCCAATGTCTCATCATTCTTGAGCCCGCTAATGTCAATTATGAGCCCGATCACGGGTATGTTTGCTGATATGTCCCACGGCGCCACTGATCTAGCGGACTCTATGTCCCTTATCCCATCAGAAAAGTCTGCTTCATTTGTTTCAACCGTGAAGCAAACCGCCGATGCGGCCGAGACAGTCAACCAAACGGCCTTCGCATCCACAGCCGCTACCATAGGGGCACAGGCAGCCGCTCCGGCCCCTGCCGCTACACAAGCGTCAGGGCCCCCACCGGTTATAAACATTAATCTAAGTATAGATGGCACCGAATTCGCCGCAGTTGTTAACTCAGTTGCTGTGGAATCCTATTCGGGCGGCAAGCCAAGCGATTTACATAATTCTATTGCTCATATGATTGAGCAAGGTCTAATGACCGGAAGAAGAGGCATATAAGGAGAGACTAGATGGCAGAAATAGCATTAAAAATAACACATGTTGCGACAGATACACATGTTGAAATATACGACAATGCATTTGCTCTTACAGAGTATTCTGATAACGTGTCGACCAAGTACAATGCCGAGCAAGTTTTCGGCAGAATGGACCCGATCACCACCTACCAGGGAACGGAGCGCAAGATAAGCTTCGCCATCAATCTTAAGAAAATATCATCTTCTAAACACAAGCCTGGTACCGACGCTTTCAATAGAGATCAGGCGAAGTTTGCCAAAGCCGGCACCACTCCTAAATTTATAATCAGGGATTTAATGGCATTTCAGTATCCGACCTACAAAAAGCAATCTAGTGCATTAAGCATCGCACGCCCACCACTGGTTAGAGTTTATCTTAAGAACTTTTTAGATTTTGGTAACGGCGAGAACAAGAAAGGCCTGCTTTGTGCTATGGATGGATTTGCGTTTACTCCGATGGTGGGCTTCACGCCGGAGAACTCTCCTTTGATCAGGTATGGTAAGGAGTCAGACGGAACCGGCACTAACTTATTAGATTTTGCAAATGTATCATGCAAGTTTTCTTTAACTGTTCTACACGAGCATGAGCTAGGCTTCGTTGACGAGGGTGTTAGCCCCGGCTCAAGTATAGCAACCTGGTGGATGAACTCAAGCGGGTACGACGACTTCGGATTCCCAGACTAATAAAGGACAAAACTATGCCAAGACACGGAACAGAAGAAATCATTAAGAATGAGGAAGAGCTTTACGAAGAGTTCTTTGACGAGAGAGGGGTTAATCACATAACCCACTACGCAACACCAGCATGGCCACGCCTTGATGCAAAGGCCAGGCGTCAATTTACATCTTTAAAGCATGTATGGAAGCCCGGTGATCGATATTGGAAGTTGGCTAGCGAATACTATGGCGATCCAAAGTTGTGGTGGGCGATAGCCTGGTATAACCAAAAACCCACAGAGTCGCTGGTAAAAGAAGGTCAGCTTCTCTATATACCACAGCCGATAAGTTCAGTTCTTTCATTCTTTAAGTATGGTTCGATCTAGGAGTAAGAAGTGCCAGTATCATCAGCGCAGACAGCCGCTCAAGCAAGCGTAGATAAAATCATATCGTCCCAACAAGGTGCCGAGACAAACAGAACTGTCGCGGATCTTGTACAGAAGGAGATGCGTGGGTACGCCGGGATCTCCCGCGCAAAGGGCCCCCTTGAAGCGGCG
>TARA_R110002074_G_scaffold133641_2_pt1 | contig 10930 bp, 4 predicted proteins | sample TARA_R110002074 | Tara Oceans TARA_R110002074 (sample SAMEA4397215) | marine metagenome | biome: Polar Biome; feature: [MIX] marine epipelagic wind mixed layer (ENVO:01000061); material: water (ENVO:00002006), including particulate matter (ENVO:01000060) such as... | depth 10-100 m
TAGAGAGAAAATAGACAAAGAATTAAATGAAATACTAACCATAGATACTATGATAGCTGTTAATCTAGATGTTATGTCTGCTTTAAATAAAAAAATATAAAATGGCAATAAGTCAAAAATCTCAACAACTAGCTAACGAAATAAGAGAACTTCAAGTTAAACAAGTAGCTGAAAATCAAAGTCAAGCTTTACTAGGAGAAAATCAATATCAGGCTCAACAATCTAATTCACAAGAATTAGGAGGAACTAAACCTACAATAACACAAGATTTTAATAGATTATTTTATTCTGCATATAGACCTATAGTAGTAAAACTTTATTCATCTGATACTAATATAGCGTATTTTAGAGCTGAATTATTAATAAATACTAATGGTAGCCCTTCAGCTGGTTACAGTAGCACTGGTGTCTTAATGAATGGCTATGAAGATGGTGGAGGTAATAGGTTTAGTTTTAATGTTATGGAATATTGCAGACCTTATATTGGAGAAGGTATTGTTCCTATAGCTACTAATTATGCACCTGGTTTTCCTTGTCATTTTGAAACAGCTCGTTTTATGCTTTCTGCCTGGCCAGTAAGATATAGCTCTATTAATGAGGGTGTTCTTTATGATGACTTAGACAATGCAGTTAATACTGAATCTTTTATAGCTGTAGCAACAACTACAAATGAGTTAGAATCTACTAGTCTTGATGGTAGGTATTCTTATGTAGATAGATTTGTATTAGGAGCTAATACTACTGGAGGTCAAACTCCTATATGCAGACCTTTAACTAATATGCAATTTACAGATGGCTCTGCAATAGGTAAATATAATTGGAGTGATAAATCTAAAACACTGCTAGGTAATGCTATTGATATGAGTGATATTCCAATGCCAGGAATTTCTTATTTAAATGCTAATACAAACTATGATTCAGCTATAGTTTATGCTACAGATGGTGTTACAGGTGTAGTAGATGCAACTATAATTCAAATTTATTATCCAAGTAATGAAGCAGTTAATATGCATAGAATACCAACTCACCCTGTTTATTTAGCTGCTTTTATAGATAATCATTTAGGTTCTTCTTGGAATAAAATTATAGATGCTTCTGGTAACTTAGTAGCGTGTGAAGTCCAATTATTACTTATGTCAGGAGGTTTTATGGGAGGAGGTAATTTTTGGGGTTCTCAAGGCTCAACAAACCTTAAAAGTAGATTCCAATCAATAAAATATACAGATAGAAAAAATGGAAAGGGAGCTATTAATTGCAATACTCCAAAAACTAGATTTCATTTTCAAAACCATTTAGGAGGTTATGATTTTTTTAATTGCTATGGAACTAAAGAAAAGACAGTTTCAGTAAAATCAACTAGATATGAAAAATTCAATGAATGGGATTATGTAGGTTTTAGAGGTAGAAAAGAATTATGGACAAAAAGAGAAGATTCAGTTAAAGTAATGACTCAACCTATAAATAAAAATACTGCTATTTGGTTAGAAGAATTAATAGCTAGTCCTTTGGTTTGGGTTGAAGAAGAAATAGAAAATTTAATAACAGGACAATTTAATTTTGGGTTACAACCTGTAAGTATTTTACCTGGTAGTTATAATGTTTTTAATACTGATGACAATGTAAGTTATATGGAGTTTAAATATACTCTTTCTAATGCTAAACATCAACATAGAGGATAATGAGTTTTAATACAAGACCAAACACAACATTAATAGAAATAGCAGAAAAGTCAGGAGTAACTCCTGTTAATGCTCAATTAGTAGTTGGCTCTAACACTATAACTACTTTTGTAGGATGTATAGATGATGGTAAATTAAATATATGTCCTTCTGATACAGATAAATCATTATACAATGGAGATACCTATTCTGATATACAAGGTGTAGGAGATCCTAGTTTGGGATGCTCGGCAACAACTAACTGGCCGCACGAACCAGGTATGCAAAAATGTCTTGATGTTAAAATGTCAGTTAATCCCTTTACTCCAATACCTGGTGGTAGTTCAACTCTTGTATATTTTCATTCAGAAGAAGTTGATACAAATGTAATTTATGATTGGGATGATGGTTGGAAAAATGTAGAGTTTACAAATAATTGTGGAGGTTCTAGTCAAAATACAAGCTCTTTATATAATTTATCTACTAATAAGTTTAAAAATACTGTAGGTGCTGGTTTAAAAGTAAAACCAGATGCAGATGTTTATTTTAATGGAGTAACTGCTGGTCCCAATAATACTAATTCTTTATCAGTTAGGTTAAGAATAAAACACACTAAAGCAAGTGGTAGTTCTCCTAGTTACTATTTTAAGGCAAGTACAAGCACTGGACAACCTTATATTGGTAGTGCCGATTTTAATGACAAGTGTGCTTCAAACTCTTATGTAAACACTCAAAATCTTGGTGGATTTGGACTTAATAACACCTACTTGACTTTAGCACTTAATGATACTTTAGAGTTTCAAATTAGAATAGGTAGAAATGATACTGGTTTTGATGATACTGATGATGCTACAAAATTATGTGATGGTGGTTTTCCTTCTCCTCCAGGTTTAGGTTTAACTCAAGATCCAAATAATTGTGCAACAGGAATGGGTACTCGTATAAAATGGACAGTAGATTATACTAATATTGTTACAGTTACAGGAATGATACCTTCATTTTGTAATAGTCCATCTACTAATCAATCTGGTACATCTATGTATAAAGCAAGTAATTATGCAGATATAATGATACCAAACAATAGTACATTAGACTATGCATGTAATGTAGCAGGTCGTTCTCTTTACTTTGTACACAATAACCCTAGTTATTTAAGTGATCCTGATTTAAAAAAACAAGAATTTATTATAGCAGATATTGTAGATAGTAGTGATTATGCAACTCAAGATAGATTATTGCTTAAAGGAAATGGAGGTGAGCATATTGATGATTTACAAAACATAGTACCATTATGGTACTCACAAGGAGGTGTTGATAAAAATTACGACTGGTATATATCTTGCTATCAACATTCAGGTAATTGGGATTCAAGTGGTGTTGGCTTTCGTTGGGAAGATATTGGTCATAGAAACTCTACTGTAATATCTTATGAAGATGAAGAAGGATCAGGATTAGAACATTCTATATATACTACCAATGGAGAATTAGGATATAGAAGTTGTGATATTTTTGAGGAAGGTTTAGATTGTTGGGAGTTAGTAGTAGTTGTTGCTAGTATTAACAATACAAAAATTTTAATACATGAAGGAACTGCAAACAATATAGCATTAACTCCAACTAATCCAGCTGATATTACATCTCCTGGAACATACACATATTGTTTAGCTGCTCTTCAAGGAACAGGAATGTGGAAAGATTGTAGTGGATGGAGTAATACATCAGGTTCAAATTCTTCTTGTAGTACAGATGGTTCTGTTCAAAGTACACTAGATAACTTTGCATACTTTAATGCAGGTGGAGTTAAAATATTAACTGCTGTAGGTGGAGGTGGAGCTGCAAGTTGTAATATATCTAATATAACACTTACAAAGAAAACTCCTGAAATTACAAGTGTACAAGAGCCTATCTATGGAGCTAATTACACTTATGACATTGATGAATACACTTGGCATAGATTAGATGTTCTAGAAAGCTCACAAATACCTTTATCAATAACTTTTGCTATTGGAGATTTAAAAGATATAACAAAAAGAGGTGCTGGGTTTTCAAAAACATTTAGTTTACCTGCTAGTGCTGAAAATGAAAAGATTTTAGGTAGTATGTTGGCTGTAGGTGCTGAAAGACAAATGATTAGTTGGGAAAAAGCAAGAATAAGAACTAATGGAATTATTATTTTTAATGGTTTAATTAGAATTGAAAAAGGGACTACAGGAAAAGGAGGTTCTTATAAATGCCACATGATTGAAGATACTATTGATTGGAGTCAAGCTTTAGGAGATAAACAATTATGTGATGTTTCTATTGTTCAAAATTTTCCTGTTGAAAAAACAAGACAAAGTGTTATGGATAGCTGGACTCTCAACAAACCTTATAATTTTGATAAGGGAGGAGCTATGGGATCAGGACAAACTCTTGCAGAAGATTATTTTTGGGGAGTAGCTAATTATGGGGAGTGGCATAGAAAGTCTATAGGTGCATCAAATACTTTTGCACATGACACTTTTGATTTTCACCCTGTAGTGTACGCTAAGAGAGTAGTAGAAAAAATATTTCTTCAATCTGGTTATACTTTAGATAGTCGTTTTTGGGAAAGTCAAACAGCAGCTCTTTTGTGTCATCCATTTAGTTCAGGAGAAGATTATTATACAACTGATCCTAATTCATTAGTAGGACAGTTTTCTCAAAATCTTGCTGATGCACAACATCCAGGAGGAACTTGTGGAGGAAACTATCAATCTGGAGGAAAGATACCAGGAGGTGGATATGATAGAACCTGGTACCCTCTTTTGAATGTATCTAGTGATTTTAATAATAATATGACAGGAACATCTCCAAATACTTGTGGAGGTGCATCTAATAAAGGATATGTAGTGCCTTTTGATGGTGATTACGACATTACTCTTAAAGGAAATTTAAATACAAGACAATCAAGTTGGGGTTCTGGTGCAGGAGTTTTCTTTGAAACATTAAGGAATGGTAGTTCTCTTTTTGGATGGTCTATGTCCACTTATGGAAGTTGGACATCTTTAGTTCAAAATGGTGTTAAAACATTAAATGCTGGTGATGTTATATCATTTAGAGTTAGAGGACAAAATTCATCAAGTCTTTACTCATGTTGGCAAGATGTTGCAAATATTAAATTTTTAGTTTATCCTGCTGCTGGTACAACTCCTCCTCCTCAATTTGTAAACTTTAATAAAATATTTGAATGTGGAACTAAGCAAATAGATTATTTAAAAGGATTTACTGATATGTTTAACCTTCAATGGACATCAAATGAAGATTCTAAAATAGTTTACTGCGAACCTTATGATGATTTCTATGGTTCAGGAAAGATATTAGATTGGACAGATAAATTAGACCATGAAAGTTGGACTGATAAATTTATAATAGAAGAATTAGCTAAAACTGTTACTTTTAGATATGCTGAAGATACATCAGATGAAGGTTATGAAGGTACTAGAAAGTGGTTAGAAAAACATAATAAACCAATATATCAAGCTCATGTTCAAACTAATGAAGAAAAATTTAGAAAAGAAGCTTTAGAACTAGGTACTGATATTTTTTCATCTACAGTTAGTTTTAATAATTACGGAACACAAGCAAGTCCATCAACACTAGGTAATGGTAATATTGGATGGGGAGATATGACTTGGACTTCTGGGGGAGGTACAGTGGCTAACAATCCTATAATGCCTTATTTATGGACTGAAGAGGGAGGAAGAGTTAATTGGAGTTATCCAGATAGACCTCCTTATGTTGCTTATCCTAAAATAGATTTAAGAGTATTAAACCATTATAGTCTTTTAAATGGTAGATTAGTTAATAATCAAGGTGATATGACTTCTCCTTCTATAACAGGATGTAGAACTTGGAATTTTTATGAGGGAGGTAGTTTAAATGTAAATCATTTTCCTTATATGGATTGGTTAGATAAATATAAAAAAGGAATATCAGAAGATCCGTATAATCTTTCTTGGAGTAATTATGATGATGGTATGGGTAATGTAAGTCAAGGTTTGTATTTTAAGTATTGGCATACAGCATATCAAAAGATGAATGGAGGTGCTGCGTTAAGAACTTGTAAAATGTATTTAACTCCAAATGACATAGCTATGTTTGATTATAGGGATTTAATAAAAATCGTTATTGATAATGTACCTACATATTGGACTGTACAAAAAATAAAAGATTATAAGCCTAATCAAGAAGTTTTAACTAAAGTAGAATTAGTTGAATATAAAACAAAAGTAGATTTTCCAAAAGGTGGTAATGATCCTAGAACAAGTACATCAGGTTCAAACTCAACTCAATCAGAAGTTCCTCAATCAAGGTATGAAAACACAGCTCAAAGTAGAACTACACAGACTAAGGGTAATACATTAGGTGAAGGTATTATAGCTAGTGGTAATCAAGTTGTAGTTGGTAAGTATAATATTTTAAATAAAGATGATGTTTTCTCTGTAGGAACAGGCTCTAATGATTTAGATAGAGTTACAGCATTATCAATAGATTCTTGTGGTGAAGTAACTATTGCTGGTGGAGAATTAATTGTAGAGGAAACTACAGGAGTTGTTCATGACCTTGTATTTACTGAAACTAAAACTTTACAAGATGGTACAATAGAAACTAGTTTAAAAAAAGTTTATCTAAGAAAAGAAAAAAATAGCTCTGAAAGTTCTAACTCTAGTGGCAATAGCTCTGGAGGTTCTAATTCTGATAATAGATATTAAAAATAAAATAAAAAATGGCAACTACAATATATAGCTTTCAAGCAGATTTAACTCAACTTCTAAGGTTAAATAGAGAATTAGAAAATGCTAATGCAACACTTTTAAGATTAAAAGCAAATACTGCTGGTTATGCTGCAACATCAAAGAAGCTAGGCACAATGACTACCGCAATGGATAAGACAGGAAAGTCTATGTCTAAAGCTAACAATTCAGCAAAAGCTCTTAATACTACTGGTAATAGAATGGTTGGTATTTTTAAATCTGCAAGTATAGCTATTGCATCTGCTTTTGCATTTAGAGCTATAATTGGAAGTATAAGAGGTGTTATAACATCTTTCTCTGACTTTGAATCTCAAATGTCTGCTGTTAAAGCAATATCTGGTGCAACAGATGCAGAGTTTATTAAATTAAGATCTTCTGCTGAGAAGCTAGGAGCAACAACTGTATTTACAGCAACACAAGTAGCTCAATTACAAGAAGAGTATGCTAGACTTGGTTTTTCAGCTGATGAAATTGTACAAGCTCAAGCTGGTACTATATCTTTGGCAGCAGCTACAGGAGAATCTTTAAAGTCATCTGCTGAAACAGCTGGTTCTGTCATTAGAGCTTTTGGTTTAGAAGCTTTAGATACAGGTAGAATTGTAGATATAATGGGTGCATCATTTACTAGCTCTGCCTTAAATCTTGAAAGATTTAGTCAGTCTATGAAGTTTGTTGCTCCAGTAGCAAAAGCAGCTGGTTTTACAATAGAAGAAACAAGTGCTATGTTAGCTCAATTAGCAGACAATGGACTTCATGGTTCTATTGCTGGTAATGCTTTAAAAAACATAATGCTTAGACTAGGAGATGCTAATTCAAAATTAAATAAAAAATTAGGTCATACTGTTCAAGGTTTGCCACAATTTACAGAAGCTTTAAGGGGGATGAAAGATGGTGCATTTGGATTAACTGATGCAGTAGATTTATTAGATAAGCGTTCTGCTCCTGCTTTCTTAGCATTACTAGCTAATATTGATGGACTAGAAGAAAGTTTAGGTACATTAAATAATGCTGAAGGTGCAGTTTCAAGAATGGCTGCCATTAGACTAGATAATCTTGAAGGTGATTTTACTTTATTAAAGTCAGCTACAGAAGGGCTTGGGATAGCTGTTGGAGAAGTTTTTAATATTAGTATGCGACAATCTGTAGATGCTCTTACACAATGGGTGCAAAAGTTATCTGCAAGTGAACCTGCAATGAAAACAATAAGAGTTGCTTTTAATACTCTTAGCAATATAATACAGGCAGTAATAATTCGCTTTGCTTTTCTAAAAGCAGCTACAATAGCTCAAGGTCTAAGTATAAAAGGACTTTATAAAGGAGTTAGGTTGTTGGCTATTAGTTTTAGGGGTTTAGCGACAACTACTATGAGTGCTTCTACAGCAATGAAGGGTTTTAGAGCAGCTTTAGCAAGTACAGGTGTTGGTCTTTTAGTTGTAGCTATAGGTACTTTAGTTGGATATTTGCAAACTTTAGGAAAAGAAACAGCAGAAGTAGAAATGCAAATGGATAGGCTAGATAGAGCTTTTAATAAAGACATTGAAGCTGTAATAGTTCTTAATGAAGAAAACAATGAAAGAGTTGATTTATTAAGAAAATTAAATAATGATTACCCAGAGTTAATTGGGAACATTGATTTAGAAACAGCTAGTAATAAAGAATTATTAGAGGTATTAACTTTTATTAATGATACTAGAGCTGAAAGAGGATTAATAGAGGTTAAAAAAGAATTAATAAAACAACTATATGAAAAACTAGCTGTTGAACAACACGCTTCAAAAGTAAAGCAAGTTCAGCTTCAGGCAGAAAGAGATTTAATTACAAGTGGGGATAAGATAACACATCAACAAGCATTAAGAGCGCAGGCAATAGATAAAGAAACTGCTAGGTTGATAAAAAATAGATTTATAAGAAAAAATAATGCTAAAGCTGAGGAAAAAGAACTTTTAAATGACATTAAGGTTTATAAAAAAATGATAGAAGATAAGCAAAAAGCTTCTGGTGATTTTGTCAGTTTAGAGGTACAAGAGGATAATAAATTTAGAAAAAAACTTTCAGATGGTTATTTAAAAGATTTAGAAGAATTTAGAAGTTGGGGTGATAATAAAATATCAATAGCTGCTGGTCATAGTAGAGAAGAAAGAGAAGCGTGGAGAGAAGGTGTTAAAGCAAAACAACAAGCTGAAATTGATAAAACCCAAGCTCATGCAGATGCTTTAGCAAATGCTGTAAAATATTATAATGATGAAGGAAAAATTAACTTTGGAAGTATAGAACAAATAAGAAAAAAACAAAAAGCTTGGAATATATTTTACTCAAGTCTTTCTAAAACAGAAATAGAAGATATTAAAAAAATAAAAAATATTCGTGAAACTGGAATAGAAGTTCAAGAGTTAAGAAAAAAATTAATAAATCTTAATACTGCCTTAATAAAAAGTGGGAAAGCTTCTAATAAATCAGCAATAAGTGTTGATATGTTAAATACAACTAAAGATAGAATTAAAGAGCTTTTAAAGCTAAACACTAAAGCTATCGTAGATATAAATACTAGAGAAAGGGCAGAAATAAATAACACAGCAACAGCTAGACTAGAGAAATATGAAAAAGAAAAAGAATTAATTGCAACTAATTTATCAACTATTCAAACTTATGCTACTGGAGTGGCAACAAATCAAGATGCTTTAAACGCAAAATTCATTGAAAAGAATAAACAAAAATATGATATTTTAAAAACTACTGATGCAAAGGGTTGGGATGATTTATTAGCTAGTGGACAAGCAGGAATAGATGCAAGAAAAGCAATGCTTGGTTCTATGTATCAAGAAGAACAATTTAGAGGTTTTACAAATGCTCAAATAATAATTGAAATTGAAAAAATAAAGCAAAGAGATTTAGATATTCAAGCTAATGATTTTGCTGCTAGTGAATTAAATGCTGTTAAAAGTAAATTTGCAACACAACTTGCTGAGATGGACAAAGGAGCATTAAGCATATTTAGAAATAACGAAGAAACTGCCAAACAAATAGAAACAATTAAATTAGGTGAATTAGCTATAACTGAAGAGAATGTTAGACTAGGTGTTTTAAGTACACAAGAAGGTGAAGCTGCAAAAATGAAAATCATTAAAAATGCTTCAGATCAGATGAATGATTTAGAAGATGCTAGGCTAGAAAAAATAAAAGAAACATACGGTCAAATATCGGCAATTATTATGGAGTTTTCTGCAAATAGAGCTGAAGTAGAAGCTTTAAAAGTAGAAACTGATGCAGAGAAATCAATGTCTATTGAGCAAACTAAATTTGACAGGCAAGTAGAAATGGCTGAAAAAGCAGGGAAAAGTACAATAGGGATGCAGAAGGAACATGACATTAAGATGGAATCAATGGAAGAGGAAAAGCAAAACAAACTAAGAGAAATAGCAAGAAAGCAATTTGTAATACAAAAAGCTAATGATATGGCTATGGCTGTTATTAATGGAGCTTTAGCTATTACTAAGGTTACAGCTCAAACAGGAGTTGGAGCTATTGTTGCTGCTCCTTTAACTAGTGCTATTATTGCTGCTCAAATAGGAATGATTGCTTCTAGACAATTTGTTGGTGAAAGAGGTGGAGTTACTCCAACATCTTCAAATGAAGGTTCATTAGATAAGTTTGCTACTGGAGGTATGGTTATGGGTAGAAGCCATGCTCAAGGTGGAGAGAAGTTTAAGGCTGGAGGTAGAGTTGTAGAGTTAGAAGGAGGAGAAGCTGTTATAAATAAAAGAAGTACAGCAATGTTTAAACCTCAACTTTCTGCAATGAACTCTCATAATGGTTTTGGGAAGAAGTTTGCAGTTGGAGGAATGACTCCTGGAACAAGAGTAACTATGGATAGTGCTAAAGATAATTGGACTGCTAGTGATGTTTCTGCTTTAATTAGTGGAGCTATAAACTCTCAACAAGTTTATGTTACAGAAGCAGATATTAGCACTTCACAATCAGTTGTTAATATCATTGAAGGACATTCTACTATATTTTAATAATATTTTATCAAATTTGCGTATGAAAGATTTAAGAAAATTGTTTTACAGATTAATTTTAGGAAAAGGAATAAAGATTGCATCTAAGGAGCTTTATGACAAAAGGATGGCTATATGCCGAAGTAACCCTTGTAATGTCTATAAGAACCCTTTAAAGCTTAATGTACTTGAAAAATGTGGTGCTTGTGGTTGTTTTTTAAGAGCAAAAAATAATATAGATGAAAAGTTTATATCTTGTCCTAAAAATTGGTGGAGATAAATGGCAAACAGTAAAGATATAATTGATGAGTTTTTAGATATTGTTTGGGCTGAGTCAGCAACAAGGTGGGGAGAAGATTTTACAGTTAAAGATTTAGTTTATCATCTTATAGAAAATGGTATAATACCCCCTAAGGCATTAAGAAATTACATGATGTTTAATGATTTTGATAAATTTATTGTAAACAATGAAGGTCATATAGGAAATACTTTTATAGATATA
>TARA_R110002074_G_scaffold126926_4_pt1 | contig 10921 bp, 4 predicted proteins | sample TARA_R110002074 | Tara Oceans TARA_R110002074 (sample SAMEA4397215) | marine metagenome | biome: Polar Biome; feature: [MIX] marine epipelagic wind mixed layer (ENVO:01000061); material: water (ENVO:00002006), including particulate matter (ENVO:01000060) such as... | depth 10-100 m
GAGACTGACACGCAGAAGTTTTTTGTTGTACCTAAAATACTAAAGTCGTGGTGTGGAGAGCAGCAGATAAACTATAACGATTTAGTTAAACAGATAAAGGAACATTGTGAGGGTAAGCGTATGAAGGCGCGACTATCAAAGGGTACTAGTTTGAACTTACCCCCCGCCGATGTGCTAGTGATGAAGTTTGCAATAGGTACAGATGACAGTACTACGGAAACATGATCTCTCCCCGGATGGTATTAGAGTAACCGTAGAATGGAGTGCAATGCAGGTGGGTACTTCTATATTTATCCCCTGCATAAACACTGAACTGGCTAAAAAGCAGGTAAAACAGGTGTTTCTAAGTAAAGAATGGCAGTTTTTAGCTAAAGTAAGGGTAGAAACTGGGTATTTAGGGTTACGGGTGTGGCGAACTGTGTGATAGCATACGCTTGACAGTCTAAAATCTGTCTCATGTGCATTTTCTCCAAAGTGCCCTTTACCCCCCTTAACTGGGGGGTTTTTAATTAAGGGTCAAGAGGGATACCTTGATCCCCTACGTTTCCACTACGATAAAGCTCATCCGTATAGTCAAGATACCCCCTTAAATTATCAGAAAGTGGAACCCCGTCAGCACTGCCCGAAGAGCGTATTTTATCCCTAGCTCTTTTACTGTTGCCTAAGTTACCTTCTGTTATCCGGTACCCAGAAAACATTTTGTTGTGCCGCTTATTAAAAGCAATCATTTTTCTACGGAACTTTACCATCTTCTCAGGGTCGTTATTGTAAGAAGCATCCATGTACCCATCGATCAAGTCTTTCCTTTTCTTTTCTATTACTCTCCCTACGTATTTTCTATTTCCTATTTCTTCTTGTGTCCTGACTACTTTCATAGGAGTAAACCCAAATAGTTGAGCCGCTAATTCTCCACTAGTCAGATCATCTCGAATGACCATGTTGTCTCTATTTCTGACTCCTTCTGACTCGTAACGCCCTAGAGCTTTTATTACGTTACCAAACCCAGTAGGTAAAGCCTCTTCTGCAGCACGTACATAGTCACCTTCAACAGCTTTTCCTCCTGCTCTACCTAATTTCGCAGCCACACTGAATGCAGGGCCTCCCACAAGGCGAAAAAATTGCTCTTCAGGACTCATATCCCGTTTAAATTTATCCTCTTGGAATATTAAACCACTTAACCGCATACGGTCACCCGCATTAATCCCTAAACTATCCGCGACTACACCTCTGAGTAACGTATCGTTACCTAATAATTCTTGGACGAACAGGTTAAAGTTTTTATATTCTGCAGGATCGTCTTCATCTTCAGGCATCAGGTCGTACATCATCTGAACTACGCCGTACAAAGGATTACCTACTACACCAGACAGGAACAAACCTACAGCGGTATTACCCATGACGAAAGCGATAGCCCCTTTTCGCTGCCTCCTCATTTCATCTACTTGAGCTTGAGAAGCACCTTCTCTACTTTTAAACGTGGTGTTGATAACGGTAAAAAGTTGTTTAAGCTGGAGATAGTACATCTGCAACCCGAACGTCTTATACATCATAGATATAGCAAGGAGTCCCATTCTAGTGAGAGGAGGTGCCGACTCCCTAAAGGAAGCACCGTTAGTCTCCTGCATAACGTATATAGCTTCTTCAATAGCTTTTTCTTGGTTAGATTCTGCCTTACCTTTCTTGTTGGTACCTGTACTTTTTCTACTGTCGGCGGCTTCTAATTTATCCATTTCTAATAAATAAGTAGCAATCATGGTTGCTTGACGCGAAATCTTTTCCGCCCCAGAGAAAGCAATACCTGATATGGCTACTAGTTTATTCTGCGTATTAACCATTTGGGTAAGGGCACCTTCCCGTACAGTTCCGTCTTTGCTTACTGCCTTGCCCATAAACGTTCTTTCTGTTTCAAAGTTACCCGCTTGCTTTAAAGGTACACCTTTCTTTTCCGATTCAGCAAACTGCTGGTCTATTGCGCTATGAGTTAATTGCCCTCTGTTACGTATCCCTGTGAGTAGCGGTTTTAACCTTTCCAAATCTTTAATGTATGCCTTTGGAGCGGTTGTTTTTATTTCGTAGGTATTAGTTTTAGGAAAGTACTCAAAGTAATTATCTATCCCAATACTAAAACCACTGTCAGAAACATGTATATATTTAAGGGCTGTACCCATAGCAAGCATAGATTTTCTAAGCCCGTATACGCTTCCTAACTTATTGACAACTACTAGTGGTAGCTGTGAAAGGTTAACGGCAGCGGAAGATAGGTTAAAACCAATAGTAAGCATGAAAGCGTAAGCGTTCGCGTTCGTAGCAAAAACGTCAAACGCATTTAAATCTGGGGGTGTACGTAAATCTGTTAACTTCTGTAATGCGACTTCTCGCATTGCATCCCACGCTCTCCTGTTTGATCTTTTATTTGCTAGAAGTCTTCCACTTTTAGTTAACCCCGTCATATCTGGGCCTACTAAACCTGCTACCTTATTTTGAAATTTTTCTATAGCGGGGGCTGCTTTTCTTCTTTCTATTTGTAACCCCATCGACATACCTTTTGTCTGGAGTGCAAACAAAGGGTCACCAATGTACCCCATTACACCTGCTCTAACTTGAAACTGTTTAGCGAAAGACGTTTCAGGTAGTAAGTCTATGTACATTTCAGCGAGGGACGTTCTTAATTGGGTTTGTTCTGTAAGACCTAAAGAACTCTCCCCAAGATCTGTAACTTTTCTAAAGATACTTGAGACTATCGCAGGGTCAGGGCCATATAAATTTGTTTGGTTGTCTCCTTTGTAGGTATCTATAGGAGACTTAGAAATAGTACTTGGGTCAATAGCACCAAACCACTTCTCCGCTGAAGTCTCAATAGTACCTTGTGGTAGTGGGCCTTTATCTGCATCTTTTACCGCTTTCCTAAGATCTTCTATACGCTGTTCAGCTTCACCATAAGTTCGATACATCTCAAATGTAGAACTGTACCGAGGGTTTTCATCAGCAGCTTCACCATATAGTTTAAAAGATACGCCGTATTGCCCTGCTCTAGTAAGAGGGAAGTATACTTCTAGAGGTTGCTTATCAAATATAGGAGCAATAATCTCGTTTTTAGTTCTTTCTAATTCTTTCTTAATAGCGGTTTCGGTTTTACCTTCCATATGACTACGGACAAGTTGTTCGACTCGTCCTGTAAGTAGCTCTCTCATTTCTAAATACTTACTAACATAATAACCGTTCATCTGGTTATATAAGTCATGCCCGTTTTTACCGTCTACAACGGTAGCACGGAGCTTATTCCATGCAGGGCGTTGCGCTTCCCATATTTTGTATTTTACAGACCCTAGTTTTTTAGCTTCGGCTTTAGTAAGTTGAGGAGGTACTTGAGTGATAGTAGACCCAAACTCTGAGCTATAGATAACGTTTTTAAGAGCTTTAACAAAATCCACACCTCCTTTCTTAGCGAGTTTATCGTAGAGAGATATTATCAACCCTATCTCTTGCTTTACGCGATCTGTACCTCCCTTGATTTCACCTAGAAACTTGTCTATCTGCCCCATATCTTTCAGACCAACGCTCTCTGCCATGTCTGCAAATGCTTGGTTTTGTACAATATAACTAAACCTTTTCTGTACTTGAGCAGAAGACCCTAAGTAGAATCGCATCGCCCAACTTTGGTTAGCCTCAGAGCCACTAACTTCTGATCTTTCTTTACGACTTTTAAGCGCTCTTGAAAATATTCTTTCTACCACGGAAGCACTTGTGGCCCCACTTAAGTAAGAGTCTACATCACCTACAGGAGGTACAATTTCGTTAAGTAGCTGATCTACTTGAGATAGCGCATCTGTTGGGGACAGTCTAGATTCAAAGCCTGTACGTTTAAGAACACTGTTTAGTAGTCTACGTACAGCATTAGTAAACTTCTGAAGAACGTTTAGTTCCTCTCCTATAGCACTTATACCTGCTAACCTACGTCTAAACACAACGTTAGAAAACGCTTCGGCAACAAATTCTTCTAAGTTAAGAGTACCGTATACATCTCCTAGAGCGTCCTTAGTCTCTTGATAAAGCTTTTTCAAGTCTTTAACCGCAGGGCGTTTACCTGATACAACTGCTTTATGCGTTAAAGCGTGGGCTATTTCATGTAGTAGTGCCCTAGTATTAAGGTACTTCTCGTTAATTGTAATAGTGTTGGTCTTAGGGTCGTATTCACTAACAATAGAGGTACCATCTGCATCGACTAAATCTTTCTTAGTCAGATTAAAGTTTATCTTGTCATCGCCTTTTATCTTCTCATAAAAAGTTTGTATAACTTGGCGTAAGTCTTTATTACCTGTTGTCTTATACAAGTAATCCAGAGCAACAAGTAAAGGGTTGTCTGTTTTCTTATTACGGTTTTTTATAACTTCTACAAGCGCAGGATTTGCTAACGCATCTAGTTCTCTTGCTGCCTCTAACGTAAGAGGTTTAGACTCCCAGTTACCTGCAATGATGTTTGCAATATCAAGAACCGCTGTTGCATCTATATCTTTTAAAGCTTTTATTGCCTTTAACCCGTTTACTTCTACTTGTATAGCTTCTAGCTCTACTTCTGATTCTGCCTTTGTTATCCTACCGTTTGCTAGACGTATACCTACGTCCTCTATTTGTGCCGCAGCTATAGAGCTTATATCTTTATCTCTTTCTATTTGCTTACTCTTACGTACTACTAATAACTCAGCTTTAGCCCGTATTTTCTTTGCAGCTTGCTCTGTTTTAAAATCAGATATAACCTTATCTCTTCTATTCCAATCTGTGTTGCTAAGTATCTCTTGCCCCTCAAGGCTATCTGGGTCTATAGACCTAACAGGAGATTGTACTTCAGGGTTAAAAGGGTCATCTTTTTTAGTTTCGGAAGGGTATTCTTTAATAGTCGAACTAAGGTTGTCGTTTCGGCGTTTATAAACCTCAATCATATTCTGTACGTTAACTTTAGTAGTTTTAGATAGATTGGTATCTACCCAAGCACGGAACAAACTAGCGTTATCTCCACCAGTACCTGTGAAAAAAGCTTCTTCCCAAGGCGACAATCTATCAGAAGGATAGAAAATACGTGTAGCCATTGGCCCTGCTTTGCTTTCAATTATTTTTTTAGTAGGCCGTGAAAATGCAGGTGCGTTATCTGGCCCTACACCTAAGTCCCATGCTAACGACCGTAGTGCGCTTTCAGGGTTTAGAAACCCTTTAAAATAGTTCCAAGCTGCGCTTTCAGGGGTGCGTGTAGTCTTATTATCCCCTCCTAGTAATTCTTTTTCAGAATTATTCATTAGCTTAGTTACAACGTTTAGATCTTTTTTACCTAGAAACGTTGGTGTTTCAGATTCATCAGGTCTAAATGTAGTGGCCTCGTTATTGGAAGCCTCCATATTTTTTTCAACGTTTTTAGCTTGTACCCCGTATATTTTCTCTGCCATAGCACTTAACGAGGCTTTATCAAAACTAGCTCTAGCGGGTTTATCTGCTATACCAATAAGCTTTTTAGTCTTAGGTTTAGTTTTAGCTTTAGCTTTAGCTTTAGTTTCAACTTTAGTTTCAACTTTAGTTTTAACTTTAGATTTAGATTCTTTCCCTCTAAAAAAACCTAAAACATCTCTTAGTTTAATTTCTGGTTCTACACCTTGAGCAACGTCCCTAAAACCCGGAATACCGTCAGCTACTTGTTGAGTATCTACTTTTAATAGTCGCTCAGATACATCAAGTACCTTACTTAAAGCAGTGGGGTCTTTCTTCCAGTTAATTAACCGTGCAGCCCAATCAACAAAAGCTTCCCACAAGTTTGTTATTCTATTGCCTTTTCTAAGAGGAGAAGATTCAGGTACTTTTATACCCTCTAAGTACTGCCGTACTCCACTGTCACTCCGTGTCCAAGCTAATGTCTCATCAGCATTTCTAAATGTGTTTGCCCCTTCACCAATTAATCGTTCTACGGGGGCTAAAGTATCTAGTAGTTCTGTAGGTACATTTCTATAAACCTTGTTACCATTCTCAATAACAACGTAAGGATCTAGTGGTTTTAACACTACGTTAAGGTGTTCCTGAATGATCCCTTGAATATCATCTAACTCAGCAACCGTTTTGCCTAACTCAGTATCTAGATCCGTATCTTGTCTACCTATTGCGACAGTAGGTACTAGTATCCCGTGCGTTGCTTCGTGAAGAGCTACTTGAGCGGATAGTCCTTCAGGTACCTGTTCATCAGTATTTAGATATATAAGATCTCTAGAAGGAATTAATAAGCCCGCTACAACCTCGCCTTCATTTTGTTTAGTCGTGCTAAGTTCATTTCTATAAGCTGTACCCCCCGCAACAACGGCAACAGGTTCTATACCCGCTGTTTGTAACTGTTCATATCGAGTAAGTAATGTACTGGTTAGTTCTTTTTGTACTAAATCAGACTCGGTTTCTTGGACTGCCTTAAGTACATCTGTTACAGGCACAGGGGTATCAAATCGTACTTCACCTGTATCAGGGTTAACTTTTTCAGTACCCAATACTTTAGTTATTGCTTCTCGTTCGGGAAGTACGCGAATGCGGGTTGCTTCAATCTCAGCAGCTTCTTGAGAAGCCATTTGGGCCGCAGGATCATCATCAAAAAGTTCGTTAGCATCGAGCCTTTCTTCTTCTAATGCTGCAGTTTTTAATGCTGCTTCAATTTCTGCTTCAGAATATGTTGCTGGAGTAGGTTCTGCTTCAGGTTCTGTTTCAACTTCTGTATCAATAGGTTCCGCTTCTAGTACCGTACTTTTTGGTACATCTGTTACCGTACCTTGTACTGCCCCTGCTTCTTGCTCTACAGGTTGTACTTTAGGTTCTAGGTTGGGGCGACCTGTATTTACTTCTTCTGTACCTAAACTATCTACAAACTCAGCAACTGTTGCCGCTGATATCTCTTGCATAGAAGTAGTTTCGGTTCTTGGCTGTAGCGTAGTAGGGGCTGTTTCACGATCTTGTTCTGTAAGCAGAACTCTATTTAGTTCTTTTGCAATATCGGCTTTTACTTGTTCAGGATCTGCACCTATATCTACTTGTTCTGTGTAGTAGGTTTCCGCATCTTTAAAGAACGCTTCACTGTATACTTCTCTACTTACCTGTTCAGATTTCCAATCAGGTACGTCATCCCCTAAACTTTTTACTTCTTCTGATATTTTATCGTCTAAGTTTTCTTTTTTATTTTTACGTAAGGTTTCTTCTTCGCCCTTTTTCTGCATGGAGGCAGCATCCACGCCAAGGGCACCTGCGGTACCCCCCATTACACCCCCTAAAACAGCGCCATCAATAAGGGCTTTAAAAGATTCGTCACGTTGTTCAGGAGCTAAAGGATCTAAGCCAGCTTGCCATTGTTCCATGACTGTCTGCCCAAACTCGGACACACCTTCTACGCCTCCCGTAAAAGCGGCTCCCTTACCTGCACTTTTTAATCTTGATAAAGGTTTGGTGAATAGCCCTGTGCCACCTTTACCTACATTCCGCATAAAGTTATCGGTTGCAGGTTTACCAATCATAGGTAGGAGCTTCAAACCAACCATAGTGGTTAGCTGAGATATAGTAGACTGCCCTAAAGAAGCTACAAACGCTTTACCGTAATCAAGTTCTCCTGTTTCTTTACCTCTGGTTATATTAGACCCAAAGAAGTAAGGCACTTGACTCGCAATACCAGCACCACCCGCTGCAATAGTAGCTCCCAACCCAGTTATACCTAAGTACGGGGCGGCAGCGACAGCACCAAGAGTAGCTCCTACGGAAGTAGCTATAAGAGGAGTTGTTTCTAACAGGGCTTCGGCGTAATAAGATATACCTGATCCGATTTCGTCAAGACTACCTAGACCTATATCTTCGCGGGACGTTCTGTAGCCCTGCATCTCTTCAAGCTGTTTAGTCTCTTCTGCAATTTGTGCTTTAGAAACTTCGGTTAACCACTCATTACCAGTAGCCTCACCTAAAAATTCACCTACTTCACCAGTAGCTAATCCTGCTCTATCAATACCTTGAGAGAAAGCGGCTTCAAGATTACCGGGAGCATCTATTTTTTTCCTACGTAGTTGTCTTACCCGTTCTGCACTTGGTTGAGCAGCTAGTTCTATACTAGTTTTTTCTGCATCGGTAAGCAGATCTGCATTTCTAACAGTACTCCAATCAACCGTGTAGTAAAACTCACCTTTGTTAGCTAAAGCTTGCTCCGGTGTTGGCTCTTCGTACTCCGGTATTTCAGATTCTTGAACACTCATAAACTACTCTATCCCATTAGAGATATAATGCCGCCTCGTTTCTTACTGTTAACTACGTCGTCAGTCATTTCTTGCACTGTTTTACTACGAGGTGGCATTCTTACTGAGGGGGTTTCTTCACCAGCAGGACGTTTTATAGCCTCACTAACTGATTCTCCTTTCTTTACAAGTTCTGATACTGCGTCTCTAGCCCCAGCGGAACTAGTACCTACAGCTTGTTTGAAAATTCCAGCAGTACTACTCTCAAAGGTGTCGACTAAACCGTCAATTCTAGTCATTAAATCATCTCCGTCTATACCAGAGTTTTGCAAAAGTGCGGTCGAGGAATCAATAAAATTTTGTCTTAATGCAGCTAGTTGTATAGCTGAAGAAGTAGCTTTGTTTACCTCACCAATCTCAGCTAATCGTACCATTGAATCTTTATATATGGCATCTGCTCTTGCAGCAGTTCGTTTTATGTCTAGTTGAGTATTAGCGTCATCTACTTTGAACATTAACAGTCTATCAAACTCGTCTGCTTTAGCTTCTAACCCAAGTACAAACTGTTTTTCTTTTGCAGTAAATTGAAATTTTTCGTTGTCTAAGGTTAGAAGAAACTGATCAGCTTGGTTATCTACCTGTTGTTCTTTTAAATCAAGTTGGCCCGCAGCTATTGCAGCTTGTAGAGAGGCAGCAGTTAAAGCACTTCCATCTTTGCGTATCCCAGCTAAAGCATCATTTAGTTCTTTACGCTCTGCGGCTTCTCTTTGGTTTGCTGCACTAGAGGACTGTCGAAACCCTTCTGAAAGTGTTCTTGCGCCTCCAAAATCTATCATACGCTGAACAGCATCGTCACTAAAAATTCCCCCTCTCTCCTCTTTCTCAAAAGATTCAATTATCCTAGCTGCTTCTTCTTTAGCTTCTCTTTTTTCTTCCTCTCTAAGCTCTTTAAAAAGGTTATACGTTCTATTACTAGCCCCAGAAGAAGGCATAGTTGTTGTTTCTTCTCCTTCTTCTTCTCCTCCTACAAACGAACCCTCTTCACCATTAAAAGATACAAGCCCACCCTGTGCGGCTCTCATGGGTGCTGCAGGGGGAGTAATACCTCCGGGAGGCATGCCTCTCATATTATTAGCCCCTAAAGCAGGTACTCCTCCCCCTCTTGTAGAAGCAGGTGCGGCGTTAGGGTTGTTCAACAACCTTCCTATACCTCCAACAGGAGATCTTTTATTGGCGCTGACTAGTTTATTTAGAGCATTCTGCTGATCCATTTGTTGCCCACGGGCAGCATCTCCTACAGCTTGAGCTTTTAAGCTAGTAAGGTCTTTAGATAACATTACACCTTTCGACTTTAAGTCATCATCTACTGTACTGTTTGGATTTCCTGTACGTCCTACAAATGCTTCTTCTTGTAACTTACGATTCTGTTTAGCAAACTCATTTACAACTCGTTGAGCCGTAAGCGTTTCCATTGTCTTTTGGGGTATGCTTGCGTACTTTTGAGCCATTGCAGGGTTTTTTTGAAATGTCTCATTCATCGAATCTAGTTGTTGAGACAAAGGATCATTTTGGTTTGTGTACATAATTTATAATCCTGTTATCCGAATATTTCTTTTAGTACGTCAATGATGCCACCTGCGGTAGATATACCCGCAGAAGTAGGATCGGGGGGAGCGTACATGTTCTGTTTTGTTTCTAGAGGTAACTCTTGCAATAAGGACTGCATATACTGTGCGCTTTTCATTGGGTAGTCCCGCTCCTCAATAAACTGCCCATAGTCAGCTTTTATACCTTCGCTCAAGATACCCCTTTCAGCGTTACCTGCAGCTTGTTGCGCTCCAAATACATCAAACCCGTACTTGTTAGCAAAATCTTGCGCTAGTCTTTGCGTTTCTTGTTCTTTGTTGTACTGCTGCATACCTTGATCGTAGGCAGTTGCGTAACCTTTACCTGTAATACTAGAGACTTCTTGAAGAGCGTTACGGTCAAGCTCTGCATCCATTATTGCTTGTCGAGAGCCTCCATAAGCACCAGCTTCTGTTAGCCTTCCCGCATTTGCCATACGTGATACTGCTGCCTGTCTGTTTACTTCATCTATCTGAGGCTGCATTGCTCCCATAAGGTATGGGTTCATATATTTACTTAAATCAAACCCTTCATCAGTAACAGATCCGGGAGTGTAAGAACCCATACCCATACCACCGTTCGTACCATCCGGGGCACCTAACCCTGCAATCCCCGTAAATGCCTGTTGTTGTAGGTCTGTGGCTCCAGCAGTTAATGGCCCTTGGTAAGCTTGGTATGGTTGATTAGCAGCCGCCCTACCCTTACCCAGCATCTCGGTAACGTATGGCCCAACATAGCCGGATAAGTTTGACTCGTACCCAATATTACTAGGGTCTGTTGGGTTATATGAGTAAGTGTCAGACATTATGCAATTCCTCTACTAGGTAAGTATCCACTAGGATCTATTTGTGTACCTTGTTTAGTTGTCCCTGTTCGAGCTTTCCGTACATCTGACATCATGCTGTACAGTATATCCGCTCCAGCATCTGAGTTACCGTTCCCTAAATGACTTACTACGTCTGCAGGTAAGACAAACTCTCCGTCACTCAAAGCTGCTGGTTGTTGCCCATCTATAGAAGTATTGATTTGATCTGCCATACCATCAGTAGACCCACCTAAGTACCCCCCAC
>TARA_R110002074_G_scaffold19797_2_pt1 | contig 10919 bp, 10 predicted proteins | sample TARA_R110002074 | Tara Oceans TARA_R110002074 (sample SAMEA4397215) | marine metagenome | biome: Polar Biome; feature: [MIX] marine epipelagic wind mixed layer (ENVO:01000061); material: water (ENVO:00002006), including particulate matter (ENVO:01000060) such as... | depth 10-100 m
CTATTTCTTAACATGGCCATTCTATCACCAAACCACGCAGAAAATGTAGTATAACCTGATGGTACTATTTTACCAACAAGTTTATCAGCAAAAGTTAAAGGAATAATCGAACGTAAAGCTTTTCCTATCTTATCAACATTTTTTATAGCTAATTTTTCCCACCCACGAAGGCCAGCAAGGGCGACACCTAATGCTGCCAATCCAGCAGTAAATGCAACTATTCCTTTAATTCCAGGAATGTTTGGTAAGTTAAGTCCGGACGTAGTAGAGCCACTAGAGCTAGACGTCGGTCGGCGAGGAGCATTAGATGCTTGCTTTGCTTCTCTCTCTGCTTCTATACGTCTTCTTTCTGTCTCAGCAGCTTGGTCTTTCATAAAATCAATGAATTGTGTAAATTTAATATTTAATTCTTCAAGCGAATGACTCTGCTTCGCTTGAGATCTTGCATCTTGAGCGTTATAAGCAGCCATGTGATTTGCTAGATCGTTTAAGTCTTTTATTTGGGCCATCGTTTATTCCTACTGCTTTTGCTGTCGCTCTTTGTGTCTTCGCTCTTCTTCTTTCATATGATCAATTAACATCATTAAATATATTTCTCTCTCCCAGGGTATCATATTTTCTAGTTCAGTAAGTGCATAATTATGATCCTGCATCATCCTAAAATTACTTTGATAGTAGTGCAGGAGATTTTCATGGGAGAGACATATTAAAAAAAATCGGCCATTCCTTCTAGTTTCTTTTTATTATGATGACCACATTCTGAGCAGTCAAACTCAACATCTTTCATAACAGTTGGCATTTTATCAGTGTAATTTTTAATCTTTTCAAATTGCTCAGTGTTTAAAGATTCAATAAAATTAGTAATCGCTTTTGAATCTTCGTCTTTAACAATAATTCTATCATCTGCTGTGTTAACATATTTAATACAATAACCTAACATACGAATTGACATATCAGAAGGTGACATGTTAGTCATTGTTGGATCATTTAAACTATTAAAACTTGGCCATTGCATTTCTAAAGATATGTCGTCAGTTAATTCAATAATGTTACTAATTTCTGGAAGATCTGGTTTTGTATCAATTAAATTAATAGACAATTCATTTGATGTTTCACACTCCGCGCACGCCACGCCGATTTTAGATGTTTCACCTACAGACTTAGATCTAATAATAATAAACATATACTCAATATCAAAAACTGCTAAGTCATTCCATTTAATATCAGATTCCGGGTCGACACACGCTTTAATTGTATCAACAATTGCTCCAAACATTTGTTGAGCATCTTGTGATTCAAGCGCTATCATTAAAACTTTTTCTTCTCTTACTAAGTACGGTCTAAATTTTATAATTTGACCTGTAGAAGGAATACTCATTTCATATTTAGGTTTATCATTTAGTACTGGTAGTGCCATTATATTACCTCATTGTTTAAAATTATATTATTCATTTAACCTGGATCTTTCCACGGTTTCTTTTGACCATTGGTTCTAATAGATTTAAAAGCTCCTTTTAAATCTGGATTAATCCATTCGCTTGCCTTTACTGCTGCTAACATCGGATTAATGTTAACTATTTTTCTTTTGGATCTTTGGCTTACATAATTCTTTTCACTTCTCCAGTTTGTGTAAGTCATAGTAATTGTAATTTCAACAGTTCCATTATTATCATTTGCTAAATCTATTTGAGCAAGCGCAATTGGGAAAGCATCCTCTAAAAGAACGCTATATACTACATTTCCATTAGAATCTAATTGATGAATGACTACGTCTTTTGCATAACCCCCGAACCGGCCTTTTTTAAACTTTATTTCATTAGTATCTAAATCAATTTGCCTAGACATCCATACTTCAAAATAGTCTCGAATTTTATAATCATTTGTTTCATAGAATGAAAAATTGACATCTTGAACGCTATACCCGTATGAAACTTTTTCTGATTTCATTCCGATTCTTCGATCGTTGGTTAGTATGCTTCTCATTGGTAATGTGCAAGATTTGCATAATAAATTAACATCGCCGGTAGGATGCATTCGAGCATGATCGCCGGCTTGCTGTATCATGTCGGCAGGAGATACGTCGGGCGCAACCTGTGAAACTATTGCATTTGGGCCAAGAGCAGGTAATTCAACTGCAAACTTATTAGGTCTTGCAAGACCCTGTGCCATCATGCTTTTAAATCTTTCAACTCCTAAGTCAACTTGTTTCATAGCATCCCTCTTGAGTTTTTATACACTTCTCTGCCAGATGCTTTGTTCCAAGACGCAGTTGGAAGAAATGTAGCTATCTCCCACTCAGGCGCGTGTACTTTTGCTAATCGACTTTTTAAATGTTTTTTAAGATAGTGTTTAATAGTAGGTTTATAGTACTTCATATTGCTTGCTGCTTTTACAGTAGCATAAGTGACGTTGAAATCATCGTCTGATGCCGTCGTCATTAATGCATCTAGAAATTTAGCTCTAAGAGTTGGAGGTAAGTAATGTAGATTCATTCCTAAAAAGCCTCCTTTTGCTTTACCAATAATAATAACAAGTGGAAAAGAATCATAGAATGGTAGTGTTTCTTTATGTTTAGGATCATAGAAAAACATACACATTTTACCAATATCGGTATTATTATTAAGAGTTAACTCTTCTTCTTGCATCAACGCGCCTTGATTAATTCTGCGAAATTCTTTTCCTCGCATTGTAGTTATTTTTTTACGGAACCACTCGCGCGACTCTTTGGTGCGAGGAGTAATCCCTGCACGAAAAGCTTCTAATTCTAGTTTTTTAAATATCTCTGTCATGACTCTATTTATACTTTTTTATTAGGTTTCTTCATTGCTGGCAGTGGTTTTAAACTTTTGCCCTTTGGCCTTATTCCCATTTTATCAAGAGTATTTTCAGTCCATATTTGAAATTCCCAATTGCGGTCATCTGCATAATTTTTGGCGGCTTTCCATTTATTCATATTCTTTACATAAGTCAATCCTTCAGTAATATAACGTTTTGTTTTTTTACCTGGGTTTTTCGGAGGGCGCGTTTCTTTATCTGGTTTAATTTCAACTAATACGGTTTTTTTATTCTTAAACGTAATTTTAAGATCAACAAAATACCTATGATATTTTTTATCAACTTCATACAAATATGGTACCACAACTTCTTCACTTGACCATGATATAACATCACTTTGCTCATCACACCATTTAAAACAATGGCGCTCCCACATTGATCTATATACAATTTTGGTATAGTCTCCTTTATATTTCTGTGGATTTTTAGGTTTGTATTTACCGGAGTATGTTTTCATGTTTTCCCATATAAATATAACTAACAGAATTTAACTATATTTATTAGGAAAACACATGACATTAGATAGGAATGCCACCACTAGCGCTAATTTTGCACGAGCAGCAAAACAGCAGTTGCAATTTCCTAGGGAAAATGTATCTGATTTTAAAGCGTATATAAGATTTCAACCAATTATTACTACTCCGCCAGCTTTAGGCGAAAATAGTAGAATAGGGGCATTAGTACTGCGTACCATAGATAATGCTTTAAATGGTAATGCTGGTGCTGCAGGTCAGGACAATGCGCTTTTAGGTGGCGCTATCGATGGATATAATAACGCTACAGGAAATCATCTTGAAAGATCTAAAAGAAATCCATCTAAACAAAGATGTGTTTTATATATGCCGTCTTCTTTTAATATGCAAGATGGAGTTTCTTATTCGACCCCGTCGTTAGGTATATTAGGGCAGTCAATGAAGGAAGGAATTGAAGGCGGTAGTGGCATTATAGATGGTGGTTTGTCAGCTGCTACAGATGGTTTAAAAAGTCTAATTGCCGGAGTAACTGGTGGTATGGGTCAAGATGCTGCAAGACTCGCTGCAGCTAGACTTACACAGTCATTAACTCAAAATAGTTTTGCGGATGGAGCAGTACGAAGTGCGTTAAAAACGTCAGCGCATCCAAACATCGCATTATTGTTTGATAAACCAGAATTACGAACATTTAGATTTCAATTTAAAATGCAGCCGACTACTGAAGAAGAAGCAATAGAAATAGAGAAGATTGTCAGATTTTTTAGAACTGAATTATATCCTGAGTCATTTGGTATATCTGGCTCAAATACTAGAACAGTAGGCCCACCAAGTGGCGGGGTACAAGAGACATCGGAATATGAAGTTAAAGCTGGATACAAATTTCCGAATGAAATACAAATTTCATTACATTATGATCTAGATAGAAATACACGATCTGATGTTTCTAATGCAGAGGTTTATTCAAAATCAAAATGGTTTAGATTTAAGCCTTGTTATTTAAGATCAGTTAATGCAACATATAACACAAGTAATACCAATAGTTTTTATAAAGGCGGTTATTTTCAAGAAACAACACTAGACCTAAGTTTCCAAGAAAATGAACTAATGGATAAAAATGCTGTTGCGGAAGGATTCTAATGTCATATTTCCAATCATATCCAGTTGTACCATATAAATTTGGCGGAAACGATAATGCAATCGCCGCGGTTCAAAATATATCGGCATATGCTGACGTAATTGATAAATTTAAAAATAGCGCTCAAAGTTATTTACTGTATGATATTATAGAAGGTGATAGACCTGATGTTGTATCATACAATATATACGGTAGTGATAATTACTATTGGACATTTTATTTAATGAATGATAATTTAAGAAGGCAGGGATGGCCTTTAATTTATAGTGAAATTGTAGATCAAGCAAAAGAATCTTACCCGCATACAACTCTTGTTTTTCGCACTGATGATAATGGTGTTGGCCATGTAGGTCATTCAGATCCAGCACAAGATCTTATTAGAATATTTAAGGTAGGTTCTAAATTAGAAGGCGCACTTAGTGGTGCAACCGGTACTGTTGTTCGTAAAGATTTAGATTTAGGACAAGTAATTATTAGTGGATCAACTGGCGTATGGCAAAATGGTGAAGCAGTGTATTTTAACAGAATAGTTGAAAATCCACAATCACTTTTAGATCCATCTTTTGCTGCGCAATATGAAGGTATTACCATTTTTGAAAATGCCAAGTTAAAAACAAGCTCATTAGAATACTTAAGTGCACACCATTACGAAGATGCATCCGGAAATTGGATAGATGTAAATCCTAACAACGAGGTTCAATCATCGCTTATTACTGAAAAAACACATCTGGATTTTATTGAAGACGAAAATTCTAAATTAAAAACGATAAAAATATTAAAGCCTAGTATTGTTAGACAAGTAACTCAAACATTTTCGACTGTCATAGGCGGATAATAAGCTATGTATGAACAGAATAAAATCATTAACCCAGTTTCATATGATATTCAATCGGTGATACTTACTGCAGATCGTTGGTCTGAATGGGATGATGAAGCTGGTTACGATATTAGTCGTTTTGTTTCTGACATAATATTTTATGAAAATTTAAATTTACCATATTTAACTGCTGCAATGTCGTTTTTAGATAATCAAAGCCTTTCGGATAAATTAAATTTTACTGGCACAGAACGTGTTGAAGTAAAAATTATGACAGATGAAGAGCAAATTGACAAGCGACTTTCTATTACTAAGCGTTTTATTATAACGGAAGTAATGTCATCTGAAAAGGTCGGTGACAATAACGAAATGGTATCTTTACATATGATAGAAGAAAGGGCCTATCAATCTAAAGTGACTTCAATTAATAGATCCTTTAAAAAAATTACCGCCCACAGAGGATCAGCAGATTCTTTTGCTGGGAATCCTATTGATATAATTCAATCATTGCTCAGAACTTTAGATCGATCAACTGCAAGTGGCGGGTATTTTTTAGATAATGAGTTAATGTATAATAACAATGATGATCAACTCCCTGTTTTGGATGGTGAATTAAATATTGTAATTCCCAACCTTCCGGCTATTGATGCAATTAGTTGGATTTCTAGAAGATGTATTACACCAAGCGGCATGCCATTTTACACATTTGCATCAATGGGTGACGATAGAATAAGATTTGTTAGTTTAGAAGCTATGCTTAAAATGAGTCCGATTAACGAACAACATATGCCTTATACATATTCTTATCAGTTATTATCTGAAGCTCAAACTGTTCCTAATGGCGTTAAATCGTTTATAATATCTGATTTTATGAATACTGGAAGTGATAATCAATTAATATATACAGCTTCTGCCCTAGGTACTTCTGTACATAGTTTTATTGATACGTACTCTGGAGAAATTAGTGTTGTAAACTTTGATCCTGGACGAATGTTTGATCATTTGCATGATCAAAATATCTTAAAGGCAAGAGATGTGCCAGTCTATGATGGAAAATTAAAATTTGGTGCTAGAAATATTGCGGAAATAAACGGAGAAACAAAAACTAATATATCAACATCAAAAACATTTAGTAATACAAAAAGAGGTATTGATGATAAAAAGAGAAGTTATAATGAAGTAGGTGACTTAAGTCACCACGCATTAAAAATTGAAGCTGAGGCCGCAAGAGCATTTTTAACAAAAAATGGTTTGGAGATAAAAGTACCAGGTAGAAACTTTTTATCAAAAGATAATAATCTTACAATAGGTAATAAAATTTCTGTTGAATTTAAAAAGAATATAATACAGCCGATACAAGAAGGCATTAACAATCAAGGTGACTTATTAGATCTTCGAAGATCAGGTGAATATATAATTTATGGTGCTGAGCATACTTTTAGTGTAGATGATGGTTATTCAGTAGGACTAAAATTAGTAAGACTAGCTTTACAAAAAAGATAAGGGTTTAAATATGGCATACTATTGGGGAGATGATCCACGATTTTTCTTAGGAAGAGTTGTCAGTAATAGTGATTTATCTCAGATGGGCAGATACCAAATTCGAATCTTTGGAATTCACGATAATGAAGTCGATATTCCTAACGAAGATTTACCTTGGGCTCAAGTGGTAATACCAACTACTGAGCAAGGTATTGGTGGCGCAGGAGCTAATCCACAAATATCACAAAACGCAATGGTTTATGGGATGTTTTTAGATGGAAAGCTTTCCCAGATACCATTAATTATAGGAACTATTACAACTATTCAAGCACCAACAAGTATACAAACGACAGATCCAGCTTTAACGGCAAATGGATCTGTTAATAGATACGGTGGTGTTGCAGGATCTTTTGTACGAGAATCGACTTCGACTCAGCAAAGTGAAGCTGATTTTTTAGGACCGCAAGAAGTAATGCCAGATGGCGAGACTATTATTTCCGATGCAAAAAATATGGCTGGATCAAATACTGAAGAAAAAATATATAACGCATTATTAGAAGGCGGCTTAAGTGCATCCGCGGTATGTGGTTTAATGGGAAACTTTGCATATGAATCTGGACCTGGAGCTAGTTCAAAAACAACATGGCCGCCCAATCCAACCGGTAAAAACTTTATACGAGGAGGCCCTTGGAATTTAGCGATTAATCCATCGGATAGAGGAATGCCAGCATTTGGTCTTGCTCAGTGGAGAAATGATAGGTGGCAATCAGAAAATCATCCTGGAAAGGGAATAGTGCCATGGGCTGAATCTAACGGATTAAGTTGGCGTGCACTATCTACTCAATGCAGATGGGTGATATATGAATTAAGTGTTGGAGAAAGTGGCGCAGGGGCTAAATTAAGAGAGGCCACAAATCCAGCTGATGCTGCGTATATTGTATGCAGATATTACGAGAGGCCGCAAAACGCAAAATATAATTGGAGAGGTAAAGCACCAAGTCCTCTTATGAGATCAACAAATACTTCGTATTGTACAGCTTTAGGTGGTACAAAGCCTTACAAAAAATCAAGAAGTTTAGAAGAAAGAATAAAAGCAGCAAATGGATATTGGAATAGATACGTTGTTGGTACTTCATCAAGTACGGGAGTTGGATAAATGAATGTCACTGATTTAAATAATAAATTAAATTCTATTAAAAAAGTTGTAGACTATAAAAAATTAAAAAATACTTTATCAGATGCTGCAGATTTATCAAAAACTTTAACATCAAATGATTTTGCTTCAATTCTTCCTGGAGCCTCTATTAACGGAATTAAGTCATTATCGGATGCAATACCAGTTGTAGATACTATTGCAAATTTTCCATTACCACAAATTGTTACGCTAACCCCTGATATGCCAGGACTTAAAGATAAGATGGTTAAAGCATTAACTGATGCTGAGAAAGAGATTTTATCACAGATGGGTGGTCCAGTTTTTACTAATCCAGTTACTGGTGCAACTGTCACGCCAAAAACATTAAATGCAGCATTAGTAAATGGGGTGAAAAAAGCAAACATATTGGCAGCAAATGCAGCGTCAATACAATCTAATATTAAAAATATTACAGCTGAATTACCAGACTTTGACGGCATTATGAAAGATTTAATTCCTTTAGATTTGCAAGGCATTGCAAAGGGAGCATTAGCATCAGCTGCAAATTTAGAATCAGTTGCTAAAGAACTAAATACAGATTTAACAAAATCGGTCACATCATTAACTGATATCCCAAAGCAATTAAAAACACTAGCTAAAGGCGGTGTGGGAGGTTTATCTAGTGTTTTTATTGCTGATGTAGATAAAGCATTGAGTAATGCATCAATATCTCTTGGATCCGCGATTGAAATTGATAATATAGCTAATCTAGGACTTTTGCAGGATGCTAAGTTATCTGTTCAAAATCATTTAAAAGAAAGTGTTAACTCAGTTACTGGTAATTTATTAGATCCTTTACAAAAAGCTAGCGTTATACAAAATCTAAAGTTACAAAAATTTGACACCGCTATTAATGAAATACAAAAAATAGCATCTTTAAAAACAGGAATAGCAGATGTTGCTGAGGCTACACAAAAAGCATTAGGTATAGGTCAAGATAGGCTTGAAGCATTAATGCAATCACAAACATGCGATTTGTCTTCTAATATTTCTTTTGATGATGTAGCAGCTTCTGTGTCTGGCGCGACGTCTTATATTTCAGAAATAGGTAATCACGCAGTATCATGGAATGGTGCTAATACTACTGCATCAGTAAATTATGCTATAGATGTTAGTGATGGTGATTATCAGTTTGCAAGAGTTATTACCCTTGAAGAATTAGTTGCTGAATTTAATAGCGTTAAAAGAGAGATAACTGAAGTAGTCGTACATTGGACTGAACATTTTTTAGACCAACCGCACGCCGGGGCTAGAGAAGTTCATGAAATAGCTAAAGACATGAATTTAGACGGATGTAATTATCACTATATTATAAAAAAGAATGGTAATATAGAAAGAGGCCGACCAGTTGAAATTCCTGGTCAGCATGCAGAAGACCATGACGATTTTACAATTGCTGTAGCGTTTATTGGTGGAATGAATTCGTATTCAACGCAAGATCCTACTACGTTTGAAACTGGCCCGGAAAGTATAACTCCAATTCAATATGAATCGTTAGATTATTTATTAAAAGCTTTTTATACAATCTGGCCAGGTGGGCAAGCATTTGGGCATAATGAGATTAGTCCAGAATGGGCGCAAGATCCTGGATTTTCTGTTTCTGACTACGTTGAGAACAAATTTAATAAAGTTAATACTATAATACCATCTGATGGATCTGTTTCACCTGATGAATTGGTGACAGCAGCTCCTACAACGCAAGGCGCGAATGCATATAATGAATTTGAAAATGAAGAAGCCGCCCCACCGGCTATTCCTCCAGATACAATAGGAAAAACTCAAGAAGTGTTACCAGATCCTCCGCCTCCGGTAAATGCTAATCCTAATGAGGATGCAGCAATATTGCATGGAGATCCAGCCGATGCACATACAGCTCTAAAGAACGAAGTTCAAAAAACCCTTGATATTAAAAAGCAATTGGAGATGATGGCTGGAGATTTAGATATTGACGACACTATTGAACAAGTTAGGGCGGGTGCTGCTAATGTTAATATTGACGTGCTTTCATTAGCTGATGAGGCTGTGGTCGGGCCGGCTGAGAGGCTATTAGAAAAAGTTGAAAATGAAGGCAGCGATGTGTTTGGTAGATTTTCAAGCATAAGCTCCGAACTTAATAAAAGTGCAAAGACATTCTATCAATCAACACAAGGTGAAGTATTTATTGAAGAAACAAATAAAGACCTCCTTGAGAATCTAAAGACTCTTGAGCCAGATCTTACTTCAATTGAGCGAGCATTAAAAGCAACAGAGTTACGTAAATATAGTAGTTCAATTGACAGTTGGATTAAAGTAAAAGCAGGGGAAAAATAAATGAGTGTTGTACCTGGAGAAATTCGTCAGCGATATGAACAAAACCGAGGTAATGCTGAAGCTGGTCAGGTTTCAGGCGGATTTAATTCTCCGGCCGGTGATATACCAAGACAAGATTATTGGTACCAACCAGGCACGAGTAAGGCCGCCCGGGGATCAGAGGAAATTAATTTAAATTATGAAGGTCTATCGTTAGATAAACAAAGTTTAGACTTAATGCATAAGACCTCTACACAATATCCTCAAGGATATGTTCGTGTAAGCGGAACTGGCGATCCTACTACTAGTCATTCCGTGGTATACGATGATACTAGAGGTGGGGAAAGAATATGTTATAGACACTCATCAGGGTCTGGTGTTGATATGAAGCCTGATGGATCTATTGTTATTGTATCAAGAAATAATAAAGTAGATTTGACAACAGGCAATCATCATGTGATCGTTGAAGCAAATGGCACAATGATATATCGTGGCGATGTTAATATGAAAGTTGAAGGTGATTATAATCTTGATATCGGAGGTAACTATAATATAAAGGTAGGTGGTAACTGGAATCTAAATGTATTAGGTGCATATTCAAAAAGAGTTATAGGGGCATTTATAGAATCTATTGGTAAAGGTAAATTCGTAACAGTTCTTGGAGATTTAACACAAACGTTATTAGGCAAAGTG
>TARA_R110002074_G_scaffold102961_5_pt1 | contig 10912 bp, 9 predicted proteins | sample TARA_R110002074 | Tara Oceans TARA_R110002074 (sample SAMEA4397215) | marine metagenome | biome: Polar Biome; feature: [MIX] marine epipelagic wind mixed layer (ENVO:01000061); material: water (ENVO:00002006), including particulate matter (ENVO:01000060) such as... | depth 10-100 m
ATCACGTAGAACATCTATACCATTCTCACGTGATGCATTAATTGTTAGTACGTCATAATCTTCTACGCCTATCTCATTAATTAATAACTTTGCTAGTGTTGTTTTACCAGTACCAGGATCACCAGACATCAATAGATGAGGAAAACTTTCTTCTTCTATCCAGTGTCCTACTTGACCTTTCTGTATCGGATCTGTGAATACATATCCATCTACAGTGTTAGGACGATACTTTTCTACCCATAATTGATTTTTCATTCATTCCTCTTTCGTGTGTGTGTATTATAGTGTATTTGACATTTAATGTAAACGAAAACGGGTAACACTTTTCTGCGGGTAATTTAACTGCTTTTGCACACTTTTATGCGCCTTCCTTATCACCATATGCCATATCTTGTTGTGGCTCGTCACTTACTAGCATACAGTCTTTAGGGTCAACTGCTCTGATTGTTGTAGGACCATTTTCGTCTTCGATGTTAATACCACGTGTCCAACGACCGTGTCCAACAAGAACATATTGACCTACTTCTACATCTAGTTTTGCTCGAGGGCCAATTGAATAGACTTGTGCCCATCTTGGCTTGATGCCTTCAGACTTTTTGTCATCGTCTCTAAGAATGATACCACTCGCAAGTGTTTGACCACCGAAATGCATATTGTGTACAAGAACTTTATCAGCAATTGCTCTAAGCCCTTTTACTTGAATTGCATTTATATTAGATTTAAGTCCTATTGCCATTTATCTTTTACCTTTCTTTTTAGATTTAACTTGTTTAGTTTCTGGTGCTGGTGTAGGTGTCGGTTCAGAAATTATGTTATCTAGCGCCGCTTTTTTAATTGCTTCGATATCGAAGTCTTCTTCTAAATCTGCTAACTCAGCCTCTTCAGGATGAAGATCACCTTCTGCTCCAAAACTATCTGGAGCCTCGTCTGCTGATTTCATTACAAATTCTTCAGGTTCAACAATCGGAAAAGGAGCTATCTCTTGTTCGATTGGTGCTACATACACTTCTTCTGTTACTGGTGGATTAACTTCTTCTACTAATTTATCAAGTAAAGGTGTTGTTGTTTCTGCCACTTGTTGTACTACTTCTTTTTCTGGTATTTGCTTAGAGTTTAATGCATCTAATTCTCTTAACTGCTTTGGTGTTAAGGGAGCATTTGGATTTGCACTATGACTAATATCTGGATAGTCTGCTCTTGCTTGTGCTGTTTGACTGCCTACTTGAGTAGCATAAGCATCTGATACTTTTGCAGTTGCTGGTACAACAACTTTTCCGTAAGCATCAATCTCATCTCCACGTGCATTAACTGAACTAACGTTACTCACTGCTCTAGTATTCTCATGCTTAGAAATGAGACCTGCCATATCCAATGATTTACCTCTAGCCGTTTTATATACTTTTCCCATAATACTTTCCTATTTTAAAAATTCTTCGATGTTTAAATCGTAGTGTAAACTATTTATTCTGTGAATACCTATCAAAAACAAAACAAAACTAGAAACACTTGAGCCTCTGCCAACGCCCCAAACAATGTTGTTTTCTCTCATCAAGTCTACAAGATATTTCATATACTGTAACAAAGTGAATAGACCTCGTTTTTGATACATCAATAATTCTTTACCTACTCGTTGCATTTCTTCATCATGTGTACATTGATCTAAGACAAACTTCGCAATATCAAAATTCTTATACTCATCTGGCATAAACCATTTGTTTCTGAGAATTTCGTCAAACTCTGGTACAGATAGCTTTAATTCTACTAGTTCTTCAACTAGATTAGGTACTTTAGATAATTCTAATGACGGATCAAATGATATCTTTTTGTCTACTAAAATATTACTTTTGAAGTTAAGTTCAGGATGAGTCATATACAAGTCAAACAAGTCTTGTTCTGAATAGATAGGCTGTCCATAATTATTTGTAATCATGCAACAATTATACACTTAATGTAACCGGAAATCAAGTAAACTGGTCTAACTTAGTTAAGATAGTTTTACCTTTTTTTTTAGAAAAGCCCATATCTAGTTTTTCCCATGCATCTTCACTAAAAAGTTTAACGATTTTTTCATCACCGCCACTAGGGCAGACGGTGTGTTCTATGCATAAAGTAGAACAGTTCCACCATAATTCTGGATTATGATCAATGCTATCTTCTGCTACTTCAGATACTGTATGAAATCTAACACCATCACTAAATGTTGAACCTAGAATCAAGTCTGTTACTGCGATTCTTCCTTCAGTCACTGAATTAAATTTTTGTAATAAAACCATAGAAATGATTTGATCATGTGGTTCGTCAGGTAATGTACAAATTGAAATTCCAGCATCTTTATATTTTGCTGTAGCATTAGTCTCTGTCTCGCTAATGAATAGACATCCATGAATTTGAGTAGCAATAAAGTGTTGAATACGTTCTAGTGCAATATTTTGTTCTACTATATTAGTTGTTTCAATTAACATTGATAATGTCATTGAATATTGATTTAAATAAAAAGTGTTTCCAAAATGAATAGCGGTATCAAATACAAAATCTCTTTCTATTCGTTGACTCATTTTTTGCTTCCATCAACATGAATGTTGTCCCCTATATCTTGCTTCGCAAAAAGGACATCTAATTTTTTCTTATGCTCTGCTTGATAACTATTGATTACCATTCTTAATTGATTAACTAACGGCTGATTCCCAGAATTCTGAGCAAACATGATTTTAGTAGTTAAACCAGATAATGTTTCTTGTAAATCTTCTAGGCTTTTATCAGATAGATCGTTGATAAAAGGATGTTCCATTGACATAGTAACTCCTTAGAATGAATCTAATTGTATACGCTTCCAAATGTCGTGTCCCTGCACGTAAATTGTTGCTACTACACCGCCAAGGGTTGTTGTATCTGCTAGTTCTACAGTTGGACCTGCGACACCACCTGCGACACGAGTTTTACTCACTGTCATTGTAGTTGTTGTTGGAGCAGTCTTAACATAATATGGTGTATTTGCTATTAAATTTGCATTTGTAACATTAGCACCTGAGAAAATAACTGGTTGATTTGCCCAGGATGTATTAGCAATAGATGTTGTACCTACTGTAATTACATTACTTGCTACTGCTGATAGATTGCCTGTTGTTACATTACTGTCAAAAGTACCTACACAAATATATGTGTAAGCAATGGGAGAACCCTGCATCGTACCTGTAGCAGTTGAGAGTGTAAGAGGTGTAGTCAGTGCGGCATCAGTAGTTACTATAAAACTAGTATCTGTTGTAATAGTTGAAACGTAATATGTCGTACCTGCAACTGGTCCACCAAAAATTACATCACCGCCTTGAGCAGTAAATTGAATTGGCATACCAATATAAAACCCTAAGGTTGAATCTGTTGTAAAGACATTAGTTGTCACTGTCGTAGCAGTCACTGTGATAGGCTCTATCGCAGGTGCTACAGCGATGTCACCGTTTCTATCACCTTGATAACCTGTTGGCGTAATTGCTTGTCTTGTTTCTATCTGTGATGTCTGATAAGGTCTATTAAGAGGGTTAATTGTAATTGTATTACCACAATTTGTGGTAGAAAGTTCGTATTTTAAATTAGTGACACTATAAGGAGCAGTTGCTATTGCTAGATTTCCACCAACAAGTATGTTATTTTCTATTAGGTCGCCACTAGAGTTAACTGTTCCTGGAAAAATGACATATGCTTCTGTGTTAGCAATCGTAAAGTCTAATGAGATCGCACTTCTTGTTCCAGATGGTGCCCAACCTGCAAGTTGCAGTGTTGTATTGCCTGTGATTGTACCAATTTGTACATCACCTAAAGTCGCATCAATAACGACTGTGCCAGATATAGCATTACCTAAATTATATGTGGTTGAACGAAACGATCTGACAGCCGCATTACTGATCAGTGTGTTGGCCATATTGTTGTCAATAGGAACACCTGTTAGACCTGCTTTAAGTACAGCCTTGTCTTGTAATTCAGTTATTTCTTCGCCGGCTGTATTAATATTATTTTTAATATTAGTAAAATTATCTCTAAATCCCTGAGACGAGTTGTTTTCGCCAGGTACTGGATAGTTTACATTGATACCGTTTGTGTTAATTGTACTCATAATTTATGTAGTCTCTTTATAGATGTATTTATGATTTAAAAATCACCCACTTACATTTTGTTTGTCAGGAAGTATCGTGTGTCTAGGGAACAACACATGAAAATCTTTCGAATCTTTTGGATTTGGAGTTGGAGTTGCACTTGGTAACCCAGTCCATGCCGGCGGTGTTACATTATTATCATAATCATATGTAATAGACTTGTCAACTGTTATTCTATCTAATTCAAAATTGATTTCATTTAATGTGTAAGGATTTCCTAAAGGATCTAACCATAATGTTTCTATGTTTGTTTTAATCTGTGCTGATGTACCAGGTTTACAGTATGCTATGACCCAAGCAGGAGTATATCCTAATGTTGAACCGTTTGCTTGTTGACTTGTCATCCAATCAGGTAACAATCTGAAGTCATACTCTTGGCCTAAGTTTTGGCCAACACGTGATCTCATGTTCACTAAACTATTTGGATGTAATGGTTGAGCAAATCCTGGAGTTAAACTTGTATAGTAAGATGGTTGACCTTCTTCTGTTGATATATTTTCATTATTTTCAGATGCAATCAATTCTTCTTCAGCCAATGTTTCGTTTTGTAGTTTTTGACCTGCACTGGCTCCTATAGCACTAGTGTAGATATCAGTTTCACTAGTATACCAAGGTCCTAAAAATAAAGGAATCTTTCTTGGCCAAACAATATCTTCATTAATACTTACTCCCTTAGGATTAATCAAATTGTCTTGTATTTCTGAGTAGACTACTTCATATACTACTGTCCCAGCAGAATTTTTTGCAACTGCTGTTTTTAGTTCGCCTAGAGTAATGTTTCTCCAGTAATGATTCTTTATAATTGCCGCAACATACTCATCAAAGTCACTCGCATAGATACCATATGCATGTTCATATATTATATTTGATGCTTTACCAAAGTTAGAGTCTTCTGCTCTATATAAATCTGTTGTAGGTATAATCGTTGTACTTGTTAGCAATTGTTTAATAATTGATCTGTTGCTTGTAGAAGGAGCACATTTAATATACAATGTATCAGTTGGCTGATCAAACTCTTGTTCAATAACTAGTGTAAACTCTCTACTAGAATGTACAACTGGGAACAACGGAGAATATGCTTCAATAGTAAATGTGAATGTAGTCTTGTCATTAAGTGCCAACAACTCAGTTGTTGGTTGATACGCAACTTTTCCTGATAGTTCTCCATTATCAAGTAATACTAGATTTGATGGCAATGTTCCACTTGCTATTCTATATGATAATGCTACATCTGATGTAGCCGTAACTGCTAAGATTGATGTCTGACTATTAAACATTGTGCCTAAGTCTGCTGGTGTTACCCATGTAACAGTTCCTAGAATATCATTTGCAATAGTCAATTGATAGTTGAATACAGTACTAAAGACATTTGAAAAATTTGTTTTCCTAACATTTACAGAAAATGTAAAATTACTAATACTATTATTAGCAAGAATAGGCGTTCCAGTAATCCAACCAGTAGTTGCATTTCCAACTAACCCTAGAGGTAAATCAGCAAATTGATATGTTAATGCATCGCCATCAAAGTCATGTCCTAATATTCTCCAAGAGAAATATTCTCCACTTTGAAACTGTCCCATAATTGCATCTTGGCTTGGTGTGTAAGTCTCATTTTGATTATCGTTAGGGAATACATAATAACCATAATTATTAGGATCATCTGTTCCCACATCAAAAGTTGCAGGTCTTGTGTTATAAATTGTAGGTATTCTAGTGTTGTTAGGTAAGCCTGGACCGCCTGTAGATGCCGGAGCATTTTGATTTGCAACAACGATAATATAAGATTGTAAAGCATTCCCTAATACAGATGTTAACTCTAATGTAAAACTGTATGTTTGCACTGTAGGTTGTCCTACTTGCACTTGTGATAATGTTGTTGCCATATTTCCTATGCTATCAATCAATGGAAGTGTAGTACCTCCACGAGATGCGGAAATCGTAAATGTTGTTGAATTTATAATTGTTTTAATAAAATAAGTAATATTAGCAACAACTCCACCAAACACTGAACCTGTAAAGACAATAGGGCGATCTACTGCAAAACCAGAAGTACTTAAAACTTCCATTACGTTAGAAGTAACAGATACAGCAGTTGTTGCTACAGATGAATAATTAATATTAATGACTGGTGGTTGAGGATATCCTCTGATTAATCCAGCAGAGTTTATTTCTAATCCAGGTGGTAATTTGCCTTGAGCAACTCTTATTGATACATCATTAGTTGTTACTGGGTTACTATATTCTATCGGAAGTTCTATCCAAATACTGTCGTTAGTATTTAAGATTGTTCCTGTAGGTGTTGTAAACGATGGGATAGCAACTCCGCTAATCGTTAAACTAAATGTTCTGTCTGCAATGCTGTACTCATCACTATCATCATTATCTGTTACTCTTACTGCAAAATTATATATAGTGTCAGCACCAACAATTGCTGGCGTGCCTGATAATACCCCAGTTGTAGCATTTAAAGTAAGACCATCTGGTATACTTCCACTAAGTACTGCGTAAGTAACTGTATCTGCTGGAGCTATTGGAGTTGCTACAAATGTAAATGTCATAGCAACTTGTGATGGGAATGTACCTATTGTTCCTTTAGGTGTTGTCCATTCTGGATGTAAACTCATTTTTCTAATCCAAGTGAGTACATTGTTTTGCCATCTACTTTAGTGGCAGTTAAACTTTTCTTTCTATTCCCTTCTGCATTGTATGTAACGTGTACCCAACCAGAATCTGGGACACCAAGTGTATAAAATTCTAATATTACTTGATCAAAGTCTGTATTTTTTTCTATCCATTTTGCAACATCATAATTAGATACGCCAGGGACTTCTATGTCTGCGGCTTGCCCTTTACAATGCTGTGATTTCGGACTACCTCCTACTGCTTTATTAAGTTCAGCACCACGATATCCACTGTTGATAGAAGTAGGTCCGAAATGTTCTCTAACTGGTTGAAGCACATGTTCTGCTAATAGTTTAGCGGCTTCTAAATGTTCTTCAGGCATAGAGTTATCTAAGCCCTTGCGTAATGCTGTCTGACTTTTAGTAAACTCTGTTAGTGTGAAATTTTTACTTAACTTCATTTGTTTTTTACCTTTAAAGATGCAAAACATTATGCATATGTTGCGCCAACTGTATACCAATTAGTAGCATTTGTGCAGATATATTGTAGTGTTGCTCCTGCTGGATGTGCAAAAACACTGTTGGTACCTAATGAGTTTATTGCATCACTAGTGTTTGGATAAACCTTCAACTCATTTGCTGTTGTATTTGTTACAAAAATTATTAAACCACCTTCAGCAGTTGGTAATCTAACCCCTTCGTTAACTGGGAAAAGTTGGACGGAGGTAACTCTGTTAATCTCAGACGTTAATGCTGTCGCTGTTCCTTGGTCATTACCTGCGGCTGATATACTATCAGTAGATGAATGTAAAAGTAATGTGCTAACAGAAGTAATGTTTGGTTGAGCGGCAGTTGTTACACTACCTGCTAATGTTGAACTTCCAGCAGATGTTGCGTAAGTTGCGTTTGCAACTAGACCTACATTGCCACCTGCAATGTTTGATAAACCACCACCATCTCCAGTAAAGAGTCCTGTGTTTGCTGTGAATGATTGTGCTGTTATAATTCCGTTTACACCTAATACTGTAAGTGTACCAACAGAAGTAATGTTTGGTTGTGCCGCAGTTGTTATTGTGCCTGCTGTCGTTGCTGTAGTAGCAGTTGCTACAGTACCTGACACATTAGCGCCAGCTACCGAGTTAGCGGTAGCGGCAAATGTAACTTCACCTGAGATATTAGCTCCAGCTACCGCGTTAGCGGTTGCGGCAAACGTGACTTCTCCAGATACATTAGCACCTGCTACTGCGTTTGCTGTTGTTGCGAATGTTACTGCTCCAGATACATTTGCTCCTGTTACTGCATTTGCTGTTCCTGCTATTGTCGCTGATGTTGCTGTAGTAGCACTTGCTACTGTTCCACTTACATTAGCACCAGCAACTGAGTTTGCTGTAGTAGCAAAACTTACAGCGCCTGAAACATTGGCACCAGCCACTGCGTTAGCAGTTGCGGCATTAAGAACTTCTCCAGATACATTTGCTCCTGCTACTGCGTTTGCTGATGTAGCACTTGTTGCTAAAGATACGGCTCCAGCAACGTTAGCACCTGGTATATTAGTTAATCCGTCACCGCGGCCTTTAAATGTTCCAGTGCCTGCTGATATTTCAATATTACCTGCGTTAGTAATAATGTCAGAGTTTGTGTTTAAAGTTCCACCTAAGATCAATGATGTTAATGTTCCAACAGATGAGATGTTTGGTTGTGCTGTTGTTGTCAGACTTCCGCCTATTATTCCAGCAGATATACCGCCAGTAACATCAACAGAGCCAGGTACATTTAAGTTACCTGTTGTTTTATTGAATGTAAATCCTGTGTTACCAGCATAATCAGAGCCACCGTCATTGAATATAACTTGTGTATCTGCACCTTGAGCCGGTACTAATGTTGCAGTATCAAAAGATAAAGTACCAGCGCCATCTGTTTTTAAGAATGCTCCTGATGTTCCACCAGTAACTGTTACATTACTTACAGGTCCTAAGTTAGCAGTGCTATTAAAGTTTATGTTGTTGTCAAATCCACCTGATACAGACATTGAGCCTGTCACTTCTACGTTTGTTCCTGAATCTTTAACTTGTAGTACGTTGCTTGTTCCAGCAATTGAAACTCTAAATGGTCCACTAGCATCTACTATTGCATTACTTGTACCGTTAACAATACTAGAACCTGCTGATACAGAGATGTTTGTTAAATTTGCTCCGTCTCCAGATATATATGTAAAGACACCACCTGTGCCTGATATGTTACCTGTTGTCGTGTTACCTGATACTACTAATGATGTCAGAGTACCTGTGCTTGTTATGTTTGGTTGTGCGGCAGTTTCTACTGTGCCTGTGGTAACTGCATATGTTGCGTTTGCTACAGTACCACTTACGTTAGCACCTACTACTGCGTTAGCAGTTGCGGCGTTTGTTACTTCTCCACTTACATTAGAACCTGCTACATTATTTGCAATGCCAGCAAATGATACTTCTCCTGTTATATTCGCACCTTTTATAGCAGTTAAGTTCGCTCCATCTCCAGATACATATGTAAAGGCACCACCTGTGCCTAATACATTACCTGCAGACACATTACCTGTTACAGATAATGATGACAATGTACCGACACTTGTGATGTTTGGTTGTGCTACTGATGTTACTGTGCCTGCTAATGTAGAACTTCCAGCACTGTCAGCATACGTTGAGTTTGCTACTTTTCCGTTAACATTGCCTGGGGCAATATTTGAAAGTCCGCCACCGTCGCCAGTAAATAGACCTGTATTTGCTGTAAATGCTTGTGCTGTGACAATTCCATTGACACCTAATGATGTTAGAGTACCTGTAGTTGTTATGTTTGGTTGTGCGGCTGTTGTTACAGTCCCTGATGTAGTTGCTGTAGTTGCTGTAGTTGCGGTTGTTGCTGTTGTTGCACTTGATACAGTACCTGAGACATTGGCTCCAGCAACTGAGTTTGCTACTGCGGCGTTGGTTACTTCTCCAGTAACATTAGCACCAGCAACTGAATTTGCTACTTGTGCGAATGAAACTTCTCCAGATACATTTGCACCTGCTACTGCGTTTGCTGATGTAGCATCTGTTGCTAAAGAGACTGCACCTGAAACATTAGCACCAGCTACTGCGTTAGCAGTTGCGGCATTAGTAACTTCACCTGAGACATTAGCACCAGCTACGGCATTCGCTGTTGTAGCGAAGGAAACAGCTCCTGTGACATTTGCTCCAGTAATTGCTGATAAGTTAGCACCGTCACCTGATACATATGTAAATACACCGCCTGTACCTGCAACAGTATTAGTTAATGTTATATTGTTGGCACCTATGTTGCCGTTACCTGATGTAGTGTTTGCTTCTATATAACCAAAATCACCAGCTGTGTAAACAGAAGTCGGTGGTAAATCAATAAAAATTGATTGAGTAGAACTTGTTATTAATGCAGTTTGTTGTGTGTTGGCACCGCCTACACCTAAATTTAACGAAGATGTTCTAAAGGTTATATTAGAAATGTTAGCAGAAACTACAACATTACCTGTAGGCTGATTTACTGTAATACCAGCACCAAGAGTATTGTTTACAGATGTAACTGCTTGATCGCCTAGACCAGCAAATACTTCTGTGAAATTTAACTGGACTTTTTCAAATGCCGAGCGTATCGCATCAGCATTGGGATCATCTGGGAATGCTCCGAAATCTATATTTCTTTGTGACATAACAATTCTTTCCTAATAGTAGTATTTATCGTTTGGAGATAGTAATCAATATCCAAAAAAATACCCGACATTGCCGGGTATTTAGTATTGTTACTTATGTTATAATAGTTATTTGCTTAACTCATCCATCTTGGACATCAAGTTAGCTAGACCATCATGTGACATTACAGAACCTTCTTTAACTACGTCAGCACCATTATATCCCATACGATCATTTTGACCTGCGATAACTGGAATAGTTGTTTGACCTGTTGATTTCTGCTTGTTAAGTCCACCTGAGATTACTTTAGTCATAAAGTCGATGTCTTGCTCGAATGAAGTTTCTGTACCGTTCTTACCAGCATCGTTAGCCCATTCAGTGAGTTCTTCTTCTTCTTCTTTAACATCTTTCTCAGAATCGTCTTTCTTACCTTTCTTTTTATCTTGGTATGCTTTTAGACCTGCGG
>TARA_R110002074_G_scaffold180857_2_pt1 | contig 10907 bp, 27 predicted proteins | sample TARA_R110002074 | Tara Oceans TARA_R110002074 (sample SAMEA4397215) | marine metagenome | biome: Polar Biome; feature: [MIX] marine epipelagic wind mixed layer (ENVO:01000061); material: water (ENVO:00002006), including particulate matter (ENVO:01000060) such as... | depth 10-100 m
CAAAAACAGTGAGATAACAATGGATGGGTTAGCCCATCAACACGACCTAACTAAACAGCGAGTGTGGCAGATCATACGTCGTTGTCAGCTGGGTGACGGAGACTATTACCAAGGGTATGTTAAATACAAAAGCAAAGAAGACTCTTTAAAAGATCTAGGGGTTAAAGGTAAACGACTTCATGAATTAATGCGTAAATGGATGAGTGAGCAGGGTGCTAAAATGATTACTCTGCCTAGTGAAAGAAAGTAATTTATGGAACAATCTTAGGGATAAACTGGACGAAGTACTCTGGCAAAGAGTAGAAACAGGCGGAACTGGAAGAGGGATAGCTGATGTGTTCGGGGTTTATGAATCCAACTGCTGTTGGGTAGAGCTTAAAGTCACGACGACTAACGCAGTTAAGCTTAGACCCGAGCAGATAGCTTGGCTTGTTAAGTTTGGAAGAGCTGGCGTACCTACTTATATATTAGTAGGTACGGATAAAAGAACATTGCATTTATTTTCAGGTCTAGATGCACGTGAGGTTAGGGATCAAGGGTTAAAGCATCCTAGCCTACTAGAACTAAGTGCTCCTTATGATTGGGAAGCTTTAAGAAAGATTTTATTTAATAAATAAATGTTTTTACAATCAAAAAATGGGGTTTATACTTATTTTAAGTTAATTAGTTATGTGGTGTGTTATGGCAATTCGCGACAGGAACGCTTAATGAGGACTAAATAAATGCAGCCAAATCCTCGCCACACTGAACTATATGAATTGATACCCCAGCAAGAGGTGGGGAATAAATAACCTCATGCGGTGAGAGCTGAGTTATGTACATAAGCATTTTCCAGCCAGAGGACACACCCTCTGGTCTTAGTGATCTCATAATGGGTTGGTACTCCCTATCAACCCATTTTTTATTTAAACAAATGTTCGCAATTCACTACCCATTCTTAACATAACCCTTTACAATCGTTTAGTCAGCTATATGCTTACCTCACCTAATAGGTAGTTACTTATATAGGTGAGATATTTAACATTAATAATGATAGGAGAAAACATATGGCACATATGGTAGAGACCATGGCTTATGCTGGAGAAGTCCCTTGGCACGGATTAGGAGTTCAAGTTGAAGAAAACTTGACACCTGATGAAATGCTGGTGGCAGCTGGATTGGATTGGACAGTTAGTAAACGACACATGTTTACACACACCACTCCAGAGTATAACGAGTCAGACCCTGAGTTCATGCCCGTTGATGGTTTTCATGTACTTGTACGTGATAATGATCAAAAGGCTTTTGGACCTTGCGGACCTGACTTCATTCCGACCCAAAACCGTGACGCGTTCACTTTCTTTAAAAAGTTCACTGATGCAGGTGACATGCAAATGCATACTGCTGGTTCTTTGAAAGACGGTAAACAAGTCTGGGGGTTAGCGAAAATCAATGATGGTTTCGTACTTCCAGGTGACGACAGGGTAGAGGGTTACATGTTAGTTGCAGTATCACACCAATGGGGTAAGTCTAATGAAATTAGATTCACACCAATTCGTGTAGTTTGCAACAACACTCTAAGCATGGCTATGAGTCTGAAAGGTGAGAGAGGGGTTTTTAAAATGCCTCATATCAGAGCCTTTGACGAGGAAATCATTTCCTCTGCGGAACTAGCACTAGGTCTTGCTTCAAATAAAATGAAAGAGTATAAAGAACAGGCTGAATTTTTGACTACTAAAAAGTACAAAAAGGATGACGTTGTTACTTTCATAGCAGACCTTCTTCAACCAACCCTTCTTACTGAGCAGATAAAGCTTGAGGAAGAGTCGGATGTTAGGAAAATTGCGAAGCGTCAAACTATGGTAGATGAGTTTAAGAAAACACCTAGCATGGTCTATGAAGCTTTAGAGCAACAACCTGGAGCTAATTTGTTATCTTCAAAAGGTACATGGTGGGGTGCATACAATGCTGTCACTTTTATAGTAGACCACAAGTGGGGATACGATAGAGACTCAGCAATTCATAACGCTTGGTTCGGTTCTCGTAGTAAACTAAAAGAACGAGCACTAGATAAAGCGATAGAGTATGCCAAAACAGCATGATGATTTTGAGATAGCAATACATACGCTTCTGGAAATGGAAGAAGCGACAATGGATGTTGCGCAGAAACTAACTGCTTTTGCTGAGAAACTTGTGGAGGATGGGGGATACCACCCCAGCCTCCTCATCTCTGGTTTTTTATGGGCTGCAGTCTACATGGCAATTACGCCAACAGACGCAAATGACCCGTTATTACTAACAGATGAAGAGTTACAGGAAGTGATGGAACAAGCACTCAGTGATGGTTTTAATAAATTTCGTGGCATTACTACAAAATACCACTAATCACTTTACTTTAATAAATAAATGAGTTAGAGTAAGTTCACTGACAAATATAGGAGAGACAAATGTCAAAACAAGACCCAAATCATGAGTATGCGATAGGCATACTATCCGACGGCACTGCCGTCAAAACGGATGATATATCCAAAATGCCCGCAGGCATACAATATGCAATTAATGCAGGTGGTATGTCAAAATGGCAAACAGCGTTTATCGTACAGCTTTATAATAAGTATGCCGATAAACCAGTTAAGAAGTTTAAAGATAAGCAGACTGCTGCTGAACGTCTTTTCACCCTCTTAAGTGAAAAAGCAGAGGACTACGTTCCTGCTAAGTTACCCGAAACTGTAAAAGCAAAAGTAACTGCAGCACCAACCACTGCTAAGAGAAACCGAAGCAAGCTTGACACAACGAAAAAAGTCAGCATCGTTCAAAAACGTGCTGAAAAAGTTCAGTCAGGAATCATATTAAACAGGCTAGAGCACTACAAAGGGAAACCTAAAGTGCAAACTGTCCTTGATAAAAATATTGAGAACCTCGGTCCACGTGATATTGCTTACGATGTTAAGCAAGGTTACATTGAATTAATCTAATAACACAGGGGAGTTTTTACACTCCCCTTTTTTGGAGCAGTATGAATGGCGAAACAAGTATTTAAACTTCCAGGTGTCAATAGAGTACAAAAGAAAACTTCTATTGGTAGGAATCCTGGAACATCGACGATGAACAAATCTAAACGCAAAAGTTTTAAAAAATACAGAGGACAGGGTAGATGAGTAGTGTTGTGGTGAGCGGTGGGTTTGACCCAATACACATAGGGCATATCCGTATGTTTAATGAAGCCAAAAGTTTGGCTAACCCTATGGGTGGTGAGTTGATAGTGATAATAAACAGTGATGATTTTCTAGAAGAAAAGAAAGGTTATGTCTTCATGCCTTTTGAAGAACGCATGGAAGTCATAGCTAATCTAAAAGCAGTTGACCGAGTAGTTGCATCTATTGATAAAGATGAAACGGTAATTGAAACACTGCGTAGTTTGTTTGAAGATCTGTCCAATAAAATAAGCATATTCGCTAACGGTGGTGACAGAAAATCAAGAGAAGATGTTCCAGAGTTTACGATATGCCAACAATACGGTGTTGGGCTACTCTTTGGGCTAGGTGGTGAAAAGACACAGGCAAGTTCTAATTTAGTTAACAATGTTTGGGAAAAAAGATATGAACAATTATCTGGTAAAAAACTTCCCTCTGGCGGTAAGGTCAGAGTGGATGATAAACGAGGAAACGGCAAAGGCGACGAAGGGAACTCTTCCTGACATACTTGCTTTTGGTAAATCTAACGGAACAGACGATGGTGAGGTGTTTTCACAAAGTCCCGTGTGGGATTTAATTGACGAGCCTCTTCAAGAAACATACACCATCCCCCTGTTTAAACCTGAGTTTTGTGAGATGCTACTCAATGAGGTAGAGAACATGAAACTGTATTTTGACTTCACGCCTAATGAAGACGAGGATGAACTACGACAGATCCCTGAAATAGTTCTAGAAGAGTATGCCCCTGATATTTTCTTGTCTATGATGAGTGTGGTTTACTCTGTTATGAACCCTGTCTTTATGGTTTTGTGGCAACGCTACATAGAAACAGCCTACAGTATTCAAATAGCTAACTACAATTTAAAAGACAAACAACAAGGGGCATGGCACCATGACCAGACATCTGACATAAGTGTTGTAGTTCCCTTAAACACCAACGGCTATAAGGGTGGGGGAACACAATTTATGGGCAGAGGCACCATTGAACCTTTGCCTAGTGGTCACGCTTTGATTTTTCCCAGCTTCACTCATATGCACCGTGGGTTAGCAGTAGATGAAGGTGACAGATATCTTCTAGTCTTCTGGCTTAAAACCGCAATTCCTACTTAATCACCTTAAACCCCTTTACACAGCTTACTTCAGGCGTATACTATTTATATAAGTATAAAACTTATATGAACGGAGTATTAAATGAAAGGATATAAATGTTTAAGTTACCCACAACTCAAGCTTGCTGCATGGCAAAGCATGAAAAATGAGTACAACAGACAAATGGACCCAGACGACATTACTAAAGAGCATTGTGGTTTGGAAAAAGAAGACACGGTATTATTCCCAGTAGAGATGTACATGATACATAGACATAAACAAGGAGTACCCTGTGAAGCACACGCACGTGCGTTTATCATAACCCCCTCGGGCAAGTTATGTATTGATTTTGAAAAGTCTTTATTTGACAGTCTACCCATGATGGAAGTAGACGGAGGACAAGGCACCCTAGAACTACCAGAGGATGAGTTAGTATTAACAAGTATAAAATAAGGAACAAGGATGTTAAAAGCCATACTATCAGTGATCTTTTATATGTTTTACTTTGTTATGGGATTTGTAGTCATCAGTTATTGGTTGGGAGACCTGTTGTTTTAGCATGAAAATAGAAAAACCATGGGGAAGTTACGAAGTTCTTATTGAAAAAGAAGATTACGTTGTGAAAAAACTCACACTGCACCCAGCAAAACAATTTAGTTTACAGAAACACGAACACCGTGATGAAGAGTGGGTGGTTTTAGAAGGGGAAGGGCTTTTAACTCTTGGACCAGACGCAGACAGTGCATCACAGTCGTTTCTTAGCGAAAGATCAAGGGCTATGGTTCCGCAAGGTTTCGTACATCGATTATTAAATATCAATACAAACAAGAACTTAGAGGTTTTAGAAACTTGGTGGGGTGGACATGGCAAAACGCTATCAGAGGAAGATATCATCAGATATGCAGATGATTATGGAAGAGAAGACTAGAAATTGTTTGTGGTGTGACGAGGAATTTTATTTAATTCCAAACGGAAGAAGTAGTTATTGCAGTGACGAGTGTTATAAACAAAGAATGTATGCAAATAACAAAAACCCAGTCGGGCACATGTCTGGAACTGTGGGAGTACATGAAAATGGTTGTTGTTACGACGAACAAAAACTGTCTCCATCAGTCCAATGGGTGTTAGACAATGATAAAGGTGACATTCCTAGAATAACCGAAGACACGTATTATATCTTGAGTTGTCTAGAAGATCTTCCTCTAGCTACCTACTCAGACGGGACTAGGTTACACAACACTGAAACATACCGAGACCGAATTGCTGAAGGGATTAATGTTGGGTATAACCATTTCAGACCACAAGTACTCGGTTCTAAGAGAGTGAAATCAACAGGCACAGAGCATAAACAGTATACCACTATTGAAGATAAAATGGCTAAATTAGAACGAGAACAACAAAACTACACCGTATGGGAGGAAGACGATGGCTGAAGAAAACAGTAATAAAGAATACATTGATAAATTAGAAGAAATCATTGAACATTTTGAAAATTTACCAAGAAACTCTTTCACAGAGGACACTTGGCAAATAATGACAGGTGCTAAGGAACTGCTTTATGGTCCCGACCGTAATTACGTGGTGCAAGACCCTGATCTGAAATAACAAGTCACGCTTTACCCCTTTACATTCATTTTATCAGGCGTATCATATAAGTATAGGGGTAAAACTCTATTTGTTTAATTTAATGGAGAATAATATGTCAGATTCGACAGAATTAGTTGTAAGTTTGAAGGAGCACATCGTAAATGTGGGTGTAATGAGTGATAATGCGTGGGATGTATCCTACGCTATTGAAAAATGCCACGAGGCTTTATGTCCCATGGACGATGAGCAACTTAGCCAAGTACATCAGGCTATCCCAGAGCTTATTCAATTAGCTAACCAGTACGCGATGCGTACTCCTGGTAAAAGGGTGTTCAAACTGAATGACTATGGCTACGATTCCTAAACTGGACGTAGAAAAGTTAGTCCGTGTTGCTGGTGTCCTTGGTGGCATCAGAGCATGGGCTGATGAAGCACACCCTGATGATCTCTACAATAAAGAAACGGTAGAAAAAGTCTACAGTGCTGTAGAGTTTTCAGAAACTGCTATCCTGGAAGTTGTCATGAAACAAAGAGAGTTGATTGCATCCGATGGGTAGTATTATTTATGGTTCAATTGCGCACGATTACACGGGTAGAAAGCGCAAATGTAAAAGGTTAAAGAGGAGTTCTAAGCCTAGAAGAAGCGTCAGGGGTAGGGTAGCCCCTAAACCCTGTCGTGCGTTAGTGGAAGCTAACGAGCATAGGCTCAAATACCCCTCATTTAACCTAGCGTCGCATAAAATTAGTAGCGGTACAGATGACTCTTATAAAAAAGAAATCAGTGATAGCTACACGGTGGCAGTGGCGTACAATAAAGGAGGCTATCAGGTAATACCGAAAAGCCAAGTAAAAGATATAGGAAGAAAATAATGGATAAATTAATAGAATGGAAAGTTGTTAAGAAAACTGTCAGAGTTGAGGAGTGTTATGTACAGTCCCCTCCTGAAGATTATGTAGCAGCAGAAGAGCAGGCAATGGAACAAGACCAGTGGGAAGAAGCCACCGAAAAATGTTCTACCACCTATGAAGTAACTGAAGAGTGGAGACCAGAAGATGATGAATGATGATGAAATAATAGAGGAGCTGATGAGAGAAGTACAGCCTCCCCCTATTAAAAGGAAGGGTAGTAAGAAAAGACTTTTTAGATGTACGTTTTACGAGAAAAGCAATCCATCCACTTCAATAGTGATTGAGTTTTTTGCTCCTTTCCCGATAGACGAGCGGTTAGGCTATGAAAAAATGGCTAAAGATCAGTTTGTTGCTGATGTCAGCTCGGGTATGTATTTCGCAATACGTGATTTAGAACCTGTGGAGTTAAAATGAGAGCAAAAGTAGAAATACAGTTCTTTGACGTGCGTGCTAAAGAACCCGAGTACGCTACCCAAGGATCTGCGGGGTTGGATTTACGAGCGTGTTACAACGGTTCGATATATCCTGGAGAAACGATACCATTTTCTATGGGGTATGGAATATACATTAAAGACCCTACGATTTGCGGATTAATTGTCCCTAGATCAGGATTAGGTGTGAAAGGTATACTGCTCGCAAACGTGGTGGGGCTTATTGACTCTGACTACCAAGGGGAGCTAATAGTACACCTCAAAAACCATGGAGAAGAAAAATTCATGGTCACAGAGGGCGACCGTATCGCACAGTTGGTGTTTATGCCAGTGTTTCACGCACAGTTTACAGAAGTAGACGATTGGTCGGTGAAAACAAAACGTGGTGAAGGTGGCTTTGGGAGTACGGGCAATGCTTAGATACATAAAAGGACATTTTGTACAGTACACCTATAAACACCTTGACGATGAGGAGTGGGATACCCCTGTAGAAAGGGAGTACGACGGTAAGAAAATCACGGGCAGATCGACGCAAGCGTTTGGTGAGTCTAATTTTGAATACGCTGGTAAACTGTACGAGCCTAAACCGTGGACTGATAAGATGTTGAACATTAAATTAAAAGCTGAAGAGTTAGTCTCCGATTGGATAGACAGAGAGGTTGATTTTACCTTTTGTTTGGCAGCTGATTACCCATCAGGTCATGACAGTATACCTCACCACTCTGACACGGTGCCTACGTTAGATGACTTAGTTGTTTCTATTTCTTTTGGAGCTACTCGATTATTAGAATGGAGAGAGTATGCTAGAGAAATCAAAAAAGAAACCAACACTAGCAAAACCCCTCATTCAAGCCAACTTGGACCCTACATTACTAAAAGGTACATATTAGAATACGGTGACGTGATGATTTTTAATGGTCACTCTCAAATGAACAGTACCCACGCTGTCCCTAAATGTAAACGAGTGGGGAGGAGAGTTAACCTAACTTTCAGGTCAGGTCTTTAAATACTCTTCTACCGTCTTTCCACTTAGTCGCTTCCATGAACCTGTCGTGAACTCGCATAGCGTATTTTGGTGCACTTGCGTTACGTCCTCCGTAAAAACCCCTACTCCAACAGCCTGTGCCGTGGTGGAATCTATAGAGACCCCCAGTTGTTAAAGACAACCACCATGTCGGGTTGTCTTTGTCACATTTTCTTGGTGGTATAGGAGTTAGTCTTTCTTTACCTTGTTCTTCGGTAAAGACAGGTGGTCTATAATAGTTACTCATATAGTTTTTACAAAGTAAGGGGGGCAACCCTTGCACCGAAACCTAAGCACCTTCTCACCATCTTCATCTGTTACGATTAGTAGCTCATCAGGTACGTTGGTGCTTGGTGCGAAGATGGTTAAAACCTCTTCTTCAACACCGTTAGCATAGAGGTCAAACTCCCATTCTTCCATAGCCTCACAGTAGTCATGGTCTGGTTGAATGTTGTTCTCACTCAGTTCGCTATAGCCTGTGACAAAAAGTTTTTTACTTCCTAGATGCTTGACCATCTCAAGGTAATGGGGTTCATCACCCGTTACTTCGAACCACTTCATCAGCTATCTCCTGTATTTCGGGAATAGTTTTACCATCTTCCATTTCTTGTAACAGCCTCTTAACGAGGTCCCAGTCTTGTATGATTTTAACTTTTTCCATGTTAGTCTAAGAGTTTCATGTAGGCTACGGGTTCATTTATTCTGAACCACGTTAAGCACTCTCTCATTAATTTATAATCTTTTAAAACTTCGGCACCTTTGGCACCGTCGTAGACGGCTACGGCATCAGGCTGTAGCGTTACCTTTTCACCAGAAAAAGGGTTGGCTACTTCTACTGGCTCTTTGTCCAGTATTACCAAGCCTTCTGGTATTTTTCTATCGGGCATATTATTCTCCATTTATTAAACAATCGTCGCTAGTTTTCACTTAGCTTATACCTAGTATAGCTATGACTACGTGACTCTAAAGCCTTATAGTTACAGTTGTTTACTTAGCTTACAGTGAGGACATGGTTTCACGATTAACTCTTTAGTCCCGTGCACTTTACCACAAGCAATATAGCCAGTGTCGTAGCACTTTTCACATACTCCGTTATCTGTCACGGATAAACTCCAAGCCATAACCCCCTTGAACTTCAACGTAGTTGTAACGATCACGAGTTTTTTGATTCACTACCTCTATGTTTCCATGCTCCCACCAGAGCAACACACGGTCGGTAGTGAGATCCTGGATACCATACTTTAAGTCTGATAACGTCGTGTGGATTTTTTCATAACCCCTAACAACGTCATAGATTTTATCACTAGGACAGCGACAAATCATTTGATGACCTGATAGGTCAGGTGCAGAAATCCACACCTCATACAGCGTATTTTCTTCAGCCATATTTCCTCCTTATTATTTTATTAGCTTACATTTATTATACTAGCCATTAAGTGACTCTAAAGCGAGTTGTATTTTATTCATACTATCCATCTCCCTTCAATTACTATACCACCCTCTGGTATTTCTACTTCAAAACGGTCTTCATCTCCATTGTAGTAAGTACCATCGTACAGTGTTTCTTCACCCCGAGTTGCCATTATGTCACCGCCCTCATAAACTGTCACAGGGATTTTGTCGTAAGGGTGGGGCAGTTTGAAAAAGTTAGCATTAGTGTAATGCCCTTCGTACTCTCCAAACTGTCTATCCATTTCCCTAACTAACGCATCTCCTTCCGCAAGCGTACCCTTCCCAATTATGTATAAACCATGCCACCCTGTTTCTGCAATGAGGGTAAAAGTCCAAGGTGAAGGGAGTTTAACTACGTTGCTAGTACTCATTGAACTCTCGTTCCATGGCTAGTTGTTCTGCGTACTCTGTACCAAATAGAGCTTTTTCTTCTCGCCATTGCTCTACTTCTGCTACGCCTTTATTGAACTCAGCGTTATCAGATCTCGGGTTGAAGTGATGACATTTCATGTGCACCACACCTTGACCGCCTGAGTGCCAGACCACCTCTTCATTGCGTTGAGTTTTACCTCCGCATACCCTACATTTGCCTGGGTACTTGGCATATATTACTTTAGTCATCTTTTTCTCCTTTTCCTTGCATCATCATTACTACAGTTTGAGCGTCTTGTCTCTTTATGATCAGGTATTTACCCCATCGATAAAGAGCCATATCGTCATCTGAATGTAAGTGTATCCATCTGTACCGAGCTTCTTTGACATACCCTGGGATTTCTCCCGCAGTATGTATCGCCCACCCTTTGGTAGCATCACGCCAAGTAGCCATTAGGTAGTACCTACTGTTTTCTTAAGGGCTCGGTAAGCAAACCTACCGCTTTTGGGGTTTTGAAATATGGTTGGGTGACGCTCTTTACTTCCGTCCGCAAGTTCTACCTCACGTTGGGAAGGTTGCGAGTCACGCCAGTCCACTCCGCCTTGCTTGAGGGATTTCCTCAACAACTTGGCTTTTTTACTGTTCATAACATTCTCCGTTTATCCATTATTGTTAAGCTCGTACCATGCTTTGATACATGATCGTACAACATTGGGTCTACTAACCTTCATTCCTGATTGACTTTCCAGGATATCTTTAATATCGTTGATGTCATCAGTGATGTCAGGGGCTGTAAACACTATTGGTTTTAGTTTATTAGCCATACATTCTCCGTTTATTAAACAAATAGGTTTTAGAACCTATACTAC
>TARA_R110002074_G_scaffold49585_4_pt1 | contig 10904 bp, 21 predicted proteins | sample TARA_R110002074 | Tara Oceans TARA_R110002074 (sample SAMEA4397215) | marine metagenome | biome: Polar Biome; feature: [MIX] marine epipelagic wind mixed layer (ENVO:01000061); material: water (ENVO:00002006), including particulate matter (ENVO:01000060) such as... | depth 10-100 m
CATCGCAGCTTATGGAGCTACACTTCCAGCAGGTGCACCAACAGGTGTTACTAAAACAGAATGTGCTTTCTTAGTAGCTAAAGATGCTATTGCAGTAGGTACTGATTGGGATATTCAAGATGTAGATATGTGGTATAACAGAGACTGTAAAGAAAACAGATTCAGAATGAACTATTCATTTGGAGTTGCGTTGAAAGATAACAGTTTAGTTGCAACAATCACTTACTAATTAATAACTTTTAAAAATAAATAATTATGGCAATTACAAAAGGACATGAGGTAATATGTTGCGATAGAAACCGAAGAGGTGGATTGAAGAACATTTGGCTTATGGAAAAAGATAGTTTGAGTGGAGCACCAGTTTATGATGCTGCAACAAACTCGTACACTTCATTCCCAACTGCTGCTGCATATCAATTTGACTTTGATAGAGGAACAGGTGGGTTTAATGCAAACGCTGCTCGTGAAAACGGAAGCACAATAATCACTGTTGAATTAATTTTCTACATACCAAAAGTAACTCCAGCAGTTAATTTGGCTTTAGATGAGTTAGCTCAATCTTGTGGTTTGTTTGCAGTAGCTGAGACTTACGCAGATGACTGTGCAAGCCCAGCGGTAACTTATAAGTTTGTATTAGGATATGATGAAATATTCCAATCTAACGCATACTTAGACTTTACGACAGGAGAGGAGACTACAGGTCTTGCACTTCAAGATGCTAATGGAACTAATGTTACATTAACAGGAGAGCAAGCTGAGTACCCAATCGGTCTTACTGCTGCTATGACGGCAGGAGCAAGCTTTACTGCTGCTTGGTCTATAGCTTAATAAGTTATAAATAAATTGAAAAAATGGGGGAGTGATTGACATTCCCCCAAATTTTCTGTATGTTTGCAAATATAAAATTGAATTATGGCTTATAAACTAAATATTAAGTGGTTTTTAAAGAACGGCTGTGAAGAGGTTGTGTTATCTAAAACAAGGGTTGATTTTTGTTATAAAAATGCAAAATCTCTTGTAGCTAACAATCAAGAGCTTTTAAAAGAGCTTTATGACATGGGGAAACCTTATGTTTCTTCAGACGAGGAAAAGAAAACTACTATAAAGAAAAAGGTAAATGGAATCAAAGAAACAGCAAGCAGGAAAGAAGAGAAGCAGGTATCAGCAAAAGCCAGCAAAGAAAAATAAACTTCTTGCTTACGGATTCTCAAAAGACTTAGCACAAGATGTGCCTGAAGAGGTTAAAAGACTCGATAGGCTTAAAAATGCTTGGATTCCTTTCGGAGACGACAATTTATTTCCTCAACATTTAAGTGAGCTATCAAGAGCCGCCTCTACTCACAGGGCTATTTTAAACACTAAAACAACTTTCACTATGGGTGAGGGTTTTCATAGTTTAGATGAGGGTCTTGACGAATATATAAAAGATGTCAATGCAGATGGTGAAAGTCTCGATGATGTTATAAGAAAGGTTGCCGATGATTATTGGACTTTTGGAAACGCTTTTCTTGAGGTTGTAATAGGTAAGGGTTATGTAAATCTTTATCATCATGATTCTACAACCGCAAGAGTTGATAAGGACAGAAAGAAAATACTATTTCACCCTGATTGGGCTGACGTAAGGAGAAGCGAGGATAAAATTAGGTCTCTTGAAATATACCCTAAGTTTAGAAAAGAAAAAAAGGGAGTTCAAAGAGCTGTTGTTCACTTCTCTGATTATGAAAGCACTTTTTACTACTATGGGCTACCTGATTATGTGGCGGCCTTAGACCATATAAAAATAGCTAATCAAATAGGTAAGTACAATTTAACAAGGTTTAAAAATGGCTTTATGCCGTCTGCAATTATTGAGTTAGGGGCAGATATGTCAGAGGAAGAAGCTCAAATCTTTATTGACGAGGCAAGAGAAAAGCTTACTGGAGAAAACAATAACTCCAAGATATTATTTATAGCTAAAAATGGAGACGAGTCTGCTTCAAATGTAAAAATTATAAATGATACAAGTGATGGTTCTTTTATGGAATTACAAACCATTACTAATGATAATATAATATCTGCTCACAGATGGAATCCTGCATTATCAGGAATACAAGTTGCAGGTTCTTTAGGTAATAACCAGCAAATACTAACGATATACGATATTGTTATGAGTACGGTGATAAGAGAGCCTCAGCAAATGTTAATAAGAGAGCTTAAAAAGATATTAAAAAGACACGCAGGACTAAATGTTTCAGACCTACACATAGTTAATAAGCCCCCAGTTACAATGCTTGGAGCTATTAACCCTACGGACTACATTTCAGTACAAGAGGGTAGGAGAATATTCCACTTACCTGAACTTAGCGAGGATGAGCTGGAGAATTTATTAATAGAAAAAAATAAAATAGAAGATGGCCCTGATAACACCACAACAAGTAATTAATATAGCTTTTACAAACAAGAATACAGACCAATATTTGGTTAAACCTGCATTTATTGAAATAGCTGAACTTAATTTCGTGAAACCATCTATAGGAGAAAAGCTTTATGAAAATATATCTGAAGAACTTAATAATGGCGTTCAATGGACTTGGACTAATGTATCGTGTACTACCTCCGCTGGTTCTTATGTTGTTACCCTAAATACACCTGTAACTCACATAGCCGCTTACGACTTCATAACATCTATAGATATACCTCTTTACGAGGACACTGGTAATTCTGATGGCACTTGTTGTAGGGGTTTTAATAAAGTTGTGGAAGTAACAGTGGTAGCTGGGCTTGTAACATCATTTAAAATGTCAGGTGCTGCAAAAACAAGTAATGCTTTTTCTCAAATTAAATTTAGGAGACCAAACGGTTTTCTTGCAGAAGATTATATAGTAGATTATTTAGCTTTTTGTGTTAAGTTCGAGATGATGCCTGACATGAGTTATAATACAACATCTCAGGGTGTGGTTGAAAATGTTGCAGACTTTACTATGCCTGTAGATTCTAAGAAATTAAACTTTCTAAGAAACGAAACATTTAAAAAGTCTGACACTTATTTAAGAAAGATGACTGAGTTTATTAAAGAAAATAGTAATGCCTATCCTGATTATTGTGATGAAAACAAGGGTGGGGTAAGCAAACTTAACGGAATAATTCTATATTAATATGGCAACTAATTTTCATCCAGACCTACCTAACGACCAAATACATAGTCCAAAAGATTTTAGTATAGCTAACAACTCAAGTGTATTGACAAGGGCTGACAGTGGACTTTTAGATTGGAATACATCTCCTTACGGAACTACAACGATAGTAACTTGCGGAGAAGATGTAGCTGGAGGGTTACATGAAAGAAATTTTTTCTTTTACTTAGATGCAACAAATAAGGCAGAGTGTCATTTTAATGTTACAGGAGAAGCTAATACATTTGTACCAACACCAGCGTTTTATCAGATAACAATAGATATAAATGCTAACGACTCTGCAATAGCTGTTGCGGCAGCAACAAAAGCAGAGCTGGATAGACAGGGTGGGGCTTACGCTGCATCTTTAACAACAACCGTAAACGGTACTGGTAAGTTCACTATTACTGGTATGACAAACTCTCCTGATACAATAGACGGAAACACTAACTTTGTTTTCGATAATACAAAAACTTATACAGGCACTACTGTATTAACATCAACCGCTGGCGTTCTTAGTTGGGAGACTGGTGGAGGCGGCTCAGGAACTGTTACTGCTGTAACGGCAACAAAGCCTGCCAACTCTTCAGGGGGTACTACACCTCAAATAAGTATAGACCAGGCAAACGCAACCACAGATGGTTATTTGTCAGCTTCTGATTGGAGTACATTTAATGGTAAGCAAAACGCTATATCTCTAACCACAGTAGGTACAGGTGGAGTTTCAACTTTTAGTGGAAACACTTTAAATATACCAAACTACTCAAGTAGCACTGTAACCAATACCCCAATAAAAGCTTTTGCCACAAACCTTGGAACAGGTCTTTGGTTAAAAAATATGCAAGATACTCACGCATATAAGTTTACTCTTGCACCAAGAGTTTTATCCGCATTTACCCTTACAGAATCTATGGCAGGGGCTTGCTACTACACTCGTCAAGGAGAGGTTTTTGGAGGGGTTAGGGGCTTTATATCAGGGACTACTGGCCAGCAAGTTGATATAATAGCCTACTTTGTTCGTGTTGCTTGTAATGCAACCCATTCAGATAATAATACTGCTTTGGGTAATAGTTTAGTTACTTTAGGTGGAGACAGGGTTTCTACTTGCTTTTCTATACCAGCGGTAGCAGGGGGGCTTTCAACAGACGGAATAATAGTTATAGCCGTAAACATCCCAGGCAGAGATAATGTTTCTTTCCAAATACAGTCAAGATTAATAACTTCTATTTAAAAATATATATATGGCAACTACAGTTCAAGACGCAACATTAAAAAGCATAATAACAGACTCAGTAACACTAAAAGGAACTACATACGGAGGTGTTACGACAAGCTCTTTAGCAAACTCAGATGAGGTTTATCAAAGAATAATGACAGTTCCTGCTTATGACGTGGGTCGTCAAGACTTTGTAAGTTTGATAGGGGCTACTGATGCCCCAAATAGTGGTGGTGATGTTGATGTTCAAAAATTCTCTTATGCAAGATTCACAAACCTTGATAGCAATTACCCTTTGTATTTAAAAATAACAAATCAAAATGGGGTTTGTGATTCATCAACCGAAACAAGTGCTTATGCTATAATACTAAATCCTGGTGCAAGCTTTTTATTGCAAGACAGTGTTTTCTTAGCCGCACAAGGAGCTATTAGAGGGGCAGATATATCTGACGCTACTAATTATAATAGATATTTTACAGTTTTTGCACTTGCCGATATTGGTGCAACTCAAGGTATTGATGTAGAAATATTTGTAGTAACTAAATAAAAAATGGCTACCGCAGCACAAGAAATAGCATTAATGAAACAAAGAATGGACTCATTTGAGGACAAACTTGACTCTATGGATGAGAAGCTTGATAGACTTACATCGAGTTTATTGAATCCTGATAATGGTTTTGTCTCTCGTGTTAACAAGAATACAGACTTTAGAGAGTCTAAACTTCCTAAGTATGATGCTTTAATACAGGAGTTTCAAGACATGAAAAGATGGAAAACAAATGTTACAAAAGCTCTTTGGATTATTTTCGCAACTGTTGTTGGGGTTCTCGTTAAAATGTTCTTATAGTATGAAATTAAAAGTATTAAGATTTAGTTCAGAACCTGATTCAACCTCAGGATTACTTGTTGAGTGTAAATCAGATAGAACTGACTTCTTGTGTTATACCCTTGAAGATGAATTTAGAGATGTTAAGGTTTGGGGAGAGACAAGGATTCCTGCTGGCACATATAATATTAAATTAAGAAAAGAGGGTAGGTTACATAATAAATATGATAAAAAATATTCTAATATACATATCGGTATGCTTCATATCGTTGATGTTCCTAATTTTGAGTATATTCTTATCCATACTGGAAATACTGATGAACATACCGCTGGCTGTCTTATCTTGGGCGATTCGCAAGAAAATAATCAAATAATTAAAGATGGTTTTGTAGGCAAAAGTGTTCATGCTTATAAAAGAATTTATCCTTATATTGCAGGAGCAATTAAAAGAGGTGAAAAGGTAACTATAGAATATGTTGACGATATAAGTTAATATGGGTATTATAAGTAAAATATTCAGTGGGGCTGCCACAGAGCTTGTTAAGGGTGTTGGGGGTGTTATAGACAACCTAAGCACTTCTAAAGAGGAAAAGCTTGAGGCTGAGAGAAAGATAAAAGAGCTTATACTAAATCATGAGTCAAAGATTCAAGAAGAGGTTAGTAATCGTTGGGATTCAGACATGAAGTCTGATTCTTGGTTAAGTAAAAATGTAAGGCCTTTAGTTTTGATTTTTTTGGTTACAAGTACGGTGTTAATGGTTTTTATTGATGCTGGAGCAATTTCTTTTATTGTAGATAAAGAGTGGAAAGAATTATTAAAAATGGTGTTAATTACCTGTATTGGGGCTTATTTTGGTGGCCGTTCATACGAAAAGGTTAAGAAATAGTTGTATATATCAAAGTTATTTTGTAATTTTGCTTAAACGCAATAACTATGAAACAATACAGGCCTCGCTTGTCTAAGGCAGAAAATAAAATGCTGCAAGCACACAGAAATTCAAACAATGTAGGTATTATTGGGGACACACATGAGCCCTTTTGTCATCCAGGCTATAGAGACTTCTGCTACGAAGTCTTTTCTCGTTTTGGGGTGTCAGAGATAGTTCATATTGGAGATGAGGTGGATAACGCAGCCTTGTCATACCATGAGTCAATGGTTGAAATGCCTAATGCAGAAAGTGAGGCGGAGCAAGCACAAAAAGGCATGGAGAGGTGGTATAAGACCTTTCCTGATGTTAAGGTTTGTGTGGGTAACCATTCGGCCCTACCTTTTAGGAAAGCAACAACAGCAGGAATACCAAGTAGATTTATGAAAACCTACGAAGAGATATGGAAAGCTCCTGATGGATGGAAGTGGGATTTGTCTTGGGAGATAGATGGTGTTCTTTATGAGCATGGAACAGGGAGCAGTGGTATTTCAGGAGCAAGAAATAGAGCACAGGCCAATAGACAATCAACGGTTGTGGGGCACTCACATTCTTTTGGTGGCGTATCTTACTTGGCATCGAGAAACGATATTATATTTGGCTTAAATGTTGGGTGCGGAATTGATGTTGACCACATGGCCTTTTCTTATGGTAAGAACTTTCCTAAGAAACCAACTTTAGGGTGTGGTGTTGTTTTGGATGAGGGTAGGACTGGTATATTTGTTCCTATGGACTTAGGAAGAAGAAACCTATATAAATTTTAGAATCAAAAAGCCCTGTTAAAAACCCTTTAATAAAATTCCAAAAACTTCTTGAATATGTAAGTTTTTATTCTTTAATTGTTTCTTAAACAATTTCGCATTGTTTTTGTTTTGTTTTGTGTTTTATCTTCTCTAAAAGGGGGTCGTTCTGACCCCTTTTTTTATGCCTAAAATCCTGGGCTACAAAAAAATCCTGGAGAAATCCTTTTATGGGTGTACACACGCCTGTTCCTATATACACCCCTTGAAACCCCTTATTTAGAATGATTATAAACTACTGAAATAAAGGTAGTTATGTTTGGTGGTTAAAATTATTTGTGCAATATTTGTATAGAAATTATTACTAACTAAAACAAACAATTATGAAAGTTAAAGTACAACAACGAAGCGTTTACCATAAATTTGTAGAATTAGAGGTAGAAGTGCCAGACTCTGTAAAGCTTGATGATGTCCGAGAATGGCTAACTAACAATGACCAGCTATGGTCAGACCAAGTAGACCAAGCTATGTTTGAAGCACCTATCCAATTTGGAAGTGGTGTCGAGGAATACAGAGGTATGTGTGAGCTTGAGGCAGACACAGAATGGAGGTATGAAACATCTGATGGTTATGGAGGACACTTATAATACTAACAACTAAAACTAAACTAAATATGGAACGATATTTTATAGAAGATTATTGTACAGGATTAACTATCTTAGATGATAACGGACATTATACTAAATATTTTAACAGCATAAAAAATGCAGAATACTTTCTTAATTCTTTAGAGGGATTGAATGATGATGACAATTTTTATATAGTTAAAGAATTAGATGGAGAAATACAACCAATAGAATATTAAAACTAAAACACAAAACAATGAATTATGATGACTGGAAGTTAAGTAACCCTATTGATGATGCTGGGGATAGTATTTTAGTAAGCTCCTGTTGTGGAGACACTTATCAGGAAGATGTTATGGCTTGTGGGGATTGTGGCTCACTGGAGATAAAAAACCTATCTAAAGGAGATGAGTTTTGGTCTGTTTGTCCTGAGTGTAATAGTATAGAAAATGAATACTATATAGATTATTTATGCGACAAGTGTGAGGAAGAGTGTGATGCTATACCATTATATGAGTATAAGGAAAATGAAAGAGATAGATATTATGATAACTAAAAATAAAAAAAATGAAAACACCGATAGAAAAAGTATTACAAAATGTTGTTAATGAGTTTGAGGCTGAAATAAGAATATTTGAGAATATAGACAACGAATTTAAAGATGATATGTTTTATATAGACTATACAAATATATCTTATATAGCATACTTAAACGCAACGGCAAGAATTAAAGAGGTGTTATTTAGAATGAGTATAAATAACGCTAAAAAAAGAAAATAATTGCTTTAAAATTTGCCAGTATAAAAAATAGATGCAATATTTGTATAGAACTTAAAACACAAAACAATGATAACAGAAAACAATTTTATTACAAAACTTGAGGGTAGAAGTATAGATATTTATGGGCTACCTCAATGGAAAAACAGAAAAGATGATAACTATGATTGTGATGCTTCCATACAAATAGATTGGGAGTTATACTTTGAGATGAGGACTTGGGGTTTAAAAAGCGTTTCGGCTTACGCTACAAATGTTAATGTAGAGATATTGGTTAACTGGTGGAATGATGATGATACTCCTGAGATGGAAACTATCGAGATAGGTACTCAAGGGGAATGGGAGATAGTAAACGATACAGATAGATTAGAGTTTGGAGATTGTATCGAGCCACAAGATGCAGAAATAGATTTTGAAACTAAAACAATAACAATTATATTTTAATATTATGGAGAAGAGTATAAGACAAAGATTGCAATTAAGCGTTGTTAAATTCGCTTTTAAGAAGAAAAATGGAGAAGTGAGGTATGCTACTGGAACTACTAATATAAGTCTATTAAACGAGGTCTTTAGCCTTAATATAGAAGAAAAAGAACAAGTGGAACAGAAGAGAAACGGAACTACTCCTTATTATGACCTTGCAAAGAAAGGTTGGAGATGTTTTAAAGATGAGAATTTTATAGAGGTAATTAACGATTAAATTATAGAAATTATGGGATATAGAAGTAAAGTAATTATTGGAGTAAAAAGTGGCGAATTATCAAAAGATTTTGATGGTATATTGAGGAAGCACAATTTCCCTGTTGATACCGCCAATACAGAGTATCTAAAAATAATAGATGACCCTAACCACATGAAAGTGTATCAATTTGAGCAAATAAAATGGTATGAAATGGAGGGTTGGTGCAAAGAGATTATGGACTGGGTACATGAAGCATCTGAAGATGATGATAATGCTTTTTGTGTTGGTATAGCTTATGATGATGGGGTAATACATTCTGAAGTAGGGGCTTATTGGGACTATGTAGATGTAATACAAGATATTAACTTAATAAATTAGAGAAATGAAAGTAGTAAGTAAAACATATATAGATAATAGTCGTTTCATGGAATTTGTAGATGAATTAGCAACACAAATGACAGAAATGGCTTATGGCGAAGATGGATGGGTTAATTATAGAGATGAAGATGGGGAGATGAGGCTTACAGACGAGGCACAAGATTTTTATAATCAAAGATATGATGAATTTGAAAATATGGTCAACATAATGATGGGTGTTTACTCAGATATTGAATTGCAAAAATAATCATTAGGTAAAAAAGTCCTGAACAATTAACTTTAACGCTAAACTTTAAATTTTATTATATGATATGGATATTAGTAATATTAGTGCTTTTATTAGCTTTTCTTGGAGTATATAATGATGTAAACACATAAACAAATTATATAAAAAATAATTGAAATAAAAAAATAAATTAGTAACTAAAAAATTTGGTAGTCTAAAATATTTGTGCAATATTTGTATAACAAACTAAAATAAAACATTATGAAAAGAGCTTTTGATTACGATAAGAGTACAAATGTAAGATACGACCTACATATATATATTAAGTCTAATTTGTACGATAAAGAAATAGCTATCCAAAAAGATGGTAAGATAATAGTTTTTAACTGGAGCTATTCTCCTCAATTAACTGGTAGATATAAGCAAAGAGAAACTTACCAAAACCAGTGTATAGATAAGATGGTAGATAAGGTAATTAACACTATAAACAACTAATATGGAGTATATCAAGGGACAAATAGACAAAATTGAGGTAGATGGCTATAAACTGGCTCAAAATGAGGTAGATTATTATAAAGTAGGTATAAAGTTTTGGGACTACAAAGGTAATAAAACTAACCATTTATCTATTACTAACAAAGAATTTAATCAGATAAAACAAATTTTATTAAAAAAAAGTAGCTAAAAATTTGGTAGTCTCAAAGATTGTTGCAATATTTGTATAGACAAAACAATTAAACAAACAAACATTATGGAAAGAGAAGAGAAAATTTTAACACTATCAAATATTTTAAACAATACTAAAATATGGGATAAGATAAGTAATGGGCTGGATATTGAGATGGATAGCAATAGTATGATATTCCACGAAATAGAGGAGTTTATAGTAGATAAGTTAGATGAGATGATTGAAGATAACCAATAGTATTAACAAACAAAACAAAAACATTATGGAAATTTTAAGAGAAAAGTATTCAAGTAGAGGTGGTGGTATTGAAATTAGTTTAGATAGCTATGGATATGCTGGAGGTAAAATGACTGCATATCAAAATTATTTAGGTGGTGGTATGTTAGGTAGTGTACAGAATGATTGCACTATTAGAGACTGGCAAGGTAACATGGAGCTGGTGGATATAGCTATGGAGCTAAAGATAGTATTCTGTCGTAACATGGGGCTTACTCCTGACTTTTTAGACTGCATGAGACCAGCATCAGCATATTAAAAATTTGTTTGTTTGTGGGTTAAGTTTAGGCGAAACCAAACTTATAAAAGGAGACTATATGGCGTGTCTCCTTTCCTTTTTTTACAGAAAAATCCTTAGGGCTAAAAAAGTCCTGAGGATTTCTCTTTAGGG
>TARA_R110002074_G_scaffold51396_3_pt1 | contig 10904 bp, 18 predicted proteins | sample TARA_R110002074 | Tara Oceans TARA_R110002074 (sample SAMEA4397215) | marine metagenome | biome: Polar Biome; feature: [MIX] marine epipelagic wind mixed layer (ENVO:01000061); material: water (ENVO:00002006), including particulate matter (ENVO:01000060) such as... | depth 10-100 m
AGAAGACTCAATTAATAGCTACATTCGATTTAATTAAAACCCGACTATAATAATAATATGAAGAAACTACTACTTATCCCAATTATCTTTGGGAGTCTAATGTCCTGTGAAACTAAAGAGGATGTTCAAACTGAACTAAAAACTCTACAAATAGAACGAGATTCGTTTGTAGCTACTAATACATCATTGGATGCTAGTATTGCAGCTAAACGTGCAAGGATTAATACTCTAATTGAACAACTTCATATCCTTGATATCTACAAGTCTGGAAAGACTCCTAAGTTTATTCTAAAGCTTGAGCTAAAGCAGAGTCACTTCTCTTTGGACATTGGAACTCATATGAAAGATTCAATGAATGCTATTGAGTTTGATATTCCTGTAGATGAAGACTTCTATAAGTCGGTTAAGGTTGGAACTAATATTGTAGATGACTTTAGGGCTGGTTCATTCATTATGAATGGTAGCTTTGGAGACTGGAAGATGAAGGTTATCAGTAAGAGGATCAAATAATTAAAACCCGACTATACTAAGGTTATGATTTCAATACTAGCAATCTTATCATTTTGCACTTCTATCATTCCAATCATTTGGTATCTATTTGCATTAGTTTACACCTATGTATCTAAAGAGGGGTTTATTATAACTTCCCCAAATACAATTTACATAAACATCTTTCTATTTATTTGGCCAATCGTTTACTACTTTACAAAATAATATGACACTACCAATACTATATAAACGAACATCTACAGGTGCTATTAATGGATGGGCTATTGAGGTTGAAGACGATAAGTATCGCACAACTCATGGACAGCTAGGAGGTGCAGAAGTTACTACTGAATGGACTATTGCTATTCCAACCAATGAAGGTAGAGCGAATGAAAGATCACCGGAAGCTCAAGCATTGTTTGAAGCTAAGGCTAAATGGAAAAAGAAGAAAGATTCTGGATGTTTTGAAGACATTGCAGATATCGACAACTTTGTATTTACCGCTCCAACTCTAGCTAAGAACTGGAAGGATCGTAAGGATAAAATTACTTATCCTATTTACTGTCAACCTAAGTTTGATGGTGCAAGGTGTGTTATCTCTAAGGAAGGTGCATTCTCTAGGACTGGTAAGCCTTGGCTATCTATTCCACATATCTTAGATGCTCTTAAGCCTTTGTTTGATAAGCATCCAGATCTTTTATTGGATGGAGAACTATACAACCATGATCTTAGGGATGACTTCAATAAGATCATGAGTCTTATTAAGAAGCAAAAGCCTACTGATAAAGATCTTGAAGAATCTAAGAAAGTAGTTCAGTTTCATTGGTATGATATTTGCGCTAAGTCTCCATTTCTATTTGACCATCGTAGTTCTTTCATTACTAAACTTATTGGGGAGTTCGATCTTTCTAAGTATTGTATCCCTGTTGAGACTATTTCATGTAAGAGTAGTGAAGACCTAGATGAATGGTATAATCTATTCTTGGAGCAAGGTTATGAGGGTCAGATGGTTAGGTTGAATACACCCTATGAGTTTAAACGTTCCAACAATCTACTTAAGCGTAAGGAGTTTATAGATAAAGAATATAAAGTCGTTGAAATCTGTGAAGGTCGGGGTAATAAGTCTTCAATGGCTGGTTATGTCATTCTTGAACGAGATGATGGTGTTAGGTTTAAGTCTAACATTAAAGGTCAACGTCCATACCTAATTCAACTATTGATCGATAAGGATAAGTATCCTGATAAGTATGGAACTTGTAGGTTCTTTGAACTTACACCTGATGGTATTCCGAGGTTCCCATACATCTATGGATTTCGTGATGGAGTTGGAGTAGATTAATTAAAACCCGAATATACTACAAATATGAAGACAATATATTTTTACTTAGGATGTTTCCTCATTGCAATCTTCGCACTTTTTACAACAACACCAATAGGAGAGTTCGCCTTTACCAATCCTTGGTTTTGGGTAGTTGATATTCCTCTATTATTCATTTGGAATGTCATTTACTTCAAGAGTAATAAGATTAAATGATGTCCGAAGGATTAAAATATAAGAGAGGGGATGGTCGTCGGGTTAAACGTCTAGAACGTGCAAGACTTCATAACCTTAAGAAAGCAAAAAGATATACTTATTATCAATCTGTCTGTTATATGTGCGGAGGTGAAATGACTTGGTGTGGTTGTTGTGATATGTGGTCTTCAAACTGTTGTATTAGTTATGGAACATGTATGTGTTCATAAAACTTTAAGGGGTGTTAGCTCATTGGATAGAGCGTTTCTTGGTTGGTTCGATTCCAACACACTCCACCTTTACATAATTAAAACCCGGATATACTATGAATATGCTGCGACCACCACTAGTAAAACAAATTAAGTTTGCCGATAAAGAAGTAGAAGTATTTCTACAATTCGTTAAGACTAAACTCAACCAAGAGATTACGGAATGTCCACCTAATGATTTTACAGAAGACTTGGATATGCCTTGGTATAAGAACTTTGATGGTATTAATATTTCAACCAATAGAGACTTCACAGAATTTGAAGTAGGTTATGAAGTATATGAAGGTGGTTCTTATTGGGAACCTTCTACCACTGATTATGTTGAACATTCCAAACATAAGACTTTAGCACTAGCACTATTAGATATGCTCAGTCTTTGGGTTGGAATGTCATATAGGAACTTCCAAGAGTCTCAATGGGCTGAAGAGTCTGTAGCTGAATTGGATGTTGAACTTGATTGGAGCCTTGACTAATAACTTAGAATACTAAAACACCTAATTAAAACCCGAATATACTGATACCACAATGAAAAACAAGACCGTAACCGCCGCCGATGTCCGTGACAAACTCCTTAATTCTAAGGGTCAATTTGTAAAGGCTTCTTGGAAGTCTAACCCTAAACCTTCAGCCTCTAACAAGGGCGTATTGCTTGAAAAGCATACTGTAGCTGTTGTTCAAACAGGAGTTGAATATGCCAATCTATCTTCTGTTCAACAAGGAATTGCTGATGGAGAACGAGGGGAAGTTCAAGAACTCCCTTGGGGTGAATGGTATGTAGATCCTTTGTCTAAGAAGAGTTGGTATCCGCATGTTATTACACATAAAGATACCCTATATCTTCGTCTATACCCTTCGGGTGCTAACAACCATATCCCTAAGAGTAAGTTCTTGGTGGATGGTGTTGTAGTTGATAAGACACAATTCGCTTCGTATCTTACACCTTCTGCTGCTAAGAAACTCCTAGATCCTACAGTGGAACAAACTCCATGCTTTAACATTAAGGTGGATAATGTTCTAGGACTTCCTGAAGACTTCGAAGGGTGATATGAAATATCTTAATATAATACTATATGGTCTACTTGGATGCGTTATAAACTACTGTGCATTTGTCGAAGACTACCCATTCATACAAATTATATGTTATGTATTCACAGCTCTTTGTGTGTTAGGATTATGTGGTGGGGTGCATGAACTCGAAGATATATTTGAAGCCCAAAATATTTGGACTTTCTTACTTACATTACCATTTACAATATTTGGATATTGGTGTTACTTTTACCACGGTCACATGTTCTATGGAGGTATTATGGTGATATTCCATACTGTGCTATATAGTATGGAAGTATCTTATAAAATCCTTAACAAAAAATAATAATATGAAAATTGAAACAAATACAGCTACGGAACGTAAAACCCTTATTGCATGTCTAATCACATTAGGTTATGTATGGCATAGAGGAAGGGAATATGATCTAGCTATCACCCCTAATGAAATTGAAAGGAAATATCCTTTTACCATTTACCCATCATTATGTATTGATTCCGAACGTAGTATCTCAGGATACTACGTTCGGAATATAATAAAGCGTGACTATATTTGGCCTAATGATGCTAAGGATATTATCCGTGTATGTAGCCCTCCTGATTATACTGTAGATGGTATTGGTGAGTATGTTGCCACAGTATCTAAGACAGGTATCAAAGTAGGTTGTCAAACAATTACCTTTGATAAGTTTAAAGAACTTGTTAAGGTTGTTAAAGACTTCCAAAAGGCTAATTAAAACCCGAATATACTGATAACATGGAGAAAATAAAAGCATATCGTTTTGATAGTATTGAGGAGTTTAATACTATTATCAACATCATCGGAGCGCATAATATCGCATATATCCCCCTTGCCTACGAAATACATAACGACTCGGGATACCTTTATGAGAGTAATGTAGGGGTTGCTGGATGGACATCTGCCGATAACTTGGACGATTATATGTATCATGATAAGGTGGAAGTATTGTTTAAAGATCTTAAGAGTCCCCCCCTATCTCTTGAACAACAACTTCTAAAGGCTGCGACCTTTCTAAATAAGAACATTATCAATGTTGTAGTCCCAACTTTGGGTGGTAATCCCGTTCGACAATTTAAGGTTACATCTATCCATCTTGTGAAGACTGTGGATGATATTAATACTGTTCAGTCTAAGAATGCTTGGGGTTCGATGGAGAAAGAACTTGAGAAGAATGGTGAGTTTGCTGTTGGTGTTTCTGGGAAAGGTTTCTTTATCCCCCTTTCTTATATCAAACTAGCACCTAAGTTTCAATCTCTTAAACTCAATGATGAATATACTGCACGTATATATGGAGATAAAGTTGTAGTTGGTTGCCAAACCTTTGATATCGATACCATTAAGAAACTTGCTAAGGTTGTTGATGAGTTCCAAGAGGCTAATTAAAACCCGAATATACTTAGGGTGAGAAAGAGATAAAATGAGAGTATTACGAGCTATATCAGACTTACCTTGGTGGTCTGGACTACCTATATTTCTAACAGGGAATTTAATAGTTCCCTATGGTTTATTGGGTTACATCATAGGACTATGTATATGTTTATTTGGGTGTTGGATATTCTCTAAGTTAGTTAAGAGAGACGAATATTCTGGAGGCTCAAATGCTATAATAGGTATTCCAATATTCGCACTTCTAATGTTCTTTATGAATGGATCATTCATTCCATTTGAATGGGATACTCTATATGCTATTAGAGCTTGTTGCTGTTTATTTGTTGGGTTTCTAGCCTTTGAAGGATTTGTAAAATGAAAAGTAAAATCATAATCACATGTTGGAATGCTTTAGTTAGTTCTATTCCAATACTACTACCTCTAATCATCCAACATAAAAGCACTATAATTAAATACGCAAAGAAAATTAAAATAAATTAATATGACAATTAAAACAGAAAACAGCAATGATCGCACTATGCTCCTAACAATCCTAATTGCACTTGGAGCTAAGTGGCATGGTCCGACAACTAATGTCGATGAAATTAATAAAACTTGGCCTCAACATTATTGGCATACGGTTAATATCCACAACATTGATGGATTGCAGAATGGGGATGGGTCATCCTTATCAGGATCTAGTAATGATAGGTTTGATTATGCTTGGCCTGAAGATGTAGCCACTATTATCGAATTTCTAACACCGATTAGTCAAGAGTTTGTAGTTCTAGGTGTTGGTGATGATAACTATACTGCTGAAGTTACCGATAACGGTATCGAAGTAGGTTGTCAAACAATTACCTTTGGTAAATTTAAGGAGATCGTAAAAGCGGTTGATGGCTATAACGCTTCCCTCTAAGATTGTTTGTGGTGATAAAATCCAGTGATATAGTTTTGTGGTGAGACTGTAGCGGCTTAACTGGTCATAAGGGGTTGCCGTAGCCCCTAACTTTTAAAGATATACTAAAAATAATTATGAACGCGAATATATATAAAACATTGCAAGAGTCAATGGTATCAGCAATGGGACTTAAGGTGGGGGATACTGTAAAGATTACCCGTAAAGCTTCAGATAATGAACTTGGTTGGGGTCTATATTGGGTATCTAGGCTAGATCCGTGGGTTGAATATGATAGTTGTATAGTTGAGGAGATTGATAACATAGATGGTATTGAGTTATCCTCTGATAGTTGTGATAGCGCAATTCCCGGTTATAAAACAATTAGGGTTCCTATTCAAGTCCTTGTAAAGATTGCCCCTAAACTTGAAGAGGTTGACCTTGGAGACTATAATGCTATCATTCAAAAGGATGGTTCAGTTAAGGTAGGTTGTCAACATGTATCATATGATACACTTATGGATATTTGCGACAAAGCTAGGTACGCAAAAAATAAATCTTATAAACATTAATTTATATGAGAAATAAACACTGTGGATTCATCACACCCTCTGAAATGATTGAGGGGGATGAAGGTATCATCCGTAAATGGCCTGATGCTAAACTTATCAATACTCTTATTGTTAGGAGATATGATAAGTTTCTTACCGTTGATGGTGTTTACAGTAGTTATATTCACGATGTTGAAGTTATCTACGATAAAGATGAATATCAGGTAGAGATAATTAAGTAATTAGTCGTGTGTAGGTATAATGGAAATGGGAGTGTAGTTAAATAAGTAATGGCATCGTGGTGGAATTGGTAGACACTACTGATTTAAGCTCAGTTGCCCTTAAGGGCGTGAGAGTTCGAGTCTCTCCGGTGCTACTTTCTTTTCTTATTTCTCCATGTAGGAGTTAGTGCGTGACAATTACAACAAAGTAATTTTAAATTAGACTTATCATTATTTGTTCTATCACCATTGATATGATCAACTTCAAGAGTTATAGTTTCCCCCATCCATTCTGATAATAAGCAATTTTCACATGTATGTGATCTATCTCTTATTAAGTGTGGTTTGATTGATGAAACCTTACTATAACTACTCCAATCCTTAGTCTGTTGATCTTTATTCCATCCTTGTCCTGTCCAATGACTGCAATCAACATTCAAACGTTGAAGATTTTTCTTTATATGGGCATAGTTTCCACCCGCAACCTTCAAGTCTAACTTAACTAATAATTGGGCAATACTCTTAACATCCTTTGCATGGGCGATAATATCTTCATCTGTGTATTCTCTATACTTACGCATGTTATTATTTAGCATACACACTGAAATTTTCTTTAACGTTTACCATTTATAATTAAAACCCGACTATAATAATAACATGGATGCACTACATATAATTTACTACATATTCTGCCTATCAATTGGATATATTGCTGGATATTCCGTATTTGGAAAACAATCGACAACTACTATTAGAGTTGTTGGGTCGATAATGTTAATTACATTTTTCATTCTAAACTTCACTATCATTAAAATCAACTAACACAAATAATAACATGAATAAACTATATAAAGAAGGAGACGAAATAACGGTAAATGGTGGACCCTATACTGATGTTACATTCGGTCAAAAATACATTGTAACTAGTATATCAGATGACTGTAAGAGTATACGAATCGTTGATGATAATGCAGATAGAAATTGGATTGAATGGTCAGATTGTTCACATCATCTTGCTGATAACGATATTGACCGAGCTAAAGGGTTGGTTGGAAAGAATGTTCGCTTAACTGGAGAAGGTGAAGTAAGTGATATTGAAATTTACGCATGGTCTGTATGGAATAAGTTTCAAGTTCAAGAGGATAATGGACATGATGAAATCACAAGACTTATTGAACGTGATGGTTATTGTGTTACCGTTGAAGATGAGGATGGTTATAGTCATACTTTGACTAATATTACAGTCCTTACAAATAGAATCAAACTCAATGCTGAATATACTGCTGTAATCAAAGGTGATGATGTAGTTGTTGGTTGTCAGACTATTCCAATCGAAAAGGTTAAGGAGATTATTAAGCGACACGAAGACCTTAATTAAAACCCGAATATACTGATAACATGACAGTCCGCGAAGGTTTAGATGATCTTAGAATAACCCAAGATAATGAAAGTTACTTTAATATATGGAATATAGCGGAAACTGAATTTGAATTTTATGGGGAAAACTTTAATGAGCCTGATGATAAAAGGCTTAAGATATATTTTCTACATAAATGGTATTGCACAGATTCATGGGTAGGTTATCGTGCTTACTTTCTTGATGATGTTTTAATCGCAGTTACATACCAACGTGGTAGAAAGTTCGATCAAGAATTTCACTATACATATAAAAATTCATCTGAGAAACTTAAAGACTATATTAAAAGCTTTATGGTTGAAGATCGAGAAGCTGACTGTAATATGATGACTGAAGACTTTTACAATCAAGAAATGGATAATTAAAACCCGAATATACTGATAACATGCCAAAGATTAAACATATTCACCATTACCAATTCGATATAAGTAATCCATCCCACGCTAAAGATGAAGTTAGTAGAGTATTAAATGGTCTAATCGCAGAAGGTCTTACCTTGGTAGGATTAGATGATGGAGAGATGGTAGAAACTGATGAGTTTACTACAGAGGATTACATTGAGGGTATTCTTGCAGTAGGTGAATCATATCTATACATTCAAAGAGATAGCGATAAAGATGATGGGGAAACCTATGTTTACTTTGTCCTTGGTAATGAACCGGGAGTAGCTGTCAATGACTTTGGTGGTAAGGAAAGTGCAGCTGTAGATAAGGTTACTTCAGAGGTATATTTTCACTTTAATTAATATGAGAGAAAAAATTAAACAATACATTAAGGGTATTCCTGATAAGGTATATCAACGTCTACATGATTGGATGTGGTCACGTAAGGAGTCTGCATTTGATAAGGCCATCTTGGATCGTTATAATAATGATTTCGTCCCCTATGAAAAGGAATACTTCAATGATGAATTTAAGGAGTATCTAGAGTATAATGAGAAGAATCCTGATAGGCTTTTTCCTAAGTATGACGAAAAACTTAACCGAATTTGGGAATGAGACTACTATTTGGAATACTAATACTGTCGGCCTTGGTATTGATTATCAAGTATCTACTGGCGTGGAACGCTGTAGAGAAAGCTAAGAAAGAATTAGCGGAAGCTGAAATCGAATCTCTTGAACTGGACATACAATTACAGATCAAAGAACAAAACAAAACAAACAAACAAAAGGAAAAAGAAATAATACATGAATAACAAAATTAAAGCAGGACTAGCAGGAGTAGCATTGATTCTAGGAATCATTATGTTCTTCTCATTGACAGGAACTAATGACTCAGGATACCGAACGGTTATCCAATATCCTAACGGAACAATGAGTGTTAAGTTTACAGCAGGGTGGTATTTGAAACTCTTTGGTAAGACTGAAGAGTATCCTGATAACATTACCTACGACTTCGATAAGACTGTATCAGAAGAACAAGCTACACTTGATGTTCAAGGTATTGGTGTTCGCTATCAAGACGGGGGAACAGGAACAATCTTCGGGGTTGCCCGATTTAATCTACCTAATGATGATGAGGGTATGTTGAAACTTCATAAGGCTTTTCGATCACATCGAGGATTGGCATTTAAATTGATTAAAGTTGTAACCGACGAATCTAATAACCTAACAGCAGGTCTTATGAGTTCGGAGGAAGCGTATGCTGAAAAGCGTGGTATCTTTACAGAATGGAGTCAAACACAGCTTAAGAATGGTAAGTTTAAGACAGAACTAAGTCAAATTCGAACAGAAGATGAGACAGGTAGATTTGTAACTAAGAACGTTCCAATTATTAAGATGGGAGATGATGGACTGCCAGAACATATCAATGGAGATCTTGAAACTTATGGCGTTACAGTTAGTGGGTATCAAATTACCGACTGGAACTTCGAAGATAAGACTCTTGAACAAATCTCTGCGAAACGTGAAGCAACGATGGCAATCATTACTGCTATTGCACAAGCTGAACAAGCAAAGCAAGAGCAAATTACAGCAGAGGCTAAAGGTAAGTCAGCAGTTACTACTGCTCAATATGAAAAAGAAGTAGAGAAGAAACGTGCAATTGTTGAGGCGCAACAAAAGGCGGAGGTTGCTGTTATTGAAGCACAACAACTAGTTTCAGTTTCCCAACAACAACTACTTCAGGCAGAACAAAAGAAACTTGCTGCTAAAGAGTATAAGGAAGAACAAATTCTTATTGGTGAAGGTGAATCGGAACGTAAACGTCTAGTTATTGAAGCTGATGGTGCGCTTGAACAAAAACTTAAAGCATGGGTTGAAGTCAATTCCTACTATGCAAGTGCAGTTAGTAAGCAACGTTGGGTTCCAGAACTTCAATTCACTAGTGGTAGTGGTGAAGGGGAAACAAGTAACCAAGCATCTGCTTTGATTGACCTACTTACAGCTAAGACTGCTAAGGATATCAGTCTAGATATGAAGATTGATAATAATCAATAAAAAAACTTGGATCTTAGTTTAATAGATACATTGATTATGTATCGTGGTAAAATACATAGTTTCAGAATTTATTCGCTATGTGATTCGGGTTCGACTCCCTTAGATCCTTTCTTTAGAAGATCGTGTTAGTTAATCACTAACTAGTATGAGGTGTACAAACATACGATACGAAGCAGGTTGATCCTTGCGAAACACTGTGGGTAATCCCTGCGATAATGGTAGCATAAGTTGTGATAGTATGGAGGTTGTAAGACCTACGAAGTATTATCAAGCCTTCGGGTAAGCAACCCATTACACTTTCTTAATTAAAACCCGACTATAATAATAACATCATGGATACACTATATAATAAGCTACACGAAGCAATCATTAAAGAGACTGGTCTTAAAGAAGGAGATACCGTTAAGATTCTTCGTAAGGCCAAGAGCGGTGAACTAGGATGGGAAAATACTTGGAACGATAGAATGAATGATTATGTTGGGGGAGAGTATGAGGTTAATACTCTCAGTCAATACGGTGTTACTTTGGTAGGAAGATATTATACATATCCTATCCATATCTTGGAGATTGTTAAGGTTAAAGTTGAACTACCAGTGTTTGATCTTAAAGATGGTTACGAAGTTAAAGTTCAAGAAGATGGTTCTCTCGTAGTAGGATGTCAAAAGGTATCTAAT
>TARA_R110002074_G_scaffold354913_2_pt1 | contig 10893 bp, 15 predicted proteins | sample TARA_R110002074 | Tara Oceans TARA_R110002074 (sample SAMEA4397215) | marine metagenome | biome: Polar Biome; feature: [MIX] marine epipelagic wind mixed layer (ENVO:01000061); material: water (ENVO:00002006), including particulate matter (ENVO:01000060) such as... | depth 10-100 m
TATTGCTCCAAAGATTTTGGCGTATAAACTATAAGTTCTTCCATTTCTTTTTAACTTGCCATCCATTTCTTTGTCAAAATTTTGGCTGTTAATCTTTAGCTGTTGTTTATATTGCTTTACTTTTTCCAAAGCTGCTTTTTGCATTTGTTTGGCTTTTTGAAATTCAGGGTCTGTCTCTAGGTCTTTAAGATTATCTTCTCTGGCTCTCGCTTTTGAGCGCGTTTTGTTATATTCAAATCTTGAACGAAGTTCGGCGTATTCTTCATCACTTAACTTTTTGACGTATTTATTAAACTCCGAATCTTGCAGGTCAGCATCTAATGCAAAATTAAAATTAGGGTCTAACCACCATTCGCCATACTTTTCGGCTGAGGTGTTTCTCTTCTCTGCGGCATTGGACGATTCTATAATAAATTTGCGAAAGTTTTCAATTATAAGTTTCATTATTATTCCCTCTTGCATTCTGCTGGTAATTGAGATACCAACTTCTTCTTATAAACTTCAATATCGGGTTGATTCCATTTAAGTTTTGGGCACTCATTGGCATGGTCCTCTTGATCTTGCAAGAAGATTTCCAAAGCAACCATGTTCTTCTTTAAATCGTCGCAAACGGGCTCTCCGGCGACAGCCAATGCCGAAAACAAAAAGATCATTTCCCTTTCCTCGTTACCATCTTCTCGATCCGACCGAGGGAGTTTTTCATATACTCTATGTCCTTCTCTATCCCGATGATCTGACGGGAGTTGTCGTCCGAGCCTGATAGCTTTTTTTCAAGAGTGACAATAGCCTCCTCGGCATCGCCTAAGTCGTTTTGGAGGTCTGCGACCATCACATTGGTATTCCAAACCCAGCCAGCAAGCGGAAGGACCAACATACCAAGGCACATTTGTATGACCTTCCATACATCATCTTTAGTCAATGTTGACATAATATTAAGTCTCCTATTCAGACGAATTGTCGCCTTTTCGCTTATAATTAGTCCAATCTTGAATCATTTGCGCCCAAACTTTCTTTGGTATTTTAATCCTCGCTTTGGAAGACCTATTGCCGCTGTCTACCTCCCAAAGTTCAAAGCAGCATTCAGTTATATCTTCAAGTTCAATATAGACACTGTTCTTGTCTCTTTCGGGGCCCTCTTCAAAAAGGCGGAATTTGTCGCCAAGCGAAATTATTGTTTTTTTATTCATTTTAACCCCAAATTAAACAATTGATTCAAAAAATGCTTTATTAATCTCTCTTTACAGTCGTTGTCTTCTTCACATTGGCTGAATTTCCAGCTATAGATATCTTCAATCCTGCTGATTTCTTTTTTAATGTCAGATATCTCATCTCTCAACCTTCTATTCAATCCATCAAAGGAATGCGGCTTTATATCTAATCTCTCGGCTATCTCCAAAAGGGACGCCCAGTTCTGCTGACTGAATGCTGATGATGCTTGTTTAAACATGGTTTCCTTCTCTTCTATTTCCTCTGTTTTTTTCAAATTTGAAAATTTATCGGGATGAATTTTTTTGGCTATTAGCCTATAGATTCGACTGAAAGTTTTGTAAGCGGCGTCTCTTTTCGGAGGCGGTGGAGCTTCCATGGGAGTTCTCTCGTCTTCGTCTTCTTCAGGGGATTCCGGCGGAGGGAGCATTTTATTAATCTTCTCACTGTTCTCCTCATCTAACTTCTGTTTGTTAATATTGTTCTCGGAACAATACTCGCGATAGTATTTTTCAAATTCGTTGTGGTATTCTTTAAGAACCTCTTCCATGTATTCCTTTTCCGAATAGACAAAGAGTAATTCTTTGACCAACTTCTTATATTGCAAATAAGACTTATTCCATGACATATTATAACTACTCTATCGCTTGTTGTCAATACCGATTCTGCTAAACTCTTTATAATTAAACATCAACGGGTGAGGTTTCTTGATGGTTCGCGAAAAATCGGTTGAAAGGAAGTTATGATACTCCTCCCATGAAGGGACGTTGTGAAACTCGGTTGGTTCAAACACGGTTGATTGCTCCAAGTCAAGGTCCACGAAGATGTCCTTGAGGTCAAAGAATCGTGCCGAGTATCTCTCTTCTAACGGGAGCACTTTGGTTGGTATGCCGCGATGGTCCAACTCTTCCGATGTATATTTGCCTGTGCCCTTACGTACTTGCCGACGATACTTGACAAATTCGTCCTTTCCAAAGGTAAAAGAGGAATATATGTTGTCCTGTACGGTCTTATTGCGGTGTTGAATATAAAAATTTTGGCGCGAAGAAATCTTCCGTCGTATTGGTCTGAGTTCTTCGGGGTTTATGACGCCATAGGGGAAGGAAACATAGTATCTGTCTGGAATCACCCATTTGCTAATTTTGATTGACACCTTAAACGCTGTGACTGCACCGTGGATAACACTCCACCCTAAACAGTCCCTTCGGTCTCGGTCCTTTGGGTGAATTGGGACCCAAAAGATTGGAATCCTTATTCTTGACTTGCTCATGTCGGGATCAAACTTGCGGAATAGCATCACGGGGTCTTGGACATAGTCTCCAACCATGTGACGGACAAGCGGCATTGTATCCGCATGACACGCAACCCATATGGTTTCGCATCCTGCCCATGCGCATTCAAGTATCGCATGATGAATCAAAGTATAATCGGGGGCCAATGGCATTAAACAGTCATGCCATGGCATATTAAAATCTAATCTTTGTCCGCCGATTGGGACAATTCCCGCAAGATGGAAGTGTCTCGTTTCATCATAAGTTTTCTCGTCAAGGTCCATAATATACCATGTTGTTGTTTGGGCATCTTTAAAACATCTTCAACCGATTGTTGAATTTTTCTTTCTTCTTTGATCTCGCGGTGAGAGTGTTCAATCTTAAGAGCATAATGAAGTTGGCGGCCCTTTTTGTCATACCCATTTCTTGTCCCTCGGATGCCGATTCCTTTCATCATTGCAATCGCCTTTAAGCGAGCAATCCCCTCACTATAATCAACATTATCCAACTCATGAGTCGGAAGATAAGATATTGCGACGGCATCTTTAAATCTCTTTGGAACGTCTCTTCTCCGAGACGGATGAAATATTAACTCATTGACAAAATCGCTATCATAATCAATAATTGTATCGTGCTCGTGTGTACAGCCGGAACGAACATCAAACCAATCATAGACCCAGCAATGATTTGTTTTATCTCCATCGAATACGTTAAGTTTGTCATACTTGATCTCCATTCTTTTATTGCCGATGGTGCTTATGACAAAACTCTTCGTTTCTTGCCTAATATTTTGGATATTGTTGGGAAAAAGCACATAACCCCCCATTGAGAGGAGGAAGGATACCCTATCCCATACTTGTGTCTTTTTCAATGGCAATTGTGAAGAAAAACCAAGGAAACTAAGGTCCCAATGAGGAGGGACATCGTCAAGGACAAACGGCATTTCGGGTTCGTCAATCAATAATGGCGTCTCTGTCATATATGAATGGAGGAGAGCGCTGAGAGAGCCGCCGAAGTTTAATTCTTGAAAGAAATAGGTTTCTTTCATTGACCCTGCTTTGACTTGATAAATGCCATTAGTTCTTCGTAAGACATCTTTGCAGCAGGGTGGTTCTTTAATTCGCCTGGCTCATCATCGTCGTAAGCACTAATCTCTTGTCTTAAGCAGTATATCGCAGCTAGGTCTCTTTTAGTAAGTGGAGACTCCTCGGTTGAATCCAATCCATTAGCGATCATTTGAAAAACATAATCTTGGATGGCTCCTTGTTCTAGAGATCCACCCATCGCCCAATCTTCAGCGGTGTTACCGTTAATCTTCATAACTTCAAAAGCCTTGGGGATATCTCCACGACCGGACATCTCAACAGGTGTCTGAACACCTGTCACTGGAAACTCATTAAAGTTTGACATGTCAAGTAGACTATGAGCATCAACCTTCAAAATATCTTTTTCTCTATTGGTTAGCTTTTCAAGAAAGTATTTAACTTTGGTCTCAACAAACATCATACCGGCATAAACATTTGAAGGCTTGATTGGCTCCTCTTTTGTTCCATAAATAACGTAATAACTATATGGTTTAGCGATGATACTTTCCGGCCCACCAAGACTCTTGATCCTATCTTGTTCTCTTGGTTCCTTTATCGGAGCGAACAGGATAGTCTCCATCTTTTTGGCGATATTAGCTCTAACCTCGTTATCACTAAGTGTGTGATCGGGTTCTTCCTTTAAATATGTTTTCCACTCTTTAAGTATTTTCTTCATCATAGCTAATCATCCTCATTAAAAATTCTTCGGGTATTAAATTAAATAGTTGCGAACCAAATAGAACATCGTATGTCCAATATTCTAATGCAATACCTTCAAGTGCATTCGGAGGATAAAAAGTACTATAGGGTTCTGAGGCCACTATCCCGACTTTGATGTCACAATTAACAACCAACTCTCCAAAATCATTTAATAGTACAAGGTCTCCCCTTTCAAACTTCGGATCCTCCACATCTTATCCTCCGATATATATTAACAGCAACAGGCCACAAATCAGTTGCGATCTCAAGACACGCCTTGGCGGCTTCTTGAATTTCCCATTGTGCTCCTTCGTGTATTCGTAGATCAATAAACTTAAGCAAATTGCTTAAATTAACAGTTCCATAGTACTCAGTATATAGGTTCTGAGGTAAAACACCTCTTGCTTGCTCTCGGCAAACACCCTCTGTCATCAGTCTGTGGAATAGCCTAACCGACCGTTCATTGTGAATTTTAATCGCATAATTTGCTCGGATACCCTCACTGGAATCCGAAAGATCTGGGATTATAACTGGGTTTATCCGCTCCTCAGTATTTGATGCTTGCCTATTGCTCTTATGTTGAGTTCTAAAGGTTCTCGGCTCGTAAAATTGTAAACCTTTCTCTGTATATCTGCGGCTTATTTCATTGTACGACCATGTCCTGTGTCTATGGTGTTGAGAGCGAACAAAAAGAGGCACAGTGAATTTAAAAGTAACGCTACAATGCTCAAGAGTGCTAGTATGCTTGTGCTCCATAAGATAACGTATGAGTTTGCGGTCTCTATTATCCAATTCATCTTTGTGGACACCAAACGATACCCGAGCAGAATTAACAATAGTGAGGTCGGAGCCCATGTGATCAATGTAATCCACCCTGCCGATTTTATCATCATATAAGTGAATCGTTCTATTATAATCGTCTCTTAAGCCAAGCTCGTTGAACGGATCATCGACTTGTATCTTCATGAATTCTCCCATAAACATAATTTTCCAAAACTAAAAAGAATTCTTGATTCTCAACCTCAATTGCATGCAACATTCTTCTTTCAACAACTATTTTTTCTGCTTGTGTTAATTTCATCTGGCAATCATCTGCGATGTCTAACACATCGCAAACAACATAAGGTGATTTTGGTTTCTCATAATCGCTCGGCAGAACGATTACGTTGCTTTTCTCTTCTTCTTTCTCTTCATGTATACCAACCAGAATATGTCGGTTGTAAGGTATAAAGTTCATATTATCTCCATTATTTCTATTTCATCTTCTGTCACGAAAACATGATCTCCTTGGATCGTGTAAACATAATAAACTTCTCTATTCTCAGTTATGAACGGGTCACTGCCCATGTCCAGAACCACTCCATAATGTATCTTTTCAGTCCAATAAACTCGGAAACGAAAGATTAACAATGTTCCAATTTTTATCTCGCTCACATAGTAAGTATGTGCGATTAGAAAGTAATCTCACAAGCCCCCCCAGCGCATGCGACTTCTCCCTGCAAGTCAGTATTGTCTTGCTGCTCTTTAATATTGTCCAAATCAATATCAACCAAACTCGTTAACATTTGATTATATTGCTCTTGTGAGCAGTCTTCAAACGGAGCTTGGCGATATGAGTGTTCCGAAAAAGGTAACACTGACAGTCCATTATAAAATTTTCTGTTTTGCCACATCCACTCACCGACTTGCTTCCATTCATCTGGTTTTATTGTAACGGTCGCCGAAACGTTGTTGGTGTTCTGGCCCTTCCTGTGGCCTCCTCTGACCCATTGCGTATGTACCGTCTTTACCCTCTTGAGAAGCTCTATGGCACTCTCTGAGCGAGTTATGGCACCATCAGGGGCCTTCTGTGGTATGCTAATCACGGCGGTATCGTGCCCTCTAAAATATTCGTCTTCAATCAACTCCGGATGATTATTAGCCAGATAAGAATAGATAGCTTCATTTTTACCAACGCGTATACGACGAATATAATAATCGTTATGCCATGCATGAATTCCGCTTGAAGTACCAAGCACTAAAGATGTGGTTCCTGCTGGTTTAGTGGTTGTACAGCGGCTGGCTGGTTTTATTCCAATCAAGTCTGCCACTCTTGCGTTCTCATGCTTAACGACTGCTGAGGCTGCCGTCATGTCCAATTTTATAACCTCTCCGGAGGCTATTCCTGTCATTGAAACACCAATAAGGTAATCTTTCTCAGTGTTCCGTTGCCAGACGGGACGAAGATAGTGAAAATCAGTATATGCAGCTTGAAGTGTGCCGATAAAAGAAGCAGCACGAGAGCGGTTTTCATAATCAGTTTGGTTTTTTACATCACTTACATTAACCTCCGTAAGATTACAAAACTGGAAGGGTCGCAGAGATATTTCACAGCAAGGGTTACATCCATAGTCTTTATCGTTGGTCAAATATATTCCGGGCTCTCCTGCTCCTGATTCTTTTATCCTTTCCCAGAGATTCATAAACCTTTCTTTGTCTATTCTATGTCTCATAACAACAACAGAGTTATTTGCGCGTCCTCGTTGGGGATTTTTCTCCCACCAGTCACCTATTTTAGAGGAGAGCATCTCTTCATCATCTGCTGAGAATAGGGATATCAAAGCAGCCCTGCGGATCCCTCCGGCTAAAACAGCATCGGCCACATGGCAAACAAGATCGTGAACCTCAATTGAAGTCAGTTGTTCCCCGTTCTCCTTCGCCATTAAGAGTCCCTCAATTTTGACAAGACACTCTCTCAGTGGCTGATGACCGGGGGCTTTGCCGCCGCTCGTTATAAGCCGACTACCCTTGGGGCGGATGTCAGAATAATCAAAACGGACACGAGAGGTGCCCTTGAAGTAGCTCTTAATTAACACAGTAACTGCGTCTGCCCAGCCTTCAATTGAATCTCCGACGAGAAAGCGTCTTGTGCGTTTGCCACTTGGCCTATTAATACTTGGAAGCTTCTCAATGTGATGGCGCTGCACACTAAAGCCGACGCCTGTACCCCCAAGGAGCAAAAACATAATCTCGCCAAACACGCGTAAATCATCAATAGGAGCATAAGCGCAATTGAAAATCCTATTTGGGGAAACCTCTATCGGCTTTCCTCCAAACTGCATTGATCGCATTGAAGGGAGTACCTTCTTATCAAAAACATACTGGTATGCATGAACGATCTCCCTACTCAGGTGTGGGAATTTCTTGATATGCATATTCATATTTCTCTCGACCAATTCGGCCCAATTCTCCCTTCTCTCTTTGGCATCAATATAGCGTGCATACTTCATATGTACAGTGATGTCTGATAAAATCTTGTTTGATACTTCCATTTCGCTTTTTCTCCCTATTTTTTAGTTTGTGCGTATTGTTTTTTCAAATAACTCAATGTTTCTTTCGGAGACTGCTTTACAGTTTCTTCATCATCGTCTTGTTGCCTCTCCAGAACCTTTATACTTACATTTGAAGTATCCATAAACACTGGAAAGACGAGGCCATCTGGACCGTTTCTGTTCTTAGCAATGAAAAACCTGCCTTTATTAGCTTGCTTGTCTGTTGCAGTCCGAGACAAAGAAAAAATGAAGTCAGCAACAAAACACTTGTTGAATGCCTCTGAAATCGCCTCCATTGTTATTACCTCAGCGTTCAAGCCAGAGCGGTTAGTTTGGGAAGCTGTCCAAACAGGGCACTTATACTCCTGCGCTATGCCTCGCAAATCTTCATAAATTGTCTCAAGCTCGTGTCTCTTTTCAGAGTTACTCTTAACAGGTCGCAACAGGTCAGCGTAATCAACGATAATCATATCAGGGTTTATGCCGCGTTTTCTAAGCTTTTCAATATGGTTTCTTAAAGTACTTGAAGTCGCAGACTTTGTTGGATATTCCTTGATTATCAAGTGGCCAGCGATGTTTTGAATCTTTTCGTAAATCATATCCTTGCTGTGATACAGATCATTCAGCGGGATACCTGTAATACATGAGTCATATCGACCACCAACAACAGTATCAGCCAATTCCAAAGTATAATGGATAACTGTTTTTCCTTGTTCTAAAGCGGTAGCACCCATGTGAGCTAGCACCATTGATTTACCAGCGCCAGTGGGGGCGATGACCACTCCCAGTTCAGAAGAGCCCAGGCCTCCTTTACAGAGGTCATCCATCCTTGGCCAGCCCATAGATACTGGGTTCCGGGACTTAAGTTCAAACCTCTTCTCAAAGTCAACAAAATAGTCATGTCCGAAGTTGTTGTCGGTTCCCAAGGTGAGTGCCAGTTGAATCACTTTTTGTATTTCGTCAAAAGACGAAGATTTAATCAGCTTAACCGACTGTAACATTGCTTCCTTCAAAACTTGCTTACGACAAAACTCTATTGCTTTATCTTTTATGAAGTCTGGGTCACCGACCTCGGATGACATCACCCTCGCATAAAAATTTCTAACTTGTGTCTGAATGGCATCATCATATTTGCCGAGGTCAGCTTTAATATATGTTGCCATTGTATCATAACTAGGATGGGTCTTGTAGGTTTCTCGATGTTCAGACAAAATATTCACAAAAACTTGCAAATATCTAAGCTCCAAAAATTTGGTGTTAAGCACCTCTGATATTTGATCGCAGAATGGGCGATCCTCCAACATAAGTTGACAAAGCGATTCTTGGAAATTCTTTCCAAACCTTGAAAACGTTTCTTTTTGCACAGTCATACTTCCCTCCGAAGTATAATAAATATAACATGATACCGCTGATTGTCAACTATTCTATGTGAATTTTTACATCTATATCAACATTCATCTTTGGAACTCGGATATGATTAGCTATTTTATAACGGATACAGTCTTGCGGCGTCAAGTACCAGTCTGCTCTGCTTCTTCTCTTAAGCTTCCTCAAGAAGTAGGTCTCGTCCTTCTTGCCACAGTTCTTTGCCATCATTCCAAATATCATATTGTTAAGCCTATCCGCCTCTTTAGAATCCGCTTTAAGATCTTCAACTTTACCCCTCATGCTTGACGACACATCATGTATCATGATCGTCGCATTCTTATCCACAAACCTCATCCCCGGCGCACCGAAAGTCAACAAGACTGCTCCACAAGACATTGCTTTTCCTTGGGCGATGGTTGCGACAGGGATACTTGAATGCTCTATATCAGAAATCATTGATAGTAAAGAGTATACTTGACCCCCATACGAGTCAATCAAAATAGGAATGATCTTTTGTCCTGTTGAGTGTGCGAGGGCCATTCTCTGTCCGAATTCCCTCGCGGACTTTTCGGTGAACTCATTAACTCTAACTATAACGGGCATCGTCCTCAACTCATATTCCTTCAAGAGCGGTGAAGAATTTATTGTCCAAAGCATATTAACTCCTTAAGCTTTTAAATGTATTATAAAGTTCATCAAGTTTGAGAGATCCCTGTCCGTCTTTGAAGAGCATTTTGGTCATATTCAACTTGTTGAACTCTGGTTCAAAGTTCACGATATTGTAATCAATTGATTTCTTATTAGTATACGATATGTCTGGTGCGTATAGCTGCATCATATCGTAGTTTTCAGCTATGATCTCTTTGCCAAACATAATGTTGGTATGGCTCGACTTCGGATTATCTTGGTCTTTACAGACATCAATTATATCTTCCAGATCGTATTGCTTATTCTCGCAAAGAAACTCAAAGTTCTTTGCAACCGTCTTGAGGCCAACACCCCTGATTCCAGGAAGGTTGTCGCTGGTGTCTCCAACGATTGCTCTCGCAAGAGCAAAGTTAGTTGGGTGAATGCCATATTTGGTTGTCAAGACTCCTTTGGTTATTATCTCGTTCTGAATGGGGCGATATATAATCGTCTCTTCATCACAAAGTTGAAAGAAGTCTTTATCACTGGACACAATGATCTTTTGCTTGCCGCCGTATTGTTTGTGTGTGCAGACGTAAGCAATAATATCATCGGCTTCAATCCCATCTACTGCCAATTGAAGAATTGGCATCTCATTAAGATATTCAAACAAACGTATCTGCTGAAATATCCTGTTTTCGTCTTGTAAAGCTGGATCTAGGTCAATCATTCTTCGGTTGAATCTGATTGGTTTTCTTCCCGCCTTATATTCCTTGTTTCTCGCCTTCTTCTTTTGCGAGCCTCCTATCCCATCCCAACAAACAACGACCTCATCGGGTCGCAGTTCTCGGCATATCTTTTGCAATGATTTTACAAAGCCAATACAACCGCCAATTGGATGACCCTCCGCATTCATTGTTGGATTCACAACATAGTTGCGAATGAATAGATTCAATGCGTCAATGATAACAATTCTTTTCATATCACCTCCGAGTCGCCAGACAAGTACACATGTTTAACCATGCTGCCACATGTCGGTATTTGGTCCGTAATGTAAGATGTAAACTCATCATATGTTTTGAACTTCATCAGTTCACCATTGTGAAACAATTTGAACATTCTAAACTCTCTCAGAATGTCACACTTGTTGATAACAAGGTGGGTTGTGCCCGTAATCCTCGCAGCATCAAGCATCATGTCAAGATTAAGCCAATTACACTTCCTTCTTCTTCCAGTGGTTACTCCAAGTTCGCTCCCAAGGGTCCCAAGTTTGCTTAATTGACGATCTTCCAGCAACTTGTCAGGGAACAAGGGGTCTACCCCCGA
>TARA_R110002074_G_scaffold86804_3_pt1 | contig 10890 bp, 2 predicted proteins | sample TARA_R110002074 | Tara Oceans TARA_R110002074 (sample SAMEA4397215) | marine metagenome | biome: Polar Biome; feature: [MIX] marine epipelagic wind mixed layer (ENVO:01000061); material: water (ENVO:00002006), including particulate matter (ENVO:01000060) such as... | depth 10-100 m
TTAAAGCTTTAGTAAATAATATAGATGTCATACCTTCCATAACATTGTTACGCATAGTAGCAGTTAACTTAGTACCTTCAAAGTAAGCTTCTGTCTTAGAATCATATATAGTTATTTCTTGAGTAGGATTACTAAAATATCCTGAATTTATTCTAGACATTAATTTTTGCGCTTGAGAACTGTTATTTATAAAAAAGTCTAATAGACTTAATATTTTATCAAATATACTTTTTTGTATGTTACTACCTACAGTGTAGTCTCCACCGGCTAAAACATACTCTCTAAATTCTTCTGCTAACCACTCGTCTGCTTCTTTATCTGTAAGAGTAGACATCTTTTTAGTTTCTCCTTTAAACGTTTGAGTTGACCCTCTCATAGCTCTTACTTCGTCAAGCAATGCCGCTCTATTTTCTGGAGATATAAACCTCCTAGTAATAGCATGCCATGACTCATGATACACTATACCTTTTGTATTTAATAAATTAGATAATAATATGTTACCATCTTTAGTAAACTTACCAAAAGCTTTACCATCTATTAAACCTTTTACCATACTAATATCTACAATAGGATTTCCTTTAGAGTCTTTAGGCATATTCTCATTAAACCATTTCATCTCTGCATCTAAATCTACATCTGAAGAAGGTTGCTGCATGTTGTATAAAAAGAAAGGAGAGTCAGACTCAGTATCCATTGACTGAGAAAACGGACTATCTTCTAAAGTATCTGCTGGTGCCTCCTCCATACCTTTTGTTACTTCTGCTTCTATCAAATCTTTTTCTTCTTTAGTAGCTACTTTAACTAGTATTGTTCTTCTTTCACCAGTCTTAGAGTTAACTACAACTCTTTCTTCAAATAACTCTTCTGTTTTATCTGGCTGTACTACAGGAGATTCTTTTTTCTTTGATTTGTCTATTGTTCTATTAGAGTCATTTATATCATTATCTAATTGTTCTTGTGTTTGTGATTGTGAATCATGTTGAAAATAAACATTTTTATATTGAGGAGTATATCTTTGATCTGCTTTTTTGCTAGTAGCTAAAGGTAGATCTACTTTAAGGGGCACATCAGCATTGTCTCTTCCTTCATTTGACAATAAGTATTCTGTATAATTATTCCATTCCCTAACTTCTGTAGTTAAATCTTCGTTAACTTTAACTTCATTAAACTTTGTATATTCTGGCTTTACAAATTTACTTGTTTTGTTCCCTTTTTTAACAGCTTCTATCCTAGCTTTTATATCTTCATTTAAAGCTGGGGATAATACGTTAAAATATAAAGTTCTTAGAAATCCTTTATACTCTTCATTTATGTCAGAAAATTTACCTGGATTTTTTAGTTGATCAAAGCTTATACTTTTTCCTTGATCACCAAAAAAGATAGCATCTTCTTGCATGTATATAGAAAACTCTTTCCTTGTTCTTTGTTTAGATCTATCTCCATACATTATTTGTTCTTTAAGTATAGATGTAAATCCTTTTCCCCCTATGCTAATACCTCCTTGATCATTCTCAGCAAAATATCTTGATAAGTTATATATATTATTTACTTGGTTCTCACTTAAATTAGAAATGTGGGCAGGTATTATATTGTTTGTACCCATATGGCCTCTACTAGGAGTACCAAAATAAACAAATCTACTAGTAACCTTAAACCCAAACAAATTAGTTTGTTGATCTGCACCTTTTTGACCTGCATTAGGTAGCGCTATTGCAAGACGCATGTCTTTTAAGTCTTCTTCTGTAGCGGGCCTAACGCCATCATTATTCTTTCCTTTTTTAACTTCTAGTCTTCCTAGCCCCGGTTGTAATCCTTCTTCAGTTTTTATAGCTACACCTCTACTCTTTGATTTAATTATAAAAAATCTTACTTTATCATCTCCTAGTATTAAGTTTCTTTCTGCTATAAAACTTTCTTGTGCTTGTTTTAAACCTGACTCTTCTGTAAACGTTCCGTCTGGATTTAAATCTACTTCTTTTTTACCTTTAAATTCTCCTTTAGAATTAAATGCGTCAGAACTATTCATGTCTGTATATACAATACCTCCATCTACTAGTATAGGTTGACCATTAGCATCTACTAATAATAGCTTTATACTTTCTAAAGTTTCATCTTTACTTGGGTTTTCAGTTAAGTTGTCTGAGTATTGATAGTTAGCAGGGTCATCAAATCTACCTGATTTTTTTGCTTTAGCTATATCATAAAAAACAATTTGATCTTTTAAAGCATCAGGTATATTATATCTAGTTACAATCTGAAGTCTAGCTCCTGTTTTTTTACTATAGTCAAATATTTCATATGACTTTCTAAAAAATCTTAATTGAGATTCAACATGTTGAAGTTCCATTTGCTCTGCTTCAGTTAACTTATCTCCTTTTTCTACTAATTCTTTATAACTCTTTTCCCATTTAGCTAATGCTGCGCCATGATTACCGGCAGTCTTATTCCACCCAACATCATAAAGACTAGGAGAGTTATCTCTTTGGCTTTCTAAGTCAAGTATTTCAGGTAATGTTTCTCCATCTTCTAACTCAGCTTCTTCTGCAGGTTCTACTAGAAGAGATTGTGTGAAATTTATAAAATCATTAAGAACATCATTAATTTCTTTCTGCACCCTAATAGCTTTAATCCTGTCTTGCATTAAATCCGTATTAACCGCATCTAAAAGGTTTTGTTCAGTCTCAGCTTCCATCATATTTACAATGCCTTGTAAAGTTTGTATATCATTATCTACCATTCTTAACTCTCTAGATAAATACTCTAAGTCTTCAGCAGTTAATCCATCAGGAGGAAACATGATAGCTTGTCCGTCAGGAGTAATCATTCTACTAAGCATTCTTTCTACATCTTGTCTATGTTTAGATAGTAACTCTAACTCACTTCTAAAATACTGTAAATCAGTATTCATTAAATCTAAATATTCTTTAGATATATTATTTTTAGTTAAAGCTAATATTTCTCCTAACAGCTGCTGATCAACATCGTATCCTCCATCTTTGTTTTTTTCTCCTGCTATTTTAGTTAAATCATTTGTATCAAAAAATCCTTCTTTACCTAAATTTGTATAAAAATCTTCCATAGAAGCGAATCCTAATAATTCCATAACACCATCAAGTACATCTTGTCTATTTGTAGACTTACCTAATATTTTAGAAACCATCTCAGGGTTAGTTATTGAATTATGTATAACCTGTATTCTTGTAGAGTTATCATTTAAAACGTTTAGCTTTGATTCAAAATCAGCTAGTAAAGTCTTATAATATTTTTCATCTTTTACTAATTGTCTTAATAAATCCTGAGCAGTCTTTAATTTATTTTGAGTTCCTTTCCCTATAACATTTAAATTAACTCTAACATCTCCATTTTTATTTGTTTTAGCTTGGCTTATAGCTGTTTTTATATCTTTAATTTGTAAGGTTATATCTATAAGCGTTTGTTTCTTTTCATCTATACTCTTTATAGCTGCAGATAGTTTTTCTGCTAATTGATCTTGTAGTACTGCTGTTACTCCTTGAAGTTGTTTTAAAAGTAAAGCTTCTTCAGTTAATATTGTAACGTTTTTAGCTTTAGAGAATACCCCAATAGTAAATGAATTATCAAATTTTGTTACATGTTCTGGCTTTTTTAGTTCTTCAGTTATTAAGTCTAGCTCAGCTTGCTCATCTTGTGTTCTATCACTCTTAGAAAGTAGCGCTTCTTTTCTACTTAATAACTGAAAAGTTTCTTCACTAGGAAGTTTAATTATATTGTCTATGCTTTTTACAAAGACTCTATGTTTTCTAGTGTTACCGTTTTTATCAGTGTAATCAAACTCTACTATCCTACCTTTATATTTTCTAGCTAATCTTTGCTCTTCTTGTGGTAAAGTTTTTCTTTCTTCTTCAGTTAGCATGTCACTAACTAATTCTTCCATCTGTTGTATTTTATCTTCTCTAGCAGCAGGATCTAATAATTGCTGTACAAGATTTAACATTTGATGTCTTTTAGCTCTAATTCTCCTAAGATCTTGAAGCTTCTTAACCATCTCATCTTTGTTAAGCTCATATCCTGCAGGATCTTTTTTCTTATATTCATCTAGTACTTGTTGCTCTTCTGAAGATATGTCTGGTGCCTGTCCATTAGTAAACGCCATCGTTAATTCTCCTAAGTCATCTTCTAATTTTTCTACTTGAATTCCTACTTCTACATATTTCTCATAATTATCATTACTCTCATAAAGATCCATTTGTTTTTTAAGAGTTTGGATTTGCTTTCTCATTCCTTCCATTACTAGTATAGGGTGTCCTGGCTCAGTAAATTCTTTTATTCCTAATTGCTTCTTAATTGTTTGTCCAATTTCAGAAGTCTCCATTATATTTACAGCTTTTTTACTTAGCTTGCTCATAACAAAATTTGCAGCCTTAGCGAGCATACCTTTAAAACTTTGTTTATCATCCTCTTTTCTGTCTACAATAGCAGTAAGTGTAAACCCTCCTGTTTCTTCTAGTTCACTAATAAGTGTTTGCTCTCTTGTGTCTAGATCTGCAGTGCTGGATAAAGCTTGTGCTACTGTTTTTTTACCTGCATCATTTAGTTTAGTTCTGTCTAAAGAGTTATGTATTTCTTGTATTTTATTTGCTCTGTCTATATGTGTATCAATAACAGTGTTTTTTCTTTCATTTAAAAAAGCTTCTCTTTGTTGTTTAGACATATCTTGAGTTTGCTCTCCATAGTTAAACATTTCTTCAAACGTATCTATGTTCATTCCTCTCATGTCTTCAAGACTATCTAACACATCTCCAAAATATCCTCCTTGCAATCTACTGTGTACAAAAGAAAAGAAAGCATCATGATCTGCATTCTTATAAGCAAAATCATTATTAGTAGCATCAGCATAATCTCTTTGATCATCTGCATTTTTGATACCCATAAGCATATCAAAATTATTTTTAATACCTGCCATAGCATCAGGGTTACTATTCATGTAGTCAACTACATCTTCAACTTCTTTTCTCCCTTCTGAATATTGGCTCATAAAATCCATAAAACCCCCTGAACTACCATAACCTATTTTAAATTTCTTTTCTCCAGTTTCTTTATTTGTATGTATAAAACTAGGTAAACCTAAACCTGCTAAAACTGCACCTAAAAACATTTCTTTTGCACCTTCAGTACTACCAAAAGTTCCGGCCATACCATCAAATGTATGATCCATTATTTCTCCAATAGCTTGCATTTGACCAGGATCTTTAGGATTTAAATACATATCTTCTGCTGCATATTGTCCTGCAATATCTAAAGTTTTTTGACCACCTTCTTCTACAACACCTTCATAAGCCATTTTTTTAACTACAGCCATATACTTATTATCTAAGAAATTTCTCATCCTACCAAAGTCTTTATGTGCTGCTCTGTATGTTCCGTCTTTTTGTTGAGTTATTTTATTCTTAAACTTTTTATTTTTAATTAAACTACTACCAAATATTTTAGGGAACATTAAAAAATTACTGTAACCAACTAAAGCTGCATTACCTGCAAATACACCATTAGATACTTTAACTGCAATGTCTTTTATTTTTGCTTGTTCTTCTTCAGTAGGAGGACCTTCACCTCTTTCTGCATGTAATTGATTAAGTTTGTCTACTATTGAATCATAATTGTGCCTAGCTTCTACTCCTGCTTCATAAAATGCACCAGTCATTATACGTCTACCTGTAGTTAACCCATCATAAATTTTATCTGCTTTAGATATTTTATTAAGCATACTTGTTGCAGCTGTAGACTTTTGTGCATATGCTGTATTTCTTAAATTAGCTACTCTCTTAAGATGATTAGCAGCTTTAGCTGGTATTAAAGCTTTAGCCAGTCCAGCTGTAGCCATTTCAGATAAAACTGCACCAGCTACAAAAGAAAGTCCTTGTGAAAGATCATTAGTCCAAAAGTTAGCAGCTCCTTTACCAAATACAGATTGAGTAAAGTTAAGATCTGCCTCTTGAGATGTATAGTAATGAGGAAGTTTTTCATCTAATGATGTATTAAAATCATCTAATGATCTTTGAAAATCATTATTAAAAAATTTATTCCAATTAGACGCCCCTATCCCATTGTTGTATGCATCTATTGCTACTTCTGAAAATCCATCTAAAATTCCATAGGTAGATCCTAATACATTAGCTCCCGCTTTACCAAGTTTAAGAAAGCCGTGCGCTGCTTTTTCTCCAAGGCCTTGTCCTTCTGCTCTTTTATCATCAATACTATTATCTGTTAAACTAAACGGACCGTCTATAAGTCTAGAGTAAGTATCAAATTCACTTTCTCCCCAAAAAGTTTTAGCTCCACTTATCTGATTTGTAGTAGCTCCTGCAGGATCAAATCCTTCATTTTGTAAAGATCTTAATATATCCACACCTCCTAAACCTGAAATTTCTAAAGGCTTTCTATTTTCTACAGTGTTAATTAAGTTATTACTATTTAAAGTCTGATCTCCTGATGGTTGGATTAAATCTTGATTGTCATCTTCTAAACCTCCGTTTTGTTTTTTGTCTATCATATTGGTTTTATTATATTCCTATATTGGTAAAATCTTGCAAGCTTGTTTCTAACATTGACATCCTTAGTCCTAACAATTCTTGCGGTCTATTACTTAACTCAACCCATGCAGCCTCATTAAAGCTACCATTTAAGTCAAAAGGAATAAATCCGTTACCTGTTATTAGTCCAAATTCTCCGTTTGGTCCTTTTTTATAGTGCTCAAAGTTAAATGTTTCTGGAGACATTAGCATAGCTTTTAATGTATAATCTTCTTGAGTTCTTTTGTATCTTAATACATCTTCCTGTGTTCCTCCGTTTACAAGTACTCTTTTTTCTGCTAAATTTAAAGTATAATTATCTAAAGTTACATTACCATAACCTCTTCTATCATAATCCATTCTCATTTTTTCTTCATATGCGGCATCAGTTCTACCATAGTGATCTCTAAGTAAATCATGAACCCACCCTCCTGGAGCTAACATTGTTGGATCTGTAATATAAGCAGTTCTATCGGATTGTCTAGTACCATCTTTTTGTGATCCAAATGTTATTCTTAGTGGGGCATTGTTTGCAATATCTGGTAACATTACACCTCTAATTGTTAAATTGTCTATTCCTCCAATACCTCCTTTAGTTGCATCACCATTTATCCACTCGTCAAATTCAGAAGTGTTAGTATTCATACCTTCAAATTGCATACCTCCATTTTTCATATTTACATTTTCTTGAATAAAAGAATTTGCATTAGTTCTTTTCTTTTTACCATCAGCACTCATATCATAAGACATAGTTTTTTGATTAACTGTAAAGTCATTTTCATTAACCCCTTTAAATAAATCATCTCCACTAAGTCTTGTAGTTTCATTACCATCTGCATCTATACTTTTATCATCAGTCATAAATGTATAATAAGAATTTGTTAACCCCATAACTTCTTCTAATTGATCTTCTGAAAAATTAGTTCCTAGTTGATTATTTAAATGCTTAATAGTAGGACCTCCAATTATAGAAGAATTGTTAGGATTTTCTCCTCCATACAATTCATCAGCTAACTGCTCTCTTTCATCATCAACAAATGGTATACCTAAAGTAGGCCCTCCGTATTCACTTGTACCCTGAGTTCTGTGCCAATCTCTTACATTACGTTGTTTAGTTGTTTCACCTACTAACGAAGCAAATAACGCTGCTCCTCCAAACCAAAGTGCACCTGCTGTGCTAGTTACTGGAGCAAGAGGACCTGTAAATAAACCTGCAATAGCTCCTGTACCCGCACCAACAGCAGTATTTCTTATAATGTCACCCCAGCTTGTATCTGTATCGTTAGTATTTAATGTAAGGTATTGAGTACTTGCTAAAAGAATTTCTCCATCTTCACCTAAATCTCTAAATCTATCTGTTAATGATAAATAATCATCATAAGCTTTTTTACCTTCTTCACTAGTGTTAGCAAGTTTTTTGAGACTTGAATCTAAAAGTTTATTATTATTTGCTATTTGTAAACGATACATATCTTTCTCTTCATCATTTGTTGCGTTTTCTAACTGCTTTAGTAAAACAATGTTAGTTTTATTCATCTTACTAATCTTATCATCAGCTTTATCAAACCCAGTTATAATCTTACTATCTTGACTAGATGTAATAGTTATACCAGGAGCTATACTATTTCCGCCTTGACCTTGATTTGGTACCCCAGAATTTTTATTATATTCTTGTTGTCTTGCAACTTCTCTAAAGTCTTGTAGTATCTGCGCTTTAGCTGCTTTCTCTCTTTCTTCTATTGGTAAAGATTGTGGTAAATCTATTTCCATTATTTTTCTATACTCTTGCTGTCCTTCTGCAGTGTCTTGTATGTACTGATCAACTACAAGTGATGCAGTCTTATTAGTTTGGCCTCTACTTATACCAGCCATCATAGCATTATATTGACTAGCAGGTATCTTACCTATCATTTTTTCTTTTCTAGTTCTATAATCTAATTGCTTAGTTACTTGAGGTTCATAAATATTAGTTACATATGCTCCAGTTGCCTCATCAAAATAATAAGACTCATGTGTTTGTCTTACATTTTTTCCAAAATCTAACATAGGAATACCATTAATCTTAGCTTCTCTTATAGCTTTTATTTCAGCCTGTCTGTTCTGCATAGATTTATTTGCAGATATTAAACCCTTATCTGTTTCTACTAACATTGCAGCATCTGCAACTACTAAAGAAGAATTTTCCCAATCTCCTTTAGCTGTGTGATCTTTAAGTGTTGTTTTAACATCTGTTTTAATTCTTTCTAAATGACCTCTATCTCCTTCTAATAACTCTAATTGAGATAACGTTCTATCAATTAAGTCTTTTGAAGTTTTGTTTTTGTCATACCTGTCTGCTAACAACGCTGATATTTCCGGTTGTTTGTTGTCTACATACAAACTAGGAAAAGGTTGTAATTCATATCTACTATATTTATTTGCCATATTATCTTCTTAAATTTTTAAGTTGTCTATACCCTCCTCTTTTAGCTGTTGTTTCTTCAGTTGTAGTTGTTGTTTCATTATAAGGAAGTATACTGTTTGATCTATTATTAAATCTATCTAAAGCTCCTCTACCTCCATCTATTGCATCAGAAACATCTCCACTAGCTTTATACATAAGTTTATCTCTATGTAAAGATGCAAGAGTGTTAATTCCATATTGTACAGCATTTAATCTTCTATCTTTAGTTGCGGCATCTGCACCTCTATTAAACTCATCTGTGTACATTGAGTTCCTAATATTAGCATTAGCTGCTCTTTCTTGAGACCCTACATTAAATTTACTAGCATCTAACTCAGCGTTAGCATTTCTTACTTTTCTTGCGTTGTCCATATTAGCCTCTTCATTAGCTATAGCTATATTAGCTCTACCTTCTTGAGCTTTAATGTCTCTATCTCCTTGTTGTTTTTTAGCATACAAAGCCATTTTGTTTGCCATACTAGCAGGACCTCCTCCAGAAGTTTCAATAAATTTATTCATAGCTCCTGCATCTGATGCATTACGAGACAGTTGATCATTAAAATCAACTCTATCTAAATGTTGTTTAGCTACTCTTTCAGCTTTAACTATTCCAGGTGCTTGTAAATCTGGTTCTTTCATATAGTCAGGCTTATCATTAAAAGCCATAACTGCTGGTATCATACTACCTAACCCTAAAAGAGTACCAGTATAATCTTTCTTTTTTTCTTCTGGTATTTCTGTATCTACTTCTGAAGTTTCTTCTACTACTGGAGTTTCTTCTGTCGTTCCTTCTTCTTGTTTTACTCTAGCTGTTCTAAATGTTTGTTCTCCAAACTTACCATCTACAGCAACTTTATTTTCTGGGTTTGCATCGTTCCAAGCATTTTGATATGCTGTTACATTATCTGCACTCCCCATATCTTCAAAACTTTCAATGCCTGCCGCTTTTAATACTTCAGGATCTACATTTTTCATCCACTGGTCTCTAAACTCTGGATCTTTTAATTGTTCTTGAAACGCATCATCTCCTTTACCCGTATACATTTGAACACCGTCTACTGAATATCCTGGTTGATAATCAGGAACTGTTCCCATATTATCATCAATACCTCCATATACATCGTCTGATGCTACTCTATATTTCCTACCTTCTTCACTATTTTTTACACCTGCAGCTTGATACTTTTTAATACCACCATGTCTAGCTACTTGTTTAGGATTTCTTCCTGCTGCTGCTTCTTGCATTTTAGCTAAATAATCTATATCCTCTTGTCCTCCACCTTCTGCTAAAATTTGTTTATGCATGTCAGCGTAAGATCTACCACCTTTCTTTAAATACGAAGAAAAGAAATAATCTTTTTCCCCTCCTTTAGCCATAGTAACTTTGTCCATAGTTTCTTTATCTTCTACTTCTGTTTTAGAGTCTACCATAATACCACCATCATCATGAGTTCTCCCAATAAATTCAACAGCGTCACTTCCATCTATAGGTATGGCCTTACCTCCTGGTAATTGTTTACCTCCCATTCCGTACTTATTCATTGATTTCTTTTTAGCTTCTAGTCTTTGTAATATTCTATTTCTCATATTTTTATTTTATATATATTTAGGCATTCTTAATCCTCCTTGTCTTGCAACAACGTTTCTTCCGAGATCATATCCTGAATATGTTTTTTGTTCTAACTCCCCTGCTTTAGCTTGTGCAGTAGCACTAGCTAAGTTTTGTGTTAATTCTTTATTATATTTACCTACTCTTTTCTTTTTAGCAGCTTCTGCTCTGTTAGCCTCTCTTTTAGCTTTTCTAGTTCCAAAAAATTGTTTTGCTGCACCATATATAGCACCAACACCTGCTCCTACAGCTGTACCTACTGGACCTAATAAAGATCCTATTCCCGCTCC
>TARA_R110002074_G_scaffold72340_1_pt1 | contig 10870 bp, 8 predicted proteins | sample TARA_R110002074 | Tara Oceans TARA_R110002074 (sample SAMEA4397215) | marine metagenome | biome: Polar Biome; feature: [MIX] marine epipelagic wind mixed layer (ENVO:01000061); material: water (ENVO:00002006), including particulate matter (ENVO:01000060) such as... | depth 10-100 m
AATACTGATTTTGTGTGAGCAGGATACCACTTACCATCTATCCAACTTGGACCAACTTGTGCTTCTGTTAATAAGTCTTTAAGTTTAATCAACAAACTTCTCCGTTATATCAATAAGTTCATCATAATTATTTCCCCATGCAGCTTTAACTGGATACTTACCTCTCTCTAAAACTTTCTTTATCTCTGTAAGAAGTGGTAATCCATCGTCAATGTGCATATCAAACAGAAATGAATCATAACTATATAATACAAACTTACTCTTATATTTTCCCATTATTTTTCTTACATCCTTTATAACTAATGCATTCGATTCTGTCTCAAGTAACTGAATATAATAGTTAAATAACTTATTTGCGTTAAAATCATTTCCTCTTATTTGTCTACTATAAATATCTGATTTGATAAAATTCTCTTGCTTATAGAGTTGCCAAAGCTTATCTGTAAACTCTCTTACCTTACCGAAATACTCTATACTCTCTGCTATATCATCAGGAATAAAACCATATAGATATTGGAATGAAAGACTTTTTGCTTCCTTATAACTTATATCAAATCTATCTGCGAAATGTTGATGAACTGATTCGTCTGAAAACTTATAACCAACTTTCTCTGCAATCAATCTCAAGTGATATGCATCATAATCAAAATCAACTAATTTACCTTCACTACCAAACCTACTAATAAACTTTGCTCTACTACCATCACTTTTGTTTAGTGCCGCAAAGTTAATTCCACCAAATCTATTGGATGGACGACCTGTAGATGTGAATGGATTATACTCTGAATACACCATTCCATCAGTTGTTTGTAGTCCATTTTTTTCTATGTATGTAAAGTTGTCAAACATATCGTTGTTATATGTCAAGATGTCAGGAGTAGGGTATTTTGAGACGATAACCTGCATCTCTGTTGCTATCTTGTATAAATGACGAGCAAATCTCATAATAGGTATAGAAGAGTTTATATTACTTTTCTCATAATGTTTCATATGATAATGTCGGATTATATCATCAGAATATAAATCAAGATTAGTTTTCTCACCTGTATTCCAATAGTTGAGTAGATTTACATCGATAAGATTATTTAATCCAGTAAGGTGGTATGCTTGTTTTTTATCAAGGGTATAGACATTTTTATTCTTATTTCTTAATATGGTTAAATCACCAAGTTGTAGACACAATCCATCGGTATGATTGAATGGTAATACATATGCACTATTATCAACTAATAAAAAAAGAAAGGATAGTTTTGTTTCTACTGGATGTTTTTTGTGGTCGATAGGAATAGGGATTGCGACAATCTCTTTTGCTTTCTCATAATCGTTCAAGAAAGCATTAAACTCCGAACTATTCTCTATGAATTTCAATGTATAACCTTTATATGGTTATAAATATCAACCCTCTTTCCCAAATTCAATAAAATTATATATCTTCATTCGAATTTGTGGGAATGTTTTTTCTAGCTCAAGGGTGTTTTTTAAGTTTAATCTTTTTTGTTCCTCTATATCCTCATCTAAAGACCATCTCATTTTTACTTTATTGTATATAGCATCTGCACCAACAAAATGTTTTTTTGCAACTTCTATAACTGATGCTTTATCGTCTGATGCTAATTGCATAAAATATCTCGTAAAAAATCCTTTTTTGTATTCTGATTTTTTCGGTTCTACTTTTTGGTTTTTAAAATATTTTGACACTTTTGGATTGTAATTTTTAGCTTGTAAATAACCCTCTAATGGTGTTATGTTTTTTAAACGAACAATTCTTTTTGAAAACTTCTCTGGTTTATTTCCTGTTTGATAAATCACAGCTTTATTTTTAGTTATTATTTTATGATACACAAATCCACTTGGAACAAATAACGTTGAATCAGAACCAAATACAAATTCTTTCATATCTGTTATTCCAGCTGAAGTTTCTAGTTGTTCTATTCTTTTATCGTTTTGTAGTATAGCCATTATCCACCTATTTTCTGTATATTATCTGTTTCTATTTCCTCTTGTGTTCTAGTATCTGGTTTTTCTTCTTTTTTTGGTCTGTAAGGTGATTCCTTTTTACCTGCAGTTTTATTTAAATAATCTATAAATGATGTGTATGGAGGACCATCTACTTCTTTCTTTTTTGGTGATATTGATTGAATAGGACCAACAAGTTCTGTCATAGGTGATTCTTCTTCTAATTTTTTTATTTTTTCAGCAGTTGTTACCTTTTCACCAAATCCATAATCAATTCTCATCAAACCTCTCAATGTAGTTTTCCATCCTGCTGAATCTAACTCATGTGCTACATCCATTATCTGAAATACACAGGCTTTCCTATATCTACCTGGAATGTAAGTGCTTGAAAATGCTTCACCTGCAAATATTGCACCAGTTCCATCTATCGTTAATGATAATTCTATCGGTGTCATAATATCTTTTGTTCTTTGTAACGAATCTGGTTTTTGCTTTAGAAAATACATCATTGGATTTCTAAAATGTTTTTTCATAACACCTTTTTCTGTATATAGGTATCTAAAATCATCCCAAGTATCAATCCAACTAGCTATTCCTTTTAAGCTTTGTGTGGTAACTGGTAAAAGTTGTTCAACCACAGCAGCTGCACTTGGAATAAATTTATCAGACCACCAACTTGCCATTGTATCCATCACACCGTCTTTTTCCTCACCTGTTTCAGCATCTATGTGAGGAACACCATCTTCTAAAATTTCCATTATTTGTTTTTCAGTATAGATTTGTATAACTTTTTCTATATTAATATCTATACCTTTAACTTGATTTGGATAAATACTGTCAGGACTTAGCTCTGGTACTAAAAATTTACCATTTATTTTTTCAGGATTTGCATTATAACCAAAATTAGGATAGTCTGAGTTTCCTATAATTCTTGCCATGTTCTTTAAAATTACATCTCTTGGATTTTTTGGTTCTTCTAATCCTGCATTGAATAATTTACCTATAGCTTTAGCTGCGGGATCTAATGTTAAATCTTCAGCTGCAGCTTCTGCACTACCTAAATTTCTTCCATAAATTGCTGCAGTAGCCATCTGAGATGGTAGTTTTGTAACCATATTTTGATTATATACTATAGAATTAATTTGCCAAGTTGGAAATATCATTAAACCATCATTCTTATAATTATCTGTTACTTCACCTGTATTTAAATCTATACTTTTATTATTTAGTAAATTTTTTACTGGTTGGTCTGTACTACTATCTTCAACAATTTTAGCTTGAAAAGGATTGTCTTGGTCGGTGGTTAATTTGAAATCCCAAACACTACCACAAGCATCACTAACTCTTTTCATTAAATTCATTAAACCATCTTCAAGTGTATTAGCTCTACCCATCTCTTCTTGTATAATATCGGAATGAATAAGTAAATTTCTTAAATAACCTTTACCTTTAACTGATTTATCTTTTGTTATTTCTTTAGCATATCTTTTAATTGAACTATACTTACCAATTTTTGTTGGTTGTTCAATTTCTGGTGAAACAGAAAATGCTGGTAACTCTCTTACTTTTTCTGCTAAACTCATAATTGTCATTCTCTTAGAAACACCCTCTCCAGCTTGAGCAGCTTGGTCTGCACTCCTTTTTGCTTCCATTGGTTTCTTAAATTCCATATCCATTGGCCATTGACCTGGTATTATCACCTCTTGTGCATTTAAAGTAAGTAAATTTTCAGTATCATTATTAATTTTTACACTTTCAAAATATTTTATACCATCTTTTTCTTCAAAACTATCTTCATCTACTGAACGAATTTGGTATCCTATCTTACCATCATGGACTTTTGATATAAATCGATTTAAAATATTATCTTCAAACCAACCATACGTCACATAAGGACCAAGATATGCTTTATCAAAATTACTATTACTACCACGATATGTTCTTTGAACAATTATTGTATCCTTATACTCTTCCTTTTCACCAACTATAGCATTAAAAATATCTGCGTCACCACCTGCACCTAAAACACCACCATCAGCATATGTGTATTTCAAGTCTAACAATATCTCAGTTAAATTTTCAAATAGTATCTTTGGTGGTAAGTTTTCGATACCACCTTTTTTAGCTATTGAACCTTCTTCACCACTAGTACCTAAACCTTGAGTTTTTAAAGCTTTTTGTATGTCTGCGTTTTCTCTTATATTTTTAACTTCACTCTCTCTACTATCAAAATAAGCTCTTTGATTTCTGATTTGATTTCTTAAATCAGCTGGTATTTCAAATGCAGCAGTTGATTCAGAATCACCTAGTGGTGCACCAAAAACACTTGAAGCAGGTGATACTATTTCAGTTTGACAATCAAATCCACCATCATCTCTACCAGTCCATGTAAAATTTTTAACAATACCATATACTAATTCTTGATTACCTTTTCCTTTTTTTCTAACTACTTTACTTAAATCACCTATTTTTCTAGCATTTAAACTTGACCAATTATTATAAATAAATTCTTCTGGTTTATGACCTGGCCACATCCAACCAAACTCTAATGCTATTGATGCTCCAGGGGATAAAAAATATGGTGTTAATCTTTCTAATGTTTCAAAATCCCAACATATCCATTTTATATCAGCACTTCTAATAGCTTTAGTTTGACCTTGTATTCTTGTACTAATACTTTTCAATCCTGCTATTGGTCTATTGTAATTATCTGTTTGATATACTTCAGCAAACTCACCACGTAACTTTCCTGCTATTTTTTGTGAGTTACCTGCTCCTGTTAGTGGTTCACTTACCGATAATCTATCACTACCTATTATTTCTTCACCTGCTGAAATAACTATTGGTTCTTTTGGTGCATCTTTAGGTGTTGATAACGAAATCATTCTAGCCCAAGTGGTTCTAGATTGCATATAATTACCCTTATCACCTGATAAAGGTTCTTGAACTGGACGTTCTTTCTTACCTGATTGTTTTATTTTTTCTATTAGAGTCTTTTGAACTTCTTCGTCAATTGGTTTTAACTGAATCATCTTCTACTCATTGATTGCATCAAAATTAGCAAGTATTTTTGGTAAGTTTCCTGGAATTCTTATTTGAAAGTTTGGATTTAATACTGTTCTACCCTTACCCAAACCATTTGCTTTTGCAATAATCCACCATAAAGATACATCCTTATAATATTTAAAAGCTATATTTTCTAATCTATCACCATCTTTAGGATAAATAAATTCATCTTCGTCTGATAAAGGTATTGCAGGATATAGAGTTGATACAAGAACTCTTTGTCCTTTTTTATTTATTCTTAGTGGTATATCGTCATATCTTCCCATTTATAACTCCTAACTATTAAATCCAAAATCTGCTGCAAATTGTTTTGGAAAATCTTTTGCTGATTCATTTACGTCAGATTTTAAACTGTCTCTTAGAGCTACAGCAGCATCTATTGCAGCTTTTCCCTCTGTTAATTTTTTAATAGACTCATCATCTGCACCTCTTATACCCAACTCACCATATAAAGCATTATAACCTTTTCTATCTGGCACTATTGAAGCTGGTCCTGATGGATCGTTTTTGAATGTTCCATATGGTAAATTCTCTTCTAACCAACCTAAATTATAATGTTTACCTGTAGTCTGTGGAACTTGTTTATCAATAACTCTCATATCCGCTGAGACATTAACCAACTTAGGTAATCTTAAACCAGGTTTAATTTCCCAAGTGGATTGAGTATCTATAGTATAGTTTAAACTCTGAAAAATCATGGGTTGCTTATCAAACATATCACCTAACGTGAAACTAAAAAATGGTGATACCATACGATTATTTTCTATTTTGGGATATACCAACCCTCTTAAATAATTTAATTTTTCCCAAAGAGTAACCATTTCTTGAACTGATTTAGGAAATACTTTAAAGGTTATATTTACATTCCTTGTAGCACCTTGATAAACATACACCTTGTCTGGCCTACCAATGTATCTTTCTTCTGCATATTCAGGTGAAGATGTATCGGTTACACTTTCAAGTATTGTTCTAAATATAATCCATTTACCATTTACCATATCTCTGAACTTCAATGGAACAAAATCATCATTATTATCATTTAATATATCACCAGCAGAAGTTCCACCATATGGATGTAAATTTACTTTATCAACTAAATTATTTTTATACCCTGTAGCGCCTGAAACTTTAATTACATTACCCTCGTCATCTAATACTATTCTACTTGCATCACCTGGTGAACCAATACCTCTTTTTACATCTGCGTTTTCACCTTGTTTTTTATATCCATATCCCTCTTCTTGATTAAGCTGTCCGTAACTTGATAATTTATAACTATCTAATCTAGCTCCTCTTTTATCTTTAGGTTGAGAAACTGCATTTGGTATAGTACCATCTATAGATTTTGGAACTATATTTGCGTTTATTGGTGTTTTCTTTACTGTTTTAGTTTCACCATATTTTGCACCAAATAAAAATCCTGCAGATAGAGCTGTTGGTAAAAAAGTTGAATCAAAAGTATTTTCATCTTCAAGTTCTATTTCACTACCTAACCCAAATCTAACACCTTTTCCAAATTCTTTTGCATTGTTATATTTAAAATCTTTATTATATATGTTTGTTAAAGCTCCAGATTGTGAGTTGTCGTCATTTTGTTTTAAATCATAATGAAAAGATGGATTAGAAACCATAGATTTTAATTCTGATAATTCTCTAAATGGATTTCCACCAAAGTTAGCACCTATACCTAAACCACCTGTTCCTGCAAATTTAGGAACTGAGGGTATAACGAATTTAGCAACTTGTGATATTCCTGTGAATACATTTGCTCCTATATTTGGTATATTAACATTTGGGAATTCAGGTATTTTCATATTAGGTAATTTTGGTAAACTGATATTTGGTAAACTTATACCACCAAGCGCACTAGATGCTTTTGAAGCTACACTAGCCGCAAGTGATGCTGCTTCACTAGCCAATCCACCTAACATATTTGTTAAAGCACTAAAATTTGGTGTTTGTATCGCAGGAATTGATATTAAACTTGGAAAGAATGATGTTAATGAAGAATTATCACCAAAAACAAACTTTGGTGCTTTTACATTATCTCTAATTATGTTTGCTAATCCCTCTCCTAATGCAGTTACACTAGATTTAGTAGCATCAACAATACCAGGAAAAGCCTCTCTAATTCCACCTGCAAACTGTATTGTTCCATCTCCAATATCACTCACTAACTTAGATGCATTCTTTAGTAAAAGTATACTTGGTGAGCCAGCTGGTATCTGATGTCTTACATAATGAGCACCAATTGGTAAAGAATCAATTATTGATGATGGTCTCCAAGTTCTTATATCACTTCCTAAAAGAAAATCAGATGTTGGTGGTGTGCTTCCAAATGAATCTCTTCCTGTAGAAACTCTTTGCATTGTTGGAAGATTCGTTGGTAGAGGATTACCTAATTTATTGTTTATTATATCACCTATAGTTCCAAGACTAAATTGACCACCTGCATTTAATTTTTGTAATATATCTTGTTTAAGTGCAAAAGCAACACCTTTTGGTGTTACTGCAAATTTACCTAATCTGATTACATCAGCTACAGTTCTTGCAGCCTGTGTAACAGCACCTGCTCTTACTAATCCAAAATCTATAACACCTGCTCCACCTGGTCCCCATCTATCACCGATTGCTTTAAGAATAAATGGTTCGTCAAAACCAAATCTATTATTATTTCTTGCACCTAACGGATCGGTTTGACTGAATGCTCTTTCATAATATTTATCTAATGTATCTTTTGTTGATGTTACTATACTTGTTGTGTTAAAAGTATCATTGAACTTAAAATTAAGTTGTTCACTTTGACGACTAAGAGCAGATAGACTTGAGGGTGCTGGTATAATTCTTGGCGGTTCACCAAATGATTTTTGTCCCGTAACAGTAGTTGCGGAGTGACCATCTTGAAAAGATTGTGGTGTTTGTTTTGAACCAACACCAATAGCTAAATCTGATTTCATGTCTCTTAATGCCATTATCCCTGTCCTTGTCTTTGTATTTCTCTAACCGTATTTGCGTTACCCTCAGTTACAGCACCTATTAATGCATCCATCTTATCAGTTCCACCACCACCTGCTGGTGCTCCACCAGTTCTCATAGCTGGTGTTATACCACCACGTGCTCCACCACCACCACTAATAGCTTTAGCCATAGCTCCAGCATCTAAACCAACTGCTGCAGCTAATGCTCCTCTTCTAACTGCATCCATAGCTTCAAATTCTTCTGGTGAAACCAATTGACTTATCTCTTGCATAGCTCCTGCTATGTCATTGTTGAATACCATTTCTCTTGCTTTTTCAAGATTTAATTCTTTACCTAATAAAACCTCAGCTTCCATTTGTTTCGATATAGAATCTTCAAAGTTCAATAGACTATCTGCTATTGAAGCTACATTGGATAATTCTAAACCTAACTTCTTAGCTGCTATTGCAGCTGCTGTTACATTTGCTCCACCATCTTTAGCAAATTTTGCAAAGAACTCTGTATTCTTTGCTACATCATTCATCACATCAGCGACAGGAACATCTGCTGCTCTTGCCATATTAGCTTGTAACTCAATTGAGTTTAATGCTGAATCAAGACTATCTGCACCAACTGCTTGCATTTGTCTTGCTAATGTTCCAACACTATCTGTAGCTAATCCAAAGTTTGCTACCAAGTTACTAGCTTTTAGTGTGGTTGCAGCTGTTGCATTACTAAAACTACCAAACTCTGAAGCTATGTTTTTCATAATAGCTAATGTGTCTTCTTGAGTCATTCCATTAGCTTTATTAGCTAATGCTATTGATTTAGAAGTTGCAAGTATTTTAGCACTCTCTCCAAAAGCAAGACCTAAATCTTTTTGAAGTTTATTTGCTTCTAATGCAAATGATGCTGCTGCTAATGCTGCACCTGCTAATCCTATCCTTAAAAGTTTTGTTCCCTTGAATAAAGTTCCTATACCTGATTTACCTGTAGCAACACTTTTCATATTAGCTTTTAATCGTTCAGTAGCTTTACCTGTTTTTATGAATCCACCACTTGATGATTCTATTTTTGCTCCAATACCATCAACTGCTTCTTCAGCTTTTTTAAAAGCTTTTCCAAAAAAGCTAGCTTTTTTTCCTATTTTATTAGAAAAATCAATTTGGTCAACCATTAATTGATTACCCTCTTTGACTGCTTCATTTCGTAAATTACTCATTTCAAGAGCTTCCATCTCACCTGTCACAATTTTGTCCATGTTTTTAACATTGAACTCTAATGCACTTACAATTGTCTTAGCCGTTCTAGCTTTCTTACCAGTAGTTTTATCTAACTCAATTTCTTTATCTAAGATACCTGCAGTTTGGGCACCGATATCTTTCAAGTCTTTACTAAATTTACCGGCTAATCCGCCTTGTTTTTCAAGAGCCTCTTTGATTTTTGATTGTAATTCTACTGTAGTATTTAATTGTTTATTTAAATCAGCTTGTTGTTTTGCTGTTGCCATAATTACGACCTAGTTAATTATTTATACTTATTGATTGCTTTTCTGAGTCCAGGTAAGTCTTTTTCTTTTTCTTTAATCTTTTTTTCAATTCTTTTTTTCATAGCAGCTAAATCTTTCATGTCTTTTCGAAAGTCTTTGTCTTTACCAAGAACGGTATTGATTGCTTTTCGTTCATCACCTGTAGCAGCTAGTTTAAAAACTACTTGTATTAATTTATCTAAGACACCCTCTTTTATAACATATTTAGGCATATTATTACTCCGTTGAAATTGTTTGGATTTAGTTATAAATAAATATCAGAAATGTAGATTTTTACTATCGTTTAGCTCTCTCTTGTTCATATAACTTCTTTCTCTCTTTAGCGATATCTGTATACTCTTTAGCTAATCTTTTGAGATAGTATTTTCTGAGATGTACAGGCATAGCATACACTTCGTCAAAAGTGTAACCACCTCTACCGTAATTTAATAATGTGAATATTTCTTCGTGAACTTGAAGTTTGTTATGATGCGTTAGGCCAAAAAAACCCTGTCCCCAACGGGACCACCACCTCCTGGGTGTGTGAACATTTAGGACATTCAAATGGATAACTCATATCCACATCTGGTGTAATAGTGTTAATATATTTTCTGAACTCAAGAGAATCTTGTGCTAAAAATTTATTATCAACAAAATCATTAATAACTGATTTTGTATTTTCTCCATCTATTGAAGTAAACATTCTTTTAAATCTGAAAGAGTTTGTGTAATCAATATCTGGTTGAATTTTTTTCATAGCTTCTACATCTTTATCTACTAATCTTTCTTCATCACTTGAAAGAAGTTTAAACTCTAAAGTTACTTTGGTTTTTGGAAGTGTCATAGAAAATTTATTTTCTTTTATATCAGCTGAAAGTTCTTTATCTTTCAATTGAGTACAATCTACCTCTAAAGGACTTGTTTCTCCACACTCTTCACATGCGGCTGTTACATCGTATTTTTTACCATACCCAAGTATTCTTGCAGCAATAATTAAACCATTCTTATCACCAATAATTAAATCGCCAACTTTGATTTTTTTATCTACTATAAGTGATTCAAGAACTTTATCTAACACAATACCTTTTCGTATTAGATTTATAGAAGTAAGAATATCTTCTTCTTTTGCTGTCATGTATTTTAGTTCAACTTCACCCTTTGATAAAGGGTTGTCTTTTGGATACAACTTTCCCTTAGACGGAAGATCAACGACTTCCGTTGGGAACTTATATTCTGCCATATGAGTGTCCTCTGATTATTATCATTAAGATTTAAAACCTGTTTATTAATAACTATATTAGTAATTTTTGAAATTACAATTTATTTTTTTGACGGTGCGAATTTCTCTTTAATTGGTTTAAG
>TARA_R110002074_G_scaffold169321_1_pt1 | contig 10868 bp, 6 predicted proteins | sample TARA_R110002074 | Tara Oceans TARA_R110002074 (sample SAMEA4397215) | marine metagenome | biome: Polar Biome; feature: [MIX] marine epipelagic wind mixed layer (ENVO:01000061); material: water (ENVO:00002006), including particulate matter (ENVO:01000060) such as... | depth 10-100 m
ATCAACAATAATGAATAAGTGGTTTTAAAAAATGGCAAAGTTACCGATGGCGACAAGAGTTAATATATTTCCAAAGAAAATGGCAACTGGAGGTTATACTGGAGGCATCAACAAACCACCACCTCGGCCATTTGTAACTGGAGGAGAGGTTAATGATGCAGGTAGGGTTATGGGTAGTGACGGGCAAGAATATCTTGTTAGTGAAGGATATCAGCCGGGAGACACCCTTGGGGGAGCCACACTTTATGGGAACACTGCAACAGGCACTGGTGGAGGTACAACTACTCCAAATATTCCTACTACCTCGGGTGGAGTAGGTCAATTTCCTAGTGCTTCCGGAATTACCTCTCCAATTTCTGATATTATTCCAGAAAGCAAAATAGGTTTAACAGAAGGAGAAAAACTAACTCCTCAACCTTTGACAATGCAAGAGAATGAAGTGCTGCAACCCATATCTTTAGAACACGCTGATCCAGTAACAAAAACAATAGGATCTAGTTCTGGGTTAGAAATACCTGTGCCCCAAGTACAGGCAACTAAAACGTATTCTTCGTATACTGTACCCGGCACTCCAGAAGCTATAGCTGCTCAAGGAACATTATCACAAGAATCTAAAATTGGAGACATACAAGGTGCCATATCTAGCGAAGCTATAGCTGCTGCTGCACAAGGTACTGTAAGTGAAAAGGCAACGGTTAAATACCAACTTGGACAACGGTTTGACAGCATTAAAACAGGAGAAGAATTACCTGCTTGGGCTGCCCCCGCTGTAAGAAACGTAACCGCACAGATGCAAGCAAGAGGACTGGGTGCATCATCTATGGCTGCTGCTGCGATAACACAATCTCTCATGGAGGCGGGTGTTCCAATTGCTGCTGCAGATGCTCAAACGTATTCTAGAATGGAGTTACAAAATTTAAATAATGAGCAACAGACTGCGTTACAAAATGCCATGACGTATGCCGCAATGGATAAGGCTAATCTTGATGCAAGAATGACTGCAGCTGTAAACAATGCTAAATCTTTTTTAACGATAGATGCACAAAATTTAACACAGTCACAACAGGCAAACACTTTAACTTTTCAATCACAGGTACAAAAATTATTTACTAACCAATCACAAGAAAATGCTTCAAGACAATTTAATGCTAAATCAGAGAATCAAGTTATGGAATTTTATTCCGAGTTAGGAGTACAGGCAGAGAATGCAAATAAAACTCGTGTAGCTGCGATGGAACAATTTAATGCAGACCAAAGTAATGCAATGGAAAGATTTGGTGTGCAAATGAATGACAGTAGAACAAAATTTAATTCTAACATGTCTGCACAGATTAATCAGAGTAATACTCAGTGGCGTAGACAAATTAATACGCAGAATACAGCAGATGCAAATGAGTCAAATAGATTAAATGCCCAAGCGTTATTGGGATTAAATGCTACAGCACAGGCACAGGTGTGGCAACGATATAGAGATGAGGCACAGTGGGTGTTGCAAAGAACAGAAAGTGCTCTACAAAGGGCCCACCAATTTGCAATATCGTCACAACAAAATGATTTTGCAGTAGATCAGTATGAGACTGAATTTGGTGATTCTATTCTTTTAGAAGTAGGACAAAGTGCATTGGAACTGTTGGGTATACCAGCAGGTAATAGATAAGGGGGTATATGTATAGATGAGTTTATGGGATAATTTTACAAGCTATTTTTCAGATTTTAGTTTTGGTAAAGTAGCAGATTCTGCTGGAGGATTTTTAGGAAATGTTTTTGAGCCGGAAATGACAGCGAGTAGAGAGTATACGCCCTACAAAAGTTCTAGGAGTTTTACAGGTGGTTCTACTATATATCCTCCACAAAATAGAACATACATGGGTGCTGGTAAAGGTTACCAATATTTTGACAAACGAGGTGCTTCACTTAAGCATTCCGGTGCAGGCAGATATTTAAATAGACAAACCCAAACTTCTCCCTACACTAGAGGTAGTAGCTATCTTAGGGGAACTCCCTTTGAGTACCCTGCTGCTGTTCTTGGGGGAGTAGGATCTACTTTGCGGGATGTTGTAAATGATTATATAATAGATCCTATAACAGATTTCACTAGCTCACGAACTGCAAATACAATTAAAGATAAAACTTTAGAAGGTGCTGGCAATTACGCTGAAATGTATGCAAAAGCCCAGATGAATAAAAGGTCTGCTCCTACAGATAGGTTTAGGCTGGGAGCAGGGGGTGCAGGTAACAGAATAAATAGATTTACAAAACAAGGAAGCGATGGGACAGCAGCCCAATTTGTATCTGGCAAAACAGGTATATCTGATACACTAATGAATGTTCTTAGAAATAAAATACAAGATGCTGATGTGTTACCTAGAAGTGATCTTTCCATGTTACAATTTTATTTAGAAAAACAACAATCCCAAGGTGTATTCACTAGTCTGCGAGATACTCCCGGCATTAAAACTACATTATCCAGACCTCCAGTAACAACAACAGTTTCATCTTAGGAAAAACACATGTTAGCAAACCCAAAAACACACAATCCCGATGCTCCTGCAGGTTCTATAGAACAGTTAGATCCATTGGGAGCCCCTATTCCCGGACAAAGTTTAACAGATTCTCCAAACGAAGGAAAGTGGGAATGGGAAAAACCTCCAAAATTTACAGATGTAGATGAAGCTCTGGGTTCAATTGTAGAAAGAATAGAAAAAAATGTTGAGTCTGGAGAGCGAGTAGACCGCTTACTTCTTTCAGGAACTCCTGTAGAAACTCTTGTAAACACCATAGCTTTTGCTGGTTTCTCAGAGGGGCAGTGGTCTCCGGATATAGCAGAGTTAATGAAACCTCCACTATCTGCTTATTTTATTTTACGAGGAATGGAAAAAGACATACCGTTGAGAATATTTAACAATAAACCAAAAAGAAAAATGATGAATAATGATGCTGTGATGAGGGGAATGAAAGATAATAACCCGGAAGCGTTTAGTGCATTAGAAAAAGAGATAAGTATGGCAACACTCCCAATGGAAGAAAAATCTTTTATGGACATGGAAGAACAACCAATGGACATGGAAGAACAACCAATGGATATGGGTGAGCAAGATATGGGAGGTATGATATAATGTCAGATTTTTTAGTAAAGACCGTATTTAAAATCCTTGGTGGAGGAAGTATGGGGTTTAACCAAGGAAGAATTGATCAAAGGGTAGCAGCGGCAAGGGCAAAGGAAATATCGGATGCTTCAGCGTTGACAGTAAGTGAAAGGGAAGCTGCACAGCTTTTTAAACAGGAAGAAACTGAAAAAGCTAATAAATTTGAATTAAAAGTAAATCGCATAAATCAAGGGTATGCGAAAATCAATGCATTGCAAGCACAGATTTATGAAACATCAAATATACAAGAAAAAGCAAAAATGGAAAAATTGTTGGAAGAAGAAAAATTTTATCAAGCAATAGCACTAAAAGGCGTTGAAGCAGAGTATGGTGAAGATCTAGAAGGTATAAAACAGACGTGGAAAAGAGACGAAAGAATAGATCAGAACAAATTTGTAAAATGGCAAACTGAGGAAGAAATAAAATCAAGAGAGAAGATAGCTCGTGAAAAAAATGAGAATGCACTTGCTGTTGAGACTCTAAAAGACAGCATTAATAAAACAAATAATACTCAGTCATACTACATTGGGGGAAATCCTGATGTAACGCTAGATCCAGAAGTAGAAATATTTGGTACCCCGAAACAAATAAAAGACCAAGAAAACAAAAAACAATCTCAAAAAGGAATAAACTATATTGATTTTAATATATCAGAGAAAGATACAGAAGCGGAAAGAGTAGAAAAAAAATATAGAGCATGGGTACGACAAAGCAAAAAAATTGCTCCAATTATGGAAGGTCTTCTTAAAGAAGGAAGATTAGATGACTTTAAAAAAATAATGGATGACTTAAATCTTGATTTGTTTAAACATAAAAAGTTTTTATTAGCCAAAAAAAATGTTAATATACATACCTCTAGTTTAGAAGACCAGAGGGCAGCGTTAGATACTGGCGTGATAATGAATTTACTAAGACAGTGGGATGATGAAGATGAAAATACTATAACTTACAAAGATGTTGTTCACCAATATGTAAAATCAATGTGGTATAACAATGCAATACTTGCTGACCCAGCAACTGATGAACTGTTTGATGGAGCAATTAAATCTCTTAATGTAAATATGGTTAAGAAAAGTGAAATAACCCTACCAGAAAATCGTTTATCAGATAACCACGATTTATATTATGCTGTAGCAAAAGATCTGGGGGTAGAAAATGTAAGATTATTTAGAGATAGATTAGATAACAGCGGAGTGCAGCAATCTGTATTTAATAGAAGATCAAGCGAAAAAGCAGAAATTATGGCAGCAATACTGTTTAATCACAATGATAAATTACTAGAATTAATGGAGGGGGTTGACGGTCTAGATAAAAATGCACTCAGTAACCTAGGAATAAAATCATCAAAGCATTATAGAAATGGTTATTTAAGTCAAGCCGAACAAATGGCAGTTGAAATGGTGTTAAAAGATGAGGGTGGAATTTATAATTCTGAAAATATTACAACAGTGCGTGAGGCTCTTGAGTTACTTATGCCAGATTATAATGAAAAGAATGCAAAATGGAATTATACAAAATTTTTAGGTGTAACAGGTATAGATCCAAAAAACATTAGAGCAAAAGTAACTAGTGGTAATCAAGCTATATCTACCATAAGAGCTGTAATAGATTTATATGAAGATAATGCAAATATGGCTAGTGGTAAAGTTGGTTTATTTACAACAAAGATATTTGAAATGACTTTATTTAGAAACGAGGGAAGTTTCTTAAATGTGGCTGCAAATTGGTTAAAGAGTGCTGGCTACAGTTTAACTAACCAAGATGAAGAAGATTCTATGACTAACGTATTAGGTAAAAGCCTAAAAGATGCTGATATACTTCTTAAAAAAGCTAGGAATGGAGCAAGTAGTGGAAATCCTGATTTTAGCAGACTATCTAAAGATGAACAAGTACTTTTAGATACTCACACTAAAGAAGCTTATATGGCTTTACTTGCCTATCAAGTTGCAGCAGCCATTCAGGGCGGTACAGGTGGTAGAACTATTTCTGACCAAGATGTTGCCAACATAAGAAAAGCGTTAGGAGAACAATTCTTTGACTACGGCAAGGGTGCTGTAGCAAGACTAACAGCGTTTAAGGCTGTTCTTGGTAAAATAGTTAAAGTTAATGAGGCTATACAGGAGGGTTTAGGAAGTGTTCGTGGTTTAAAAGCTGGTCAAGCTATTTCTTCTATATATTTAGGGGCTCCGCTAAGTGCGTTTAGGACACAGGGTTGGTCAACAGACGCCTTTATGAACAAAGTGTTCTACGATGATCCAAATTATAAAAAGTCACAAGAAAAAGAATCAGGGCCAGAGTCAAATGATCCTGCTTTTAGCATGGATAATGTGTTCAGTCATCCACTGTATGCAATAACCGAAGACGAGAAAATAAGAATATCTAAAGCCGGAAAGGTTGGGGATACGTACTACAATATAGGAGATCTTTATACAGGGCCAAATGATCCAGCTATAATTAAACTCTTTACTGACAAGGATATGTTTAGTTCAAAAATGTTAAAAGATTTAAATTCATACAGGGACAATGTCCTTGAAACGACATCCGAAGGAAACAGATAACCATGGCAAATGAAAATGATGCTACAGAATCAGAATACGAGCCTGCTTTTGAAGGAACTCGTGACAAACCAATAATTTACAGGGTACCCCCTTCTACTGGTTTATTTTCTGGTGACGATCCAGCAAACACACTTCCCGAGAATTTTGCCGATGAAATTGGTCCTATTCCAAAAACATTAGCCGTTGCTAAAAGGGATATGGCAGAAGAACTTGCAGAGCCTGACCGTATAGCCGCTGAAAGAGCACAGATGGATGCTTTAAATATTGAAACAAATATTGAGAAGGAAAGACTAGAAACAGACAGGAGGCTTTTTATTGATGCAGAAGAAGCTAGAGAGCAGATGGGGAAAGCTAAAGAATTACACAGTAAGAAAAACTTTGTTCCTTTTTCAGTAATTTATGGGGACAAAATAGGGGGTGTGTACGAGTGGGCCCAGTGGAGAAGATTTGGTTTAGATGAAAATGGCAAAACAATAATTTTAGATAAAGAAAGGTTTGAAAACATATCTGCTGATGGTTTGACTGTACAGGTTAATGATCGTAACAGATATTATGATAATTTAGGTATAAAAACTCCGGGTGATAAATACGGTAAAGGAAAAATGGGCAGAGACATAGTTCCGTATATTGTAAATACTGACTTGGGGTATGCTGTAGGTAAAGCGGGGAAGTTAGCGGGAGACGTTCTGTCTTGGGCGGAACTTGGGTTTGGTGAATTTGTTTTTGAAAGTGCAGAATCATTTTACCGAAAAGAAGAAAACTTAGTACTTCCTACAAGTGGACTAAACATAATAGGAAGAAATCTTCGTGTTGGTCCAAGGTACCTAAAAAACGTAATATTTGATTACCCCGGCATTGAATCTATGGTAGGACCTAAAACAAACGAAAGAGTTTTAAACTGGTTCTCTAATACTGGAGAAAGAATTGATAGTTTACAAGAAGCCGATGTTACATCTTGGCTACTGGATTTTGCACATAAAGGTGTGTACAAGTACTCCAATTTTATAGTTCCAGAAGATCAACGGAAGGGTATTGTACAACCTAACAGCTGGACACGAGAAGATTTTGAAAACATGTTAAACCCAGAAAATGCGGAATTTACTAGGGATTGGGCAGGGTTTCTTGGAGAAAATCTTGGTGGTTTTAAAATATTTCAAATGGTAACAAAAACTGGAAGAAAAGCTTCTGTTGCCTTTTTTGAAAAACTTGGCTTGGATGCTGCGGAAGATTTGCTTAAACCAAACAATTTAAAATTTCTTCCAGAAAAATACCGTGGATACAGCCCTATGCAACTATGGAAAACTAAGGAACTTTATCCCCAGTTAGCACAACGAGCTGTAAATATTCACAAACTCAGAATAAATAAACAATCAAAAACAAGAATTTTTAACCTAAGTAATAAAATTACAAATTTAGGTGCCACTATGAGAATAGAAGCAGCAACCGAGCCGGGCAGATTATATACTATGATGTATGGTAGTGAATTTGCTGGGTCATGGTCTTCGGCTCTAGCAGAACACAGATTTAATATAGATAGAGAGAACCCATATAATACTGGAATAGAAATACTCACTACTCTAACTGCCCCTTCTGTAGTTATAAAATTAGCTAAATCTTTTGAAAAACCAACATTAGCTATTATAGATACTTTAGTTCCAGCGTCTGACCTTATAGGTAAACTGTATCAAGGGAGTGCTTTACCTACAACATATGGTTCTTCGGGAGATAGCATGTTTAAACTAATCTCTAATTATTTAAAAACAGGAAGCGTAGATGGGCCAGATTTAGACCTTATCCGAATACCTACAAATATAGCTGGTAAAACTAGAACCTTAACCGGTCCTGAAAAAAATACTATGTTTAAATTTGTACAAGCCATGAATGCTGATCCAGAAAATAAACTTGCTGCGATAGAACATATAAAAAGTTTTATGCAAAGTAAAGCTGATTTGATAGAGTTAGGGGTTCCAGAATCAGAAATTACCCCAATGTTAACTGACATTATAAAACTATCTTACATGCAAGATGCTACTGCTCACATGATGAATGCAAATAATCTTGGGTTTAAAGTGAGAAATTCAAGAAAAATAAAAACTAATATGAAATGGATTGAAACTTTTTCACAACAGCTAAAATCACAAAATGTTTTATCTAACCGTCTCGTACAAAAATATGATGAAATCATAGCAAGATACGGGGAGCCTACTACTGAAAATTATAAAAACTTAAATAAATTAATAACACAAAGAACCGTAACCCAACAGGCAATGTTTAATGATTTAGATAGATCTTTAAATGAAGTAGGTGATGATATAATTGCTAAAATTGCTATGGGAGAAATTGAAGGCTATAAAACTTCTGCAGATATAATAGCTAAGTCCGATGATCTAACTACATTTATAATGGAATTAAGTGAACAACCAATTAATGCTGATGAAATGAGTAAGATGGCCATTGATGCTTTTGAAACAAGGGTTGGAAGACAGGTAACCACTAAAGAAAGGGAAGACCTCCTAGCTGGCCAAAATATCCTAGGGCAAAATACAAATAACATTAACATAACCTCACTAGCTTTAGATACTTTAGATAAAGAATTATCCCTACTTGCAAAAGGCGGGGCCAGCTTTGATTTTATTGCATCAAACCAAAAAGCTACCATAAGCGACAGTTGGGGTGCTTTAATTCACAAAACTAGCAAAAATCATAGCGCCACAGCTAATAGAATGTCTCAACTGCACAACAAAGATGGGTCTCCTGTAACAATAGATGCGATTAGCCTTGTGGGGGAGCTTGAAGATGCCCTTATAAGAGTTAGCCCTGCAGGTAGGTACGACATGGACCGTATTATTAATGTATCTAAAGTGGATGCTCTTTTAGAAGAAAGTTGGGGCCCTACTGTAAGAGATATTAATAATAAATATTTTAGGCAGGCGGTTAAGAGTATGGGAACAGCTAATCCTCTAGATGAAGAAGCAATGCGAGAAGCTATGCAAAACGTACGAAAAGCTTTGGCAAGAAAGGTGGCTAAAGATCTTGAAGTTACAGCAGATCAAGTAACGGATATTAAAATATTTAGATATCTTGCAAAAAATCAAGACAAAATTAGCAAAGATCCTGACTTTAGTTCTTTCGGCAAAGAAGGGGTGTTTTCTCTAGATATAGCAGTGAGTGATTTTTATAGCATATTGCAAAGTACCAATAGAAGAATAGCTAAATTGGTAAAAGAAAAAGCACCAGATGCTGAAATAACATTTTTAGAAGATACACTGGCAGTCCTAAATAGATATGATCAGAAAATGATGGGGGGCCTTGCAAGAGAATCAGCTGAAAAATATGAAGTATTTAAAGAGTGGTACAAAGAAATTCCTGTGCCATTCAAATACAATAATTCTCACGTTAACAAGGTATATAAGTACAAAGGCATAGACCAAACTGGACAAAGTATTACTGGAATTTATCATGGTGATGGAAATGCTACAAGCCAGTGGTTGGATAAATTTATTAATAGTCATTTAAATTTGCCGGCAGGTGGTAGTCGGGAACTTATAAAGGATTTAAATGCTATGTTCCCTAGCAAAATTAAAAACGAACTAGGTGAATTGGTTATTAATCCTGACAGAGAGTTGGCAGAAAAATTACTTATGAGACACTTGGCTGTTACAATACGAGAGGGAGCTATAGAGAATCATAAAAAACTTTTAAAGATGGATGATTTAACAGATGCTGACTTAGATAAGTATTTAGAAAACCCGACAAAACATATTATTGTAAACACAAAGTTTGATGACCTTATAGAAGGTTTAGATGAAGTGACAGGAGGTAGAATATCTTTTTCTAATTTAAAAGATTACAAATTAAAAAGACAAGATAGCATAGATTTTATAAAAGCCAATACAGAAGCATACAAAGACGCATCTAAGGCAGTTACATCGGTAAATAAGAAAGTTGCAACCGAAACACGAAATATAAAAGCACATATCATGACTGTACAGAAAAGGGCATCACAATCTGGGGAGAACTTTGGTGGTTTAGTTGCAAATCTACAAGCTAACCCCCAACAGTTTTACGAAGCAGTAATTGCTAACCCCCTTGAATTAAATAGATTTAAAAAATGGGCGATTGCAAGTGGTACAAGTGAAAAAGATTTTAATGAAATGATTGCGGTTCAATTAGCTAGGGGAATAAGTAGAAAAATAAGAGTAAAATCTATGCGAGAAGCGGTGATGGATACTGATACTAAAATTACAACACCACAGGATGTTCAAGATTTAGATTTGGAAATGGGTAATCTGTTAGATGACGTAAAATTAGCTGCCGTAACAGGTGAAGAAGGATTAGATAAAATATCGTTTAATGAAGTAGTAAAAATACTGGATAATCCAACCACTGTAAAATTACTTAACGAATATATGCCTCAAAATTTTAAAAAAATGAAAGTTCTTTTTAGGGGATTGACGTTTACAAGAAGGCCTCAAAGAACTGGTCTGGGCACAATAACTGACAGATCACCAAGTTTAGATACAGCAGGTTTGTCATCTAGAGGAAATGCTCTTGCACAAGATAGAACAGGCATTAGGTACCAGACAGCTGAAATGCTTATGACACTGTTTTTGAGAAATGAAATTGATATCGTAGCAGGACTATTTTTAAATAAAGAATCTGTAGATGTTTTAGTTGATTTAGTAGTGCGGGGAAGAATGCCCCCAACTAAGTGGAGTGTAAGTTACAAAGAAAAAACAGGATTATGGTTGCCTGAACTTATAAGTCTTGTAGACCAATTAAATATTTATGAACACATAGACCCAAGTCAAGATAGTGAAATCTATAATTAGGAGAAAAACACATGCCCGGAAAACACGGTTACAAATACATGGCTGAAGGAGGAAGAGCTGATATGTCTGCTAAACCAGATATAGCTACACCAAAACCAGAAAGAGTAGCACCACCTACTCCCATGAACGATGCGATGGAACTATCCAACGTAGACCCTATGACAGGAAAACAATACCCTAACAAACGTCAAATGAAATATGGTGGGGCTGTTATGTATAATAACGGGCCAAGAAAAGTAAGAAGTTAAGACCTGCAGAGTTTGGCTACGTCTTCTTCTACAGAAGAACCTACCCTTTTTAAATACTCCACCACTGCTCCTAGTACATGAGTA
>TARA_R110002074_G_scaffold609_1_pt1 | contig 10861 bp, 9 predicted proteins | sample TARA_R110002074 | Tara Oceans TARA_R110002074 (sample SAMEA4397215) | marine metagenome | biome: Polar Biome; feature: [MIX] marine epipelagic wind mixed layer (ENVO:01000061); material: water (ENVO:00002006), including particulate matter (ENVO:01000060) such as... | depth 10-100 m
CTTCATCTCGCGCATATGCTCGATGCGGATCACGTCTTTGTTGCCAGTTGTGGTGATAAAGATATCGGCGGTAGCCAATGCATCTTCCAGCAATACAACTTCGAAGCCGTCCATCGCCGCCTGCAAGGCACAGATTGGGTCAATCTCAGTCACCTTCACGCGCGCCCCTGCGCCCTTCAAAGATGCAGCTGATCCTTTGCCAACATCGCCATAGCCCATCACAACGGCAACTTTGCCGGCCATCATGGTGTCTGTGGCGCGGCGAATACCGTCAACCAGCGATTCCTTACAGCCGTATTTGTTGTCAAACTTCGACTTGGTCACAGAATCGTTCACGTTGATTGCCGGGAACGGCAGCTGGTTCTGCTTGAACAGTTCATAAAGGCGATGCACGCCCGTTGTTGTCTCCTCGGAGACACCTTGGATCATGTCACGCTGCTTGGTGAACCAGCCGGGGCTTGCCGCCATGCGCTTTTTGATCTGCGCAAAAATCGCTTCTTCTTCTTCGGATTTTGGGATGGCGATCAGATCGTCTTCTCCTGCTTCAACGCGTGCGCCCATCAGAACATAAAGGGTTGCGTCGCCACCATCGTCGAGGATCATGTTCGCGCCGCCCTCTTTGAAAAAGAACGTGCGATCCTGATAATCCCAATGCTCAACCAATGATTGACCTTTGATTGCAAAGACAGGTACGCCGCTGGCCGCGATGGCCGCCGCCGCGTGGTCTTGGGTTGAGAAAATATTGCACGACGCCCAACGGACCTCTGCGCCCAGCGCCACCAGCGTTTCGATCAAAACGGCCGTCTGTATCGTCATGTGCAAAGATCCAGCGATACGCGCGCCTTTAAGCGGTTTCTTTTCACCATACTCTTCGCGCAGCGCCATCAGGCCGGGCATTTCCGTTTCGGCAATGTCCAGTTCCTTGCGTCCAAACGCGGCAAGGTTGATGTCTTTTACAATATAGTCGTCGGCCATGGGGCACCTCAATTAACAAGCTTTGCGCGCCGGGTATCACCTTTGGCTGCCCTTCTCAACGCCTGTTCGTGTCGCATTGGATGTTGCGGGCCGTCCCGAAAATGGGTTCCATGATCATCAACTTCGTGGGAAGAACGGGTTGGCTTGGCAAATCCTGTTTGGAGATCGCTGAATGGCGCAACAACCCCGCGCGTGGCAACGCATGTTATCAGGTCGCAGGCTTGATCTGCTTGATCCCACTCCGGTGGATATCGAGATCGAAGATATCGCGCACGGATTGGCTTTCGTTGCACGTTGGAACGGCCAAACCCATGGTGATTTTGCGTATTCCGTCGCGGAACATTCATTGCTGGTCGAAACTATATTTGCCCGCATTAATCCGCGCGCGCCTGCCAAATGGCGATTGGCCGCACTTTTGCATGATGCACCGGAATATGTGATTGGCGATATGATCTCACCTGTGAAGGCGGCCGTTGGTCCCGGTTATGGCGCATTGGATGATCGATTGACGGCGGCAATCCACATCCGGTTTGGCCTGCCTGCCACCATTCCCGTTGCTGTCAAAAAGCAGGTAAAAAAGGCCGACAAGGTGAGTGCCTGGATGGAGGCGACCCAGATCGCAGGGTTTTCGGAAGCTGAATCAAGCAAGTTTTTTGGCAAACCCGACCCCGCGCTGATGGAAGGGCTGGACATCGTACTGCGCGCGCCCGTTGCAACCCGCAATGCCTTTACTATGCGGCACGCTGTACTATTGGGACAGATGTGATTATCATGGTCCGGCCCCCGATTGCGCTCGACACTGCCGACATGGCGCGCATGCTCAACGAGATCATCAGCGCCGGAGGCAGCACCGCCATAACCCGGCCCGTCACCGGGCAGGATTTGGCCGAATGGATTGCATTCGATCCGGATCACAGCGCCTGGCATGTCGCGGTCGATGGGATGGAGAGCGTTGTTGGTTTCCAATGGATCGAACCCGCCAAATATTTGCCGCCCGAAGCGGCAGAGATCGCCACCTTTGTTCAAATTGGGCAAACGGGGCTTGGCATCGGGTCGGCGTTGTTCGATGCGACCCGTAAGGCGGCCAAGGCGCTTGGCTATGCCTGGATCAACGCCAATATCCGCGCCGATAACGAGGGCGGTTTGATCTATTACCAAAGCCGGGGGTTTCAGGATTACCGCGTGATCAAAGGATATGAGATGGCGAACGGTCAGATCGTGAACAAACGGCTCAAGCGGTTTGACCTGTGATCAACTCTCACTGCGGCGACCGCTTTGCCAAAATCCGCTGGAGTGTCCGGCGGTGCATGTTCAGCCGCCGCGCTGTCTCTGAGACGTTTCTGTCGCACAATTCATATACCCGTTGAATGTGTTCCCACCGCACGCGATCAGCGCTCATCGGATTTTCCGGTGGCGGGGGCATGTCGCCTTCGGTGGCCAGCAACGCATTGGTAATATCATTGGCATCGGCAGGTTTTGACAGGTAATCCGTCGCACCGATCTTTACCGCTGCCACAGCGGTGGCAATTGCGCCATATCCAGTCAGAACAACTACACGGGCATCCGCACGTTTGTCGCGCAGAACCTCAACCACATCCAACCCATTGCCGTCTTCAAGGCGCAGATCGACAACCGCAAATGCAGGCGGACGCGCCGTGGCTATCGCCCGTCCTGCGGCAACAGAACCTGCGGTTTCTACCTCAAAACCGCGTTTCTCCATGGCCTTGGCCAATCGGCGCAGAAACGGCTCGTCATCATCGACAAGCAAGAGTGTTCTGTCGGGCCCCAAGTTTCGGCTGTCCTGTTTCACCTCAAATGCCCTCATGCTTATCTCTTGCTTATTCTTAATATGGGCCGCACCCATGCATTGGTCAAATGATCACATATTATCGATAAAACAGCCGATCTTGTCGGCCATGTCTGTCGGCGTCACCTCCCGGCGGAAATAATCGACATATCCAACTTCAGGCAGGACAAGATAGCTGAACGTCGAATGATCGACGAGGTATTCATCGTCCACGGCCTCATGCGCCTTGTAATAGGTGCGATAGGCGGTGCTCGCTGCCTTTACCTGCTCGGGCGATCCGGTCAGGCCGATCATCTTTGGGTGCATATTCGACGCGAAATCACCAACCACTGCGGGCGTATCGCGTGCGGGGTCGATCGAAATAAACACCGGTGTCACGCTTTGACCCCGTTCCTGCAACACATCAACTGCTTGCGCATTACGGTCAACATCAAGCGGGCAAACATCCGGGCAGTAAGTGTAGCCGAAATAGATGAGCGTTGGCTCTGTGATCACATCTTTGTCTGTGACTGTCTGGCCGTCACTATTGATCAATTCAAAAGGACCGCCAAGATCGCCACCAGCCACAGACGAAGAACGGCACTGTGCAAATTGGTCACCGCCTTGACGCTGTGAGAACCAAGCAGTTCCGGCCAAAAATACAGCTGCAACAGCAACTGCGGAAATAGCTACCATACGATTCATCACGTCCTCCTGGGCCAATTGGCGCTCTTGATTAGGTGTGCGGGCAGACCTACGCTACAGATCGGCTGATGCAATAGCGAACAGATTATGGGAGCGTTCATGACGCAGGGACATATCCGGCCCCTCGGCGGGCGCACGCGGGCCAATTGGATCAGGTTGCGTACCATGATCCTGTTGCGTTGGGTGGCAATTACAGGTCAGTTGATTGCCATTACCGTGGCGCAGCTAGTGTATGGACTGCAACTGGAACTTGGCCTTTGTTATCTTGCGGTTGGCGTGTCGGTGATTGGCAATCTGGTCGCGACCTTTGTATTTCCTGAAAACAAGCGGCTGACAGAGATCGAAAACCTCGCGATGGTCCTGTTTGACCTACTGCAACTAGCCTTCTTGCTCTTTCTCACCGGCGGGCTGCACAATCCTTTTGCGCTGTTGATGCTGGGTCCGGTCACGATCTCCGCGACCGCGCTCAGCTTGCGATCCACGTTGGTCATGTGCGGTGTTGCCATTGTTGCAGTGTCACTCTTGGCCGTGGCACATTTGCCTTTGGTGACCGAGGCGGGCGACGTTCTTAGGATACCACAAATCTTTATATTTGGTCATTGGACCGCGCTGCTCATCGCGATCGTGTTTACCAGCGCGTATTCGCGGCGGGTCACATCAGAAATCCATTCGATGGGCGATGCCCTTGCCGCCACGCAAATGGCACTGGCCCGCGAGCAAAAGCTGACGGATCTTGGCGGTGTGGTTGCTGCGGCAGCACATGAATTGGGCACACCGCTGGCCACAATTAAGTTAGCGAGCACCGAATTGCTAAGCGACTTGACAGATCACCCGGAACTGGCTGAGGACGCCGCGCTTATTCGTGATCAGGCGGACAGGTGCCGCGATATCCTGCGCGACATGGGGCGCAGCGGTAAGGACGACTTGCACCTGCGGCACGCACCTTTGGAAGCGGTGGTTATTGAGGCCGCAGAGCCACATATTGACCGCGATAAACAGGTCCATTTTAAACACCTTTCCGAAGATCGGACCCGGCCAAACCCGACAACAATGTTGCGCAAACCGGAAATTATTCATGGGTTGCGCAACTTGATACAGAACGGTGTGGATTTTGCCGATCACAACGTCTGGATCGAAACGGGCTGGACCAGCAAAGAGGCGTCTGTGCGAATTATGGATGACGGCCGTGGGTATCCGGCGCATGTGCTCGGTCGTATCGGTGATCCATTTATGCGGCACAGATCCGCTTTGCGGACTGGGGGAAAGCGCCCGGAATACGAGGGCATGGGTTTGGGTCTTTTCATCGCGAAAACGTTGCTTGAACGATCTGGGGCAACATTGCGGTTTGCCAATGGATTTGATGGCCGGCAACAAAACCGCGCAACCGGTGCAGTGGTCGAAGTCACATGGCCCCGCAACAAGATTGACGCCCGCGAGGGTGATGCTCCCGTACCATCAGGTCAAAATCAGCGCATCCCCGTATGACGATTTATGCGTCCCACGTGGGAAAAACCTTGCGCTTCATTCAGTTACTATTTTTCCGGCATTAACGGCCCGTTAACCTCAAAGGTTAACACTTGATCACATCTGATCCTGTGAATGGAATACCTGTGCCCATACTGCCCGACATGATTTTGGTTCTAGGCGTTTCCATGGCATCCGCAGCATGTGCCGTGTGGTTCTTGAACCGTTCCAAAACGACCGATGTGTACCCTTTTCTTGAACAAGCAGAACCAATATCATTCCTGTTTGATGACGGGGTTTTGCATCACGGGACGGGCCCCGCTCTGGCCCAACTTGCACTGCAACCAGGCACCCATGTGTGGGACGACATGCGTGATACTCTTGTATCCCGTTTTCCAGATATTCCTGATCGCGCGGGCACAGGACAACACGGTAGCCTGACGATCTACGCCGCCGATCAACAAAGCCGGGATCAGCTTGAGATAGCGTGGCGCGGGCCGTTGTGTTGGGTTACTTTGGCGGAAAGTGCCGCACAAGATCAGAAACCCATGAGCCAATCTGACAATGGTGAGCTGATCAACTTACGGCGCGCCAGCGCCTCTTTGCCAAATCCGGTTTGGCAAGAAGACGCATCTGGCAAGGTGTTCTGGCACAACCAAGCTTATGCCGCCTTGTTTCGGATGGCCTATGGGACGTCGGTTGAGCAGGATAAAAGGCTTTTTTCCGAAGGCGATCAGGACGCACCAAAGAGGGTATCATTGCGCACTCAATCGAACGAGCGGCCAGATTGGTATGAGTTGTCCGTGATATCGGTGGACGGCGTTACCGTTTTTCACGCAACCTGCATCAATGCGGTGGTCGCAGCAGAGCAGGCACAGCGAAACTTTGTGCAAACGCTGGCCAAAACATTTGCGCATCTGTCGATCGGCCTCGCGATCTTTGACCGCAACGGACAGCTGGCGCTTTTTAATCCAGCACTTGTTGACCTCACTGGGCTACCCGCACATTTCCTAAGCGCGCGACCAACCATGTTGTCATTCTTTGACCAATTGCGCGAAAACCGCCGGATGCCAGAGCCCAAGAACTACCTGAACTGGCGGCAAGAGATTGCCGATGTCATCGCCGCCGCAACGGATGGCAGATATCAAGAAACATGGTCACTCGAAACAGGCCAAACCTATAGCGTCAAAGGCCGCCCGCATCCCGACGGTGCTACTGCGTTCTTAATCGAAGATATCAGCGCCGAAGTGACATTAACCCGCAACTTCCGGGCTGAACTGGAACTGGGTCAATCCTTGCTTGATACGCTTGATGACGGATTGGCGGTGTTTTCAGCAAGCGGGATACTTACCTTTAGCAACGCGGCATACCGCAACCTGTGGCAACAGAAACCAGAGGCGGCATTTGCCGATGTGACCATTCTTGATTGTATGTCGGTCTGGCAGGACAAATCAGAAAACAATCCGCTTTGGCAAAAGGTTGAAGAGTTCATTGGAGCCTACGGTGACAGAGGCGAATGGGACATGCCAATGATCCTAAATGACGGCAATCTCGTCACGTGTCAGCTTGTTCCAATTTCTTCTGGGGCCACGTTGATGCGTTTTCGGGTGCAGTCACCGGCGAAAAACCGCCCCCATAGTTTGACCCAAAGTTCGGGTGATTGAAGTCGCACGCGCCTGTTTCACCTTGCGGAGACCGACAGCGCCGCTAAGCATATGTTATGCCCGAATGTACGTTAATCCTGACCCACCCTGATGAAACTTCCCAGCGGGCCGCTGATTTGGGGCGGGTCTTGAATGCTGGGGATGTTGTCTTGCTCGGCGGAGATGTTGGCGCAGGCAAAACGCATTTTGCGCGCTCCTTGATCCAGTCTTTGCTCTCGACATCCCAAGACGTACCTTCACCAACCTTTACCTTGGTACAAACCTACGACACCACCAAAGGTGAGGTATGGCATGCTGACCTTTATCGCATCACGTCACTGGATGACGTGGAGGAGTTGGGGCTGGTCGATGCATTTGAGAATGCGATTTGTCTGATCGAATGGCCGGACAGGCTGTCATCGTTGAAACCAGCTGCGGCATTGTCCATCGAACTGACGCCCGGGCAAGGCGAAAATACACGAAAATTAGTGGCGTATTGGCAGGACGAAAAGTGGAATGAAAAACTGTCAGGGTGGCAAACATGACGGATCGTGCGGCACAGGCCGCCCACTTTATCGAACAGTCCGGTTGGGGCCAGAGCAAGCGCATCTTTCTGGCGGGCGATGCCTCTAATCGTCGGTATGATCGGTTGACCCTGCCCACCGGCGAAACCGCCATCTTCATGGATGCCCCCCCCGATCAGGGCGAGGACGTGCGCCCGTTTGTGCGCATCGCTGAATATCTGAAAACAATCGGCCTCAGCACGCCAAGGGTATTTCACCAAAATCCTGACGCCGGATTTCTGCTGATTGAAGATTTGGGTGACGCCCTATTTGCGGGCATGGTCGCCGCAAATCCAGATATCGAAGACATGCTTTATCGCGCCGCGACAGATGTATTAGTTGATCTGCATGCCGCCGCCCCCTTGAGTTTGCCTTTGTGCGATGCGTCGTGGCTTACGGACATGACCACACCTGTGTTTGAATGGTATGTGGGTGGGGCCGCCGACCAGAGTATATCGCGTTTTCACGATGTATTTTGTCCGCTGGCGGCGCGGTTGGACACAGGAAAAAAGGTTGTCATCCTTCGCGACTACCATGCCGAAAACCTGCTTTGGTTGCCCGACCGGAACGGCACAGCCAAAGTCGGGCTCTTGGACTTTCAGGATGCACTGCTTGGTCATCCTGCGTATGATTTGGTGTCGATCCTGCAAGACGCCCGGCGCGATGTCGCGCCACAGCTAGAGGCGGCAATGATCACGCATTATTTGGAAAAGACTGATGTTGACGAGAACGAATTTCGAACGGCATACGCGCTGCTTGGTGCCCAGCGCAACTTGCGCATCCTTGGTATTTTTTCGCGGCTTTGTCTGCGTGATGACAAGGCGCATTATGTCGATCTGATCCCCCGCGTTTGGGGGTACGTTATGCGCAATCTAGCGCACCCCACACTAGCGCCGCTGGCGACATTTATTGAGACCACCCTGCCCTATCCATCCCATGAATATCTGGAGCATTTGAAAAGCCAATGCGCGACCATCCCAATGCCATCATGATGTTTGCTGCGGGCTTTGGCGCGCGGATGAAGCACCTAACCAAAGACCAGCCAAAACCTATGATTTCGGTGGCAGAAAAACCATTGGTCGATTACGCCTTGGAACTGGCCCGTGAGGCCAATTGCGACCCCATCGTAGCGAACCTCCATTACAAACCCGATGTGTTGGCGCAGCATCTCAAGGATCGGGGCGTGGTGACGGTTTTGGAGCACCCTCGTCTGCTCGAAACTGGCGGTGGGTTACGCAATGCGTTGCCGTTGTTGGGGGACGGCCCTGTCTTTACCATCAATACAGATGCCGTTTGGGCTGGACCAAACCCGTTGACGCAGTTGGCCGCGGCCTGGAGACCCGATAAAATGGACGCTTTGCTCATGTGCATCCCCACTGCGCGCGCCATTGGGCATGAGAGCAAAGGCGATTTTTCACTGGCCCAAGACGGCAGGTTGAACCGGGGACCGGGCGTGATTTACAGCGGAGTCCAGATCATCAAAACAGATCGTCTTGCCTTGATAAAAGAAGCGTTTTTTTCGCTGAACCTGCTTTGGGAAAACATGCTGAAGGACGGGAGATTATACGGTGTATCCTACTGCGGAAAATGGTGCGATGTCGGCCATCCGGAGGGGATAACCCTCGCGGAAGACATGCTGGCAGATGCAGATGTTTGACCACAACGACAAACCGCGCGTTTTCGGCTTGGCCCCCGGCGTCGATTTTCCCAGTGCTTTGGTTGCTGGTCTGCGGACCCGGCTCAAAGGCCACCCACCCGAAGCGATGGCGCGGGTCGATCTGATTGTGAACACCAACCGAATGGCGCGCCGCTTGCGCGACATCTTTGATGCGGGCGCACCCGGTTTTCTGCCGCGCATTCGGTTGGTGACGGACCTTGATAATTTGGTGCCCGGTATCACCTTGCCACCCGCAATCGCCTCGCTACGTCGTCGGTTGGAATTGGCGCAATTGGTGTCCAAGCTGATCAATGCGGACCCTACGCTTGCGCCACGTTCGTCGCTTTATGCGCTGTCTGACAGTCTTGCTGATCTGATCGACGAAATGCAGGGTGAAGGGGTTGCCGCATCTACCGTTGCTGATCTCGATGTCAGCGATCAATCCGGTCATTGGGAGCGGGCGCAGCGGTTCTTGGCCATTGCGCAAGGCTATATCAGTCAGACCGTCAGCCATCCGGACAAAGAGACGCGGCAACGCCAATTGATCAGTCGTATTGTTGCATGTTTTCGCGAATGCCCACCAACAAATCCCGTGATCCTTGCGGGGTCGACCGGGTCTCGAGGGACGACCTCGATGCTAATGCAAGCCGTGGCCGAACTTCCGCAGGGGGCGGTCATCCTGCCGGGATTTGATTTTGACATTCCCACATCCGTCTGGTCCGCGCTGGACCAAAAATTGCTGTCAGAAGACCATCCGCAATATCGGTTTCGCCACCTCATGCAGGCCCTTGATCTGCCCCGTGCCGCTATTGGGGAATGGACAATAACGCCGCCGCCATCGCCAGAGCGCAACGCGCTGATCTCATTGTCGCTGCGCCCTGCCCCTGTCACCCATGCCTGGCTGACCGAAGGGCCAAAATTGGGCAGTCTGGATGTGGCAACGACAAATCTGACATTAGTTGAGGCACCGACACCGCGCATAGAAGCGCTGACCATCGCGATGCGTTTGCGCCAAGCGGTTGAAGACGGCAAAACTGCCGCGCTGATAACACCAGATCGGATGCTGACCCGGCAAGTCACCTCTGCTTTGGATCGGTGGAATGTTTTGCCTGACGACAGCGCGGGTACGCCACTGCAACTCTCGCCACCGGGGCGGTTCTTGCGCCATGTCGCTGCGCTTTTTGTGCGCCGACTTGATGCCGAGGCCCTGTTGACATTGCTCAAACATCCGCTGACGCACAGCGATGAGATCCGGAATGTTCACCAGCTTAACACCCAGCGGCTTGAGATGCAGATTCGGCGCGATGGGCTGCCCTATGTAGACGCCGAGGGTTTGTTGCGCATTGCAGAGAAGGCGGCGGACAAACAATCTGATCCGGTGTCCTTTCTGATCTGGGCAGAATGGGTTGCTGCAACCTTTACCGGTCAGGATGAGCAGTGTGACAAACCACTCACCGACTGGGTCGCAGACCATCTAAAGCTGGCCAACGCCATTGCCGCAGGCGGATCACGAACCGATGACCATGAGTTGTGGAAACGCAAGGCAGGTGAGAAGGCCCGCGAGATGATGACCGAGCTCGCGACCCAAGCCGAACATGGCGGAGAGATGACCGCAACCGACTACGCAGACCTCGTTGGCGCGTTACTCTCCGAAGGTGAAGTGCGCGACCGCGATGCGCCGCGCGCCGACATTATGATCTGGGGCACGTTGGAGGCACGCGTTCAGGGTGCTGACTTGGTGATCATGGGCGGATTGAACGACGGCACATGGCCCGAGGCACCACCGCCCGATCCGTGGCTCAACCGACAGATGCGGCTAAATGCGGGACTGCTATTGCCCGAACGGCGCATCGGTCTGTCCGCGCATGATTACCAACAAGCCATTGCCGCGCCTGAGGTCTGGTTGACCCGCGCAATCCGGTCGGATGAGGCGGAAACGGTGCCGTCCCGGTGGCTGAACCGTCTGAGCAATCTGCTAAATGGATTGCCGAAAAACGGCGGCCCCGAGGCATGGGAAGCGATGAAGGCCCGCGGTGCAAAATGGCTGGATCAGTCGCGTGCGCTTGAA
>TARA_R110002074_G_scaffold259414_1_pt1 | contig 10859 bp, 5 predicted proteins | sample TARA_R110002074 | Tara Oceans TARA_R110002074 (sample SAMEA4397215) | marine metagenome | biome: Polar Biome; feature: [MIX] marine epipelagic wind mixed layer (ENVO:01000061); material: water (ENVO:00002006), including particulate matter (ENVO:01000060) such as... | depth 10-100 m
ACTCCTTCTTTGCTACTTATATGTTTGCTTATCATTTTCTTAATTTATATTTTGATTTTTTAGAAGATTTTTTTTTCTTTTTTAACAGATCTTTATATGTTAAATTTTTACTAGATTTGTTTTTCTTTTGATATGGATTTAAGCCTAAGCTCCATTGATCCCAACCTAAAGTTAAAGCTATACTTTGCCAAGCTGCGGTTTCTTCCTCTGTAGCAGTTTTTAAATTATCTACTTTTTGAATTAATCTATCTAAAGGTATGTTTGTAAAAGCAGATACAGTTTTACCAACAGCTAAATTAGCAGGGTTATCTAAACTTAAACCTTCTTCTCTTATTTCTTTACCATTCCACTGAAATGTTCTAGCAGCAGATATTAATTTACTAAGCTTAGAAGATATAGGTGGTGATATACTTGTTGACTTTAAAGCAACATTTACATAATCAGGTCTATCTTTTTGGTTTTGTCTTATTAGTTCCATAACCATATTTTTAACAGTAGCTACACCCGCTCCAGCTACACCAGTACCTCTAAGTAATGAATCTGCCATACCATTCATTATACCTAGTTGTTTTTCATCTAATCTTTCTTCGTCATCATCAAATGCCATAGCAAACAATGCTTGTTGTAAAGCATTAAATATAAAGTTTTGAACAACACCATAGTAAAGTATTTTACTCATATTTGTTTTCCAATCGCCTCTACCATTTTTTAAATCAAGTATTGCTTTCTTCTGCATCCTTGCATACTGCATAGGTGTGTTTGCAAAAGCTAATATAACACGACCAAGTGGTCCAGCTTGTTGCGAACTAATTCTATCGGGTCTACTTGATTGCTGTGCTTCTTCAGATATTTCTCTAAAATCTAACATAGCTTGATCCATAGCCTCTTGTTTAGTCATACCACTTTTAACTAAAGAATTTATTCTATTTCTTATAAAGCTAGCACCACCCATAGCTATAGCAAAACTATCAGCTATTTGTGTAGGTAAAAAACCTTTTTTAAGCATATATTTAAACGCAGCGGTTGCTTTGTTAGGAGCAGTACCTACAGCATTAGATATTTCAGCTTCATTTATATCTGTTTTTAATCCAGATCTTCTTTGTTTTAAGAAATCACTATTGAATAACATAGTAAAGTCTGACCAAAACTGTTTTTGATTTGCAAAAGCTCCAGCGGCAGCAAATATATTATTATCTTTAAAGTTTATAAAGTTAGCTGCAGATATAGTTTGTAGTATTGCAGACCTAGCATTAAAGAACATGATAGCGCCTACTGAGTTGTTAACCCAATTCATAAACTTAGTGGTAAGTTTATTTTGATTAGAACCTATAGGTCTGTTAGAACCCCTTTCCATTCTACCTAGTATTTCTTCTAAAGACTCTCTAAAATCCGTGCCATATATAGCTTCAATTTTATTTAAGTTTTCTTTATTAAATATTTCGTTCTTGTTTTTAACCCACTCAGCTAATAGTTCTTTTCTATTTACCTTTTGGTTAATATCACTAATATCTGTAGGTATATTACCACCTAACCAACTTTCACCTGGTTTAACCCAACCATCTTTAAGTTTACTTATTGCACTTAAACTATCAGCATATAATTTTAAATCAGCATTTTCTTTTATTTTATTAACCAACTCCGTCTGATCTCTTTTAGATAAACCAGGTATTTCAAAACCAGCTTTATCCCATAAATAAACTCTTACAGCGCTGTCGTATGTAAATTCATTATAACCAGTGTTTTCTCCTAGAATTTTTTTAACACCTGACATTTTCTTTTGTAATGCTAAATATTCATTAGACATCTGTTGTTTTCTTCTATCTATTTCGGCCATAGCAGAAGCAAAAGGGTTCATTAGTTTTTCTTTAAAAAACTTCATTTGTTTATCACCTATTTTACCTTTGCCTAAAAATTTATAAAGTAAACCAGAAAAATCTTCAGCAGAAGGCGGTATAAACCAATCATATAAACCTTTTTTAGCACCTCTTGATTTAGCTGCAGCATCTGAAAATCTTTTAACAGAATCAACACCTTTTGTTTGTTCTAATATTTCATTAAACTGATCAGAATTAGATTGTTCTGTTCTGCTAAAGTCTGAAATGTCAGAAGTGTTTTCATCTATAACTTTATCTTGAAAAACTTGACTATTTTCTGTTGCAAATATGTTTTTTCTAACATTTTCAGGTAAAAAGAATACTCTTCTACTACCGGATTGATTTGTTGAACCACCAACATCTATTAAATCACAAACCCACTTAGGAGCATATAATGTTTTATGTTCGCTAAATATTTTACTAATAGTTTTTAAATCAAAACCTTTTTTAAATAAAGATAAAAATAATTTACCCATACTTAATGCGTTTGGAAATAAATGCTCGTTTTTAGGCATTAACTGTAATACAGTTTTTTTCTTTTGCTCTATTAAACTAAGTTTAGGAAATCTTTTTTTAGCTTTTGCAAGCTCTTGTTTCCAATGTTTCGTAGCTTCCCATTTGGCAAAATAATCCTTTAGCTTTTTATCGTAGTTTTTAACTTTTTTATTTGGTTCAGCTATTATATTGCCTTGTTTTGTGAGAGGTGGAACCAAAGCCCCTTCTTCTAAATACATAGCTTCTAATGTAGAATATGCTCTAAAACCATCAACTATATTAGTTTGTAACTGAAGCATGTTAAATAAATATCCTTCAGAAGCTTTAGACTCATTCATCAACGATGCCATTAAATTAGTCAAAGCAGAGTTAGCTTCATTAGCTAACTTTATGTTAACTCTTTCATCAATTAACATTTGCTGTTGTTTACTTAAGCTTTTTTCAGCAGAAAACTTTAAAGCTAATTTAAAAGCATACTCTCCCTGCACATGCTTTGATACATGTTCTAAGTTTATTTTATCAAATAATTCTTGAGATCTTTTACTTAGTTTATTTTGTTTAGCTTTTTTGATTATAGCTTTTTGTTCTGACGCTGTCCAATTTATACCCCTATAATGAACACCTAACCATTTTAAACCTATAACCTCTAAAAGCTCTCCAGGCATCAAATCAATTACTTTTTGAGCTTCAGCTTTCATTGTTTTCATTACTTGCTCATCAACAATTTTTTTACCAGCAACAACCCTCCATATATTTCCAATTCTTTGAAATTCACCTATAGAAGCATCTTTCATTATTATCTTAACAAAGTTTATTTTTTCAGGGCTAATACCCATGTCTATAAACCTGTCTTGAACAAACTGTTTTACTTTAGCACTTAAATCATTTAGTTTTAAATTACCCTTTGACCATTCTTTTACTTCAGTTACCGATCTACTAAAATCAAGATCATCAAATCCTAAGGCTTCGTTTGACTTTGTATCTAGAGTAGATTCTAGTGTGTTAAGATAACCTTCTACTATTTCAGGTGTAATGTTTTCGTTTAAAGTACTTTTAGCTATTATTTCTTGTAAAATAACAGGATCTGTTAGTGATTCTCTAGTTACTTTTAGCGATACGGCTTTAGTTATTTCAGTTCCATACTTTTTTTGCTTAGCTAGTAAAGTTGTATAACCACCTTCTGTAAAGTATTTAACCCAGTTACCCATAGTAGGTTTCCCTATTTGTAACTTGTCTATTCTATAATTACTATCTTTTTTAAGATTTTGGTTGTTAGCTTTCTTATTTTGCATGTCAACCTTACCTAGTTTTTTAGTAGGAAATAATTTGTTTAAGTAACTATCTTTTATAACTCTAATGGGTAGAGACTTTACGCCACCTTCATAACCATCTCTTACAAAATTATTATACTCATTGGATATTACAACCTTACCATCTACTTTAGATATTTTTCCTTGAGCTTTTTTGATAACATTAGAAATTTCTTTATTTATAATTTCAACCATGCTATTAACATCTAAATTTCCCTTAGACAATAGTAATGTCACGTTTTTTATTATCTTACTTTTTATACTATTATATATATCTGATGTTATAAAGTTTTCATCGTTAATCATTAGATCGTTAAAATCTGTTAATGCTCTAGCAGCTGGACCTTGATCTTTATTAGTCGCTGTGTTAGATTTTTTAGCCACAGAAGATTTAATATTACCTTCCTTGTCATTCATACTTTCTACAACAGCATCTGGAACAAAATAGTTCACAACTTCTTTAGATCTGCTTTTGAAAAATGTATTTATATAAGCAGCAGGGTTACCATATTTTTGTTTTTCTTTTATAAAGTCTTGAACTAAACCTAAAACATTTCTAGCTTTAGAATCTTGTTTTTGACTAGGTATTTTATCATACAACATCATAGCAATAATGTCGTCTTTATTTTCGTTTAATTTATCTATCTGGTCTTGAGTGTAATTACCACCATCCCTGATACTTTTAAAGGTATTTTCAGCCATACCTCTATATTTCATAGCTATATTAAAACCTGCTTCAGTTTTGTTAGCTGTAGAATTATAAACATCATTTACTTCTTTAGCTTCTTTAGATGTTTTAGAAAAATCAGCAACTTTAGAAGATCTATCTACATCACCTATTTTAGTATCAACCTTTGCTTCAGCTTTATCTATAGCCTGTGTAGCTCTATCACTTAATTTACCTTCTCTAGTACTTTTACTATATTCTTTTAAAAAGTTATATATACCTTCACCGCTGTCAAAATTTATATTTTCATAACCAAGCTTAACATACATGTTTCTAAAAAAATCACTAATTTTTTGAGTTATGTTTTGCTCAGACATGATAACGTCAAAGTTATCAGTAAAAACAGTTAAATACTCAGTGCCTTCTGGTTGAGTACCCATAAACTTGTCCATCATTGTTCTTTGCTTGCTGTTTAGCTTGTTTTTAAAACCATTAACAAGATTTTGTTGGGCTTTTGTGCCACCTACTAAAGCATTTAAAACAGGGTGTAAGACTTCGTGTGATGCTACATTTACCGCACCTATTTTTTTAGCTTGAGTTTTATTTATAAATATCTTACCCTTACCAATAAAAGCACCATCACTACCAACAGCTTTTTGCTTTATTTGTTCTAACGTTTGACCTGTTGCATCAGCTATTTTTTGAAAATAAGTATCTTCGTTTTCATTTATGTCTATATCTAAACCTTTTTGATCAGCAAAATCTTGTACACTTTCTAAATTTTTATTAAATTGTTTTTCAAACTTAGTGTCTAAAGCATTGGCCACTGCTTTCTTTCTATTTTCAACAGAAACATCTACTTCAGAGTTTTCATATTTACCTTCTAACTCTGATATTTTGTTTTTTATATTAGCAAGTTTAATTTTGCCTGATTCAGTTTTGTTATTTTCTAATGCTCTTTTTTGTTTCTCTAGCTTTATAGCTTCTGATCTATCGTTTACATCAGATATTTTACTATTAATATCTTGATCTATACTTATATTTTCATTTCTGTTATCTACAAGTTTTTGTACACCAGGAGAATTTTCTATTTTTATATCAGCACCAGAATAAGCCTCATCATCCATCGCTTTTAAAGCATCACTAAACTCTTTTCCATTGAGCGTTTGACCGTTTAATGTATATTTTGGTGTACCTTGATTTAAAGATTTTATAGCTTGAATACCAGTAAAGGTTTTATCAGCAAAACCTTCAATCATTATTTCTTCTAAATTATATTCTTGACCAGCTGCTTTTTGACCAAAATATTCACTAGCCATACCACCACCTGTTTCTAAGGCAGCTATACCGCCAGTAGCCGCTAAACCAGCTATTCTACTCATACTTCCCTTTGCTACACTAGAAAATATTGTTTTACCTGCTCCACCTGAAACAGCGCCTATAATACCATCTATAGCGCCTATAGTTATACCTCTTGCTAATGCTTTACTTTTTATATCATTAAAAGATTTTTCATCATTTGTTGCTTTTCTAATAAAACCTATTCTTTCTTCATCAGTCATTGTAGCCCAATTCAAACCTTGCTCTTCAGCAGTTTCTTGTACAAGTTGAGCTGTTGTTAAGCCAGTTTCCATAGCGCCAGATAATCCACCCATAAAACCACCAATTCCACCACCAATACCTCCAGCACCAGCTCCAAAAACAGCAAGAGGACCTCCAATTGAAGTTAGTGCCGCACCTGTTCCAGCACCAACTAACGCAGCTGCTCCAGAAGAAGCAGCAGCTGTTCCAAGCACTTCTTCACTGTCTAGGGCTGATGCAGCCATTTGAACTAAAGATTGTGTTGTGTATTGTGCCATAACGGTTGGGTTATCCATCCATGCTAATAAAGTTCCTCCAATACCACCGTAATTTTCTTTTAATTCTGAAAATCTTTTAGAAAAACCTAGCATTTCATCTGTTTGACCAGCGCCTTCCATTTCTCTAAATCTTTTAACAAGCTCTACAACCTCTTCATTAGTCATGTTTTTACCTTTCTTAAACAAGTCAAAAGATTCATTAACACTTGTTCCACCATGGTAACCTGATTTACCAGCTCTTATAAAATCACCAAAAAAGTCTGTAACTGAATTCTTACCAAAAAAATCTTCAAGAAAAGTATTTTTTTCTTGTGTGTTTTCAAAATCACTAGGATCTATTTCTTTAGGTTTAGATTTTATAGTATTAACATTATATTGATCTGGAAAATAATTTTTAAATATATAATCTTGCTTTTCTTGTAAGTTTTCTTCTGGAGCATATTTTCCATAAAATTCTTTTACAAAATCATCAACATTTAAATCATTGTCAACTATGTATTTAAATTTTTCATTAATATCTACATCTGGCGCATATTTACCGTAAAGATCTTTAACAAGTTCAGCGTAGTTATTCATATTATAAACCTCCTGGTTTAGATTGTTTAATCATTCTTTGTCTTACAATTTCTCTAGCATCAGCATCTAAATCACCTCCAACGTTATCTAAAATAAAATCAATCATAGAAGCAGTGTCATCAAGTTTAAAACCTGGATTTCGCTTTTCTATTTTTCCTCTTTCGGTTGTAAATTCTACATAAACACCCTCTTTATCTACTTTAACCTCTAAAGCTTCTGAATTACCTTGTTTTAAAGTCTTATTAATAAAATCAACTTTTAATTGAGGATCATTAAGTGTTGGTAGCTGTGACGTTATTGAACTATATGTGTCTAAAGATTTTTGTTGATATATCTCTAAGTCAGCATTTATTCTTTGTCCATAGTTAAAACCATTGTTTCCTTTGTTTTTATTTTTAGCGGCAGCGGCAGCAGCAGCAGCATTAGCTTTTTTATTATAACCAGAGTTAGCAGAGCTGTTTAATATATCCATATAGTTGTTTACAACTGTTTGTTCTAGCTCTTCTTGTCTTTCTGGGTTATTAAGTAGGTCTTGATCCATTATACCTAAACCACCTTCTTGTATTAAATCATCTGTAGCTAGTGACAATGTAGTTTCTCTACCACCTTGTCTAATCATGTTTAGAATTTTCTGTCTATACATGTTATTCATGGTAGGGTCTAATTTTTGACCAGCATTATATATGTCTGAATTTATATTTATAAGTGTATCAGCACTTTTAAAATCTTTATTAAAATAATCAGGCACATCGTTTAAGTTTAAAACAGAATCTTCTGATTTAAAAGCCATATTTCCATTTTCATCAAAAATCATATCACTTTCGTCGGTATATATACTAGCAAGTAAATTACCTTGTTTTGAATCATTACCTTTTGATAAAGAACCAGATGAACTACTTTTTAAATACTCTGTTTTATTAGCTTTAAATGTTTCTAAATTATTATTTAAATTAGAAAAAGCCTGTTTAACATTTGTCATTTTACTCATAGCTTCAATGTGTTCTTCTGAACCAGGATCTAAACTTGGTAAAACTCTAGCAGCTTCAGCGTATTCAAACTTCATTTGCTTACTCCAAGCGGCAACACTTTCTTGTTGAGCAGGTGGTATTTTACTAAGCTCTATACCAGAAGGCATAGCGTTTAAATATGTTTCTACTTTTGCTTTTTGAGCTCTTTCTTCTTGTCTTTTTTCAGCGGCTTTAGCTATATAGAAATTTCCTATAGCCGAAGCACCTTTTGCAGCGGCTGCGCCAATATCATTGAATTTTGGAGCGGCAAGTGCAGCTCCTTTTATTAATGCTTGATTACCCATAGTTGTTATTTTTTACCCATTAAATTAGACATAAAACTAGATGACCCATCGGTACCAAGCTCACCAAGACCAGGAATAGCGGGTAAAGCGGCACTAGCTAATCCAGTAACACCACCTATTATACTGTTTGTAGCTGCATCTCTAGCTGCATTAGCCGCACCTAATCTAGCTTGTGACATACCTAACATTGTTTCTGTTTTATCTATTTCAGCAGCTCTAGATTTTTCAGCACCCATTCTTTCAGCCATTTGTAAGTTACCAGCCATTTGAGCCTGTGCGGCTTGATTGCTAGATTCTTGTCTAGCTATATCAGCGGATGCTGCTTGCATGTTAGCTGATTGTTGACCAGCCATCGCTTGCGCCATAGCTGCTATACCACCACCACCGGCAGCGCCTTGCATACCACTCATCGTATTTGCTAAAACTTGTTGTTGTTTTTGAGCTGCAAAATCAGCAGCTTGAGTGTTAACCGTAAGGTCTTCATACGTGTTTTCTAAGTTAGTATATTGGTTAGAGGTATCTAAACCCTCATATCTAGCTTTGTTTCTACTAAATTCTTGCTGAGCTTGTCTTTGTTCTCTTTTTCTCTTGCCACTACCGATCATTCCACCAGCGATACTTCCTAAAGCGCTTACGCCCATTGATATTGGATCCATGTTGTTAATTGTTTATATATTATATTATTACACTTTTTTTGTGTTATTTACTACTTTCAACTATCTCTGCGCTTACAGTAAATAGTTCTGCAGCAGATGTAGAGTCATTAGTAAATTCTACTTCGGCATAATAACCTACTAGGCTAGATAAATTTGCTTTATTGTCTTTACTGAACAGTATAAAACTATTGGTCGTAGGTAAAACTAAAGTAGCAGCGACTGTTAGTTGTATCTGTGTTGTTGACAATGGTGATGTAACTACGCCCATTTCAATAACATCAGTACTATTGTTTGTATAATACAAAGTATCTCCAACCTGTAGTGAGTCGTTTATTTTATTAGCAAATGTTAGTGTTAATGAAGGCATAGTTAGTTATTGTTATATGATAGTTTAATTTCTAAAGTGTAGCTAGCGCCTGCTATTAACCCATTACCACCGTTGTAAGTTCCAGGTATAAGTATACTTGCGTTGCTAAAGTTTAATGTTGCACCAAAGCCGTCAACACTTGATGTACTTTGATTTATCTGTAAATAACTGTCACGTAATACTGTTCCGCTTGAATCTTTAAATTGATAATCTACATCAAAATCTTCAAAACCATTTATATAGTTTGGATAACCAGTGTGAATATTATCGAGTGACCAATCAGTTACCGAAAGTGTTATATTAGTACTACCAGCAGTTAAGTTAGTGTAGCTCACATCACCTGTCCAACTTAATAGAGTTGTATATGATCCAGAGTTTCCTACTCTCCAAGAGAATATATCCGTAGCTGTTGGAGCTAGAGCTTGAGCTGCTACGTTTAAAGTTACTGTAGCTGCTGTACTTATTAAAGCCCCATCATTAACGGTAAACGTAAACGAATCAGATCCTGTATAACCAGAGTTAGATGTATACACTACAAAACCGTTGTTTGAATTAAAGTTACTTAATGTACCGTATAATGGACTAGTAGCTATTGCAAAAGTAAGCGGAGAGTTTTCAGCGTCTGTACCAGCAAGCGTCAAGCTTTTTCCTACAGCGCTAATAGCTGATCTAGTTTGAGCAGTTGCAACTGGTTGAGTGTTTGCGGCTACACTTATAAAACTAGATAGATCCATTTGATATGCAACATTGCTTTCACCAAACTCATATATAAAGCTTTGTGGTATAGTTAGATTAACTGTGTTTGTAGCACCTTGAGTTAAGGTTAAATCTGAAAAAGCAACGTCAGTGTTTCCAACATCAGAAGGTGTTGAAACAAAGTTAGAAATTAAAGGTTGTGAAAGTATAGTTATAGCAGTACTATTGCTAATAGTAAAAATATTATCAAAAGCAACAACCGGATCAGTCTCACCAACCGGTCCAGATATAGGCGCAAAAGATGATATAGTATACCCTGAAATTGGTGCAACACTTATTGTAACAGATTTATCTAATAATTGTTTGATGTCAAAAGTAGATTGCAATGGACTTTGTAAACTTAAAGTTGTACTAACATCCCCTGCGGCTATAACTATAGTGTATGTCGTATCCTGTGTTATTGAATCGTCAGCGGCTGTTCCACCAGGGAATAATATGTCGTATTCATAATAGCCTAAGCTAGGGATAGTCTTGCCATCTTCATACGATGTAGATGATGTAAATGTGTTATAGCTTGGGTTTAAAACTCCGGGAGATGTTTCTTCTAAAAAATCATAAGTGTCTCCACCTGTTTTTGTTATTGTTAAGTCATATTTTGAACCAGGAGTTCCATATATTCTTAATGATCTACTTTCTCCAAACTTACTTAAATTACTAGTTACAATTTCGTAGCTTTTTATTTCTAAAGGCTCGTTGTATATTTTTACTGCATTTGCTATGAAAGATATAGAGTCACCAGAGTGATTTGACGATGGGTATGTGTAGTTTACATTAAACGTTTTAGATGTTAATTGATTTTCAGAATTATAAACTTTAGATGTGGTTATGCTATACCTACTAGCCTCTCCAAATAAAGGCATGCTACTAAAATTTATGTATGGTTCTGTTTCAAAATAATACCCACTGAAACCAGTTCCTGAAGTAGAGCTAGCTACAAAAGTTTTAGTAAACATTAATTCTGAGTTGTATAGTTTCCGTTATTACTGT
>TARA_R110002074_G_scaffold256233_2_pt1 | contig 10848 bp, 13 predicted proteins | sample TARA_R110002074 | Tara Oceans TARA_R110002074 (sample SAMEA4397215) | marine metagenome | biome: Polar Biome; feature: [MIX] marine epipelagic wind mixed layer (ENVO:01000061); material: water (ENVO:00002006), including particulate matter (ENVO:01000060) such as... | depth 10-100 m
GGGGTTGAACATCTCGTTGGATCCAGGAAAGATTTGCTTTCCAGGTTACGATACGTAGCCAAAGAAAAAAGAAGGTCCTCAAGGCTACATAAGGGCTTCGAAGACAGCGTCCACGCTATAGATAAAGATCTTCACCCAGCTAAGCTGGTGACGATGCCCAGCTGGACTATTAATGAGCTAGACATCGACCCATTGATAGAACTTTTGAATGATCACGGAATAAAGAAATTTAAAAAGATAATCCTATGAAAAATTTAGAGGTAACCAGCATAGAATACTATGAAACTAGACGAGGTATCGCATTTACAGCTCATACGAAGAATAAAGATGTTATCATCTATAATGATGGTGATGGATCCGCAACTTATTGCAGGATCTTAAGCCTAGATGATAATGTCAGGGCTTACTATAAATTAATGCCCTCTGATCTTGATGCGTTAATTGATGAGTTTGAAAACAAAAATCAAGATCCAAATGTGGGCTATGATATTTGCTACGATTGCGGAAAGGTCGATAATTATGGAATTTTCAAAGATATAGATTGGTTGGATTTTGCTATCTATTGCCAAGATTGTCGAAGTAAAATATTGAGCCTAGAGGCAAATATTTGGAACGAATTAAACAATGTCATGAGGCATTACACGCATTCTGAGCTAGTTGAATTATTGTTTTCAGAGGAGGCCCCTGCCCTGCCAATTAAAGAGATTACAGAATTTTTAAAGTCTGAGCTGAAAAAAAAGAAAAGTCAGGATCTCATTAGAGGCACTCTATAACCCTATACCCTTACCGACTAGATCGTGGAGGTTTGATCCTCAGTAAGGGCTATCCTGGTGTGTTGCCAGGGTTTTTTCACTTAAAATTAAAAGTAATATGCAAAAATTATATCCAAAAGGTCCAGGGACCATAGATGTGGATTACGGTATATCTATCCGTACTCTTTATGAAAGATGTCCTGAGCTTAATATTGAAACAAAAGTTGGTAAAGAATACATCGAAGGTGTTATCTCTTACCGAGGTAGAAACCTATATTTTGTAATGGATCAAAACGAAGTAATTCACAAGTTTTCTTGTTATGATGATGAAAACAATCGAGTCATAAAATTTATCTGTGATCGGTTACGAGTTGATTGGATCAAAGAAGAGGAGTATGAAAAGCTAGTTGATAAAAAAGACAATCTATCCAATTATACCCTAGATCCTAATCTTATAACCTTCGGGAATAACTTTGACACCAAAGCTCTAGCTGATGCAGTTCAAACTAAAAATAGAGCAAACCAACTCGAAAAACTTGAACCAAGGCAATTTTATGCTGGAGTATTTCGAATGTTTTGTCAAATCAATACAAAACCAGTACATGACACAGATGAAATATGGAGCGCATCAATAGTTCTCTATCGAGAATTTTTAGTCAGCAAGTACAATAAATCATCATTCAATAAAAGCGAAGAACTTTCACAAATTAATGATTTTTTGAATGATACAATTCAATGGGCTGAAAACGAACTATGCTCATCAGAACTACCCTTTTAATCCTTTTTTTTATCTACTAAAACAGTAATAAAATACATTTTAAATCATTTTAAATAACAATTATGAAAAGTAAAAACATACTAGAAATGGTAAGGGAAATCTTACAAAGATTCCCTCAATCTCAAGACAGTGATAATGATCTCCTGGCAAGGATATGGTATCGTGAATTTTTAAGTTTTGGAGTCGATAGAGAAACTGCGACTAGATTCTGTAAGCTACTAGCGGAGGGAAAGTTATCGCATCCTCAAAGTATTCGAAGGACCAGGCAAAAGATCCAGCAAGAAAATCCATCACTACGTGGGGATACCTACAATGAAAGACAAAAAAAGTCAAACAAGATCCGAAAAGAATATCACAAATGAAAAGCATTCTTATAACGATCGTGGTAGCGACATTGTACAATGCGTTACCACAACAAACGGATAGTACTCCCCTAGTCACAGCTAGTGGTGCTTTGATTAATGAACTATGCCCTGAGTCACACAGATGGGTAGCCGTATCCCCTGACCTACTTAAAAAAGGTTGGGGGTTTGGAGAATGCATCCAGGTGGAGGGTGCTGGTGAGATGGATGGCATATGGCAGATTCAAGATGTCATGAATCCTAGATATCGGAACTACATCGATTTCCTTGTCGAGAACGAAAGAAAACTCGGTAAGTGGTATGGAGTAAAAATCACTTTAACAAATGAAGATTATGAAACGCAGATTTGATGAAAAAACGATTGGACTAGATCTCCTGGTCCATGAAGAATTGAAGATCCTGGCAAGGGAAAAAAACCTTCCAATGAAGGATCTAATTATGAGCATTGTGACAACCTATATAACAACCAAAAAACAACCAAAAAACTATGAGAAAATGCAAGAACAAAAGGTGTGAAAATATTATTGAAAAACCATCCAAAAAAATATTCTGTAGTGAAAGATGTCGAAAACAAAATTACAGGATTCCCAAAGTCAAAAGCTGTGCTCGAACCAACTGTCTAAACACCTTTGAAGTGAACGCTAGTAGACAGAAGTTTTGCTCGGTAGAATGTCGAAAAGTGGGGGTTGAAAAATCCCAAGAAAAGATGTACATAGCTAGTCTTCAAAACAAATTTGATCACGACTATAATTACGTATTTTCTAATCGATTCCAAGATTGGATTTATTCACCCCAAAGGGTAAGAGAAAATCGGAGGAGGGAGAAGAAAAAATCTAAGATTGAATGACTTAGTACCCTCGTGGTACCCGATCTTTTTTTTCTAACAAAAAGTCCCTATATTGTGCATAAGAGCACTATTTATATCAAAGTTCACGGATCTTAATGTTTCTAAACCTTAATTAAAATCAGTGTTTATAGTACTTTATTATCAAAGATCTATTACTTTTGAAGTATAAAATACTATAATCATAATTTTTATACCGAATTTTGATAATATAATACTATAGCCGTGGTACGCATTTGGTGTTTTTGGTACTCACTTTATTTTCAATTTAAACAAATAAAAAATGAGATCTAAATTAGAATCAAAAATAAGTGTGACATTTTTTTTAAAAAAAATATCGCTAAAATCAGAGGTAAAAAAGAAAGCCGTCTATGCCACAATTGCCTTCAAGGGAACATCAGCAAAAATATCAACTGGCATAAAATGTGAGGACCCCGAAAAGGATTGGAAAGCTGGAATGTTTGAAGGAAAAAACTTTACTGATGAGATCCACAAATTACTTTCTATTAGAAAAGAAATTGAATCCTATGATAGTCGTTTTTTCAAGAGTGCTGATCACGCAAAAGCTGTATTTAATGGAGCTGAAGACAGTGATCTTCCAATGACTATTTTGGAGGTACTTGATGAGAAATTTGAAGAGAAAAAAAGTGAAGTAGAAATCGCTACTATTAAAACTTACAGAAGTGCTATACGTTGTTTTAAAAAATGGATGAAAGAAAAGAAACAACCTGACTTTGGTGTACATCAAAATGACCCTCAAAAAATTACAAAAAGGATCGCAAAAAGATTTTTAAAATGGATACTGGAAACAGAATTAGTTAGACCCTCTTCCATAAAAAATAAACACGCTTCTAGAAAGGTTGGGACTGCTAATGCTTATGTGGGAAGTCTTGCTACTCTATATACTATGTTCTACGAGGAGAATATTGATGATGTAGATACAATAGTTATTAATCCATTTAAAAAAATCAAAAAGAAAACAAAGAAACATGAGCTTCAGCAAAAAGCCTTGGAAAGAGAATTAGATTGGAAATGGATAGAGAAAATTGAAAAGGTAAAGGTTGAATTACCTGATGGTGTTGTTATTAGTGAAAAAGATTTTAGAATTTTTGATAGACATTTTAATACATTAACTGGGATGGAAAGAACAGTTCTAGGTGAAAAATATCGTTTGTTAAGTTTGATATTGGCTCACACAGGATTATCATATGTTGAACTTGGGAAAGAAGATGTCTTTCAAATTCAAAGATCCATTACTGGTTCCATTTTATCTGGTCGTAGAGTAAAAACTAAGGAAAAATATACAATACCAGTTACTCCCAAATTGGAAGCATTAATTAAAGAAATGGGAACATTGCCATGGAAACCGTTCATTACTAATAATCAAATTTCTGATAACCAAGGTAGAGAAAATGCCTATGCAAATTATTATAATTATCTAAATGATAAATTAGCAACTCAGATTGGCTATGATGAAGATGAGACAATCTCTCCGCATAGATTTAGGCATTCATTTGCCATGCGTATGCTCAATCATTTCAAATTTTCGCTTCACGTTGTAGCTAGAATGCTAGGTGATACAGAGAAAACGGTTCGAGAAAACTATGCGGATTATGATGACGATACAATAACAGGAGTCTTTAATGAAGAGATGGCAAGGTATCTTAAGAATAAGAATAATGATGACGAATCTGAAGAAGAAATCGCTGTCTAATTCACCTTATATAATTGCAGCCTCCACTAGACTAGAGGCTGCAATTAATAAATAATAAAACTAACTAATTTGTATTTTATGATCCTTTGAAATACTTTTGATCAAGAACAGTAAAATAATGGAAAACACAACAACCAATAAAAAGCAAACTGCCCAAATAAGACTTGATGAATTGATAGAAGTTCTCAATAGTAGTGATCCTATTCTTGCTACAGAAATTGACATTAAATTTCTTAAGAAAAAGTACTACTCAGTATCAGGAGTTTCTGCTTTTAGAGCTAGTGGTGGAAATAAGGTAATGACTCCAAGATTTTTGGAGGATATCGAAAAAGCCTTGCCATTTCTTAATATGGAATGGCTCATACACGGTTTTGGAGATTGGCTAAATGAATGGTCACCCAAAGAAAAGAAAGACTATATCACTAAGTCTGATTGGTACAAGGACAAGCCAAAGGTAGCAACTGCCAAATCAGAGGATTTATGCCATTCACAGGAAAGTATTGAACAGTTACTAAAGAATGGATCTGATGCAAATTTCAAGATCATTCTTAGATCAAAGTTTTCTACAACTTACGCAACTGGAAGTAGACTCAGATCCGATATAAATAAAGCCTTATGTAAAAGAGTGCGTGAGTTAAGAATGTCCAGGAATCCAACGGAATCTCAAACTTATTTTGCCGAAACAACTATGGGTGAGGCTAGAAGCATCATAACCAATATAGAATCCTTCAGGCAAAATCCTCCTATTTTCTTTATTAAAAAGCTGAAGGAAATATGCTCAGTAGATCTAAACACTAAACTCAGCTATGATTGGCTTTTAGATGGGGTTGGTGAGATGTTCATTGAACAACCCAATCTCCCAATACCTGATATGCCTGCAAAAAAGCCTAAAAAGAACAAAAAAATTGACATTGAACTTTGTGATAGGATTCAAAAAACGAGAGAAGGTCTAGGTAAAAGTAAGACCTCATTTGCTGAGCTACTAGATGTAAACAGGTCAATGATTAGTGCTATGGCTGGTAATGTGAGACAAAACCCTACAACTTGGTTTTTATCCAGGTTAAAAGAAAGAGTCACTGATAATAATAAAGTATTAAGCTATGATTGGCTTTTAGATGGTGTTGGTCCTCAGTATATAGTAGATCCTAATATTAGCGAACCATCAAATGATGCTATAGAAGAATTGAGAAAAGAAATTGAGAGGCTTAAAATAGAGAATGCAGAGCTTAAGAAAAATTAGAAAGTTCATTAGCTATCGAAGCAACAAAAAACCTCATTTAAGTACTATTAAGTGAGGTTTTTTTTCGTTCTTGTTTCTCTTATTAGTACTATTCTGTACACAAATTTCACATCAAAAAATTTATCTTTACGGTAAGTGAAATCAGGAATTTATAGTGTAAAAAGAGTTCTCATTAGCGAGAATATGAACGTAGTGATGAAAGACAATCGCTACATAAACAAACTCTCAAAGATTAAGAGCTTAGTCGAAGAGCATTATCCCAACCTATATAAGAAGCACATTCTAAAAAATGTTCTTGGACCCAATATTCACGTTAGAAGAATCATCAATTGGCCCCTCTTAATTTCTGAACTTGATGAAAATGGATACCTAGAGAAGGATCCAATATTCCGAGAATAACATTCAAATATTCCCTCCTCAAAAAAAAAATAAAAAAAGATTTAGAATTTACGGTAATAAAATACTACAATTAGTACTTTTGTTGTGATGATAGAAATTGATGACTTCATTCTCATACCAACAAAGAACCAATCTAAGGAAGATTGGCTTAAGCAACGCTCACTAACCGTAGGGGGAAGTGATATGGGTACCTTATTCAATAAGAACGAATATAGCTCAGTTACTCAACTATTCTATGAAAAACTAGGAAGAGTTCAGCCAGTTGACTTGAGCTCTAATAGTGCGGTACATTATGGAAGTTCATTTGAAGATGTCGTTTTAAGAGATTCTCAATACTTAGATCTCCAGGGAAAGAAAAACAATCATATCAAAAACTTTAACGATGGGAATAAAAAGGCCAGTCACCTACCCTTCCCATATATGATTATCTCCAAGAAATATCCTCAAATCACTTGTAATGTTGATGGTTTAAAGTTTGCCGATACATCCCTTAAAGAGCAGGATTTGATAGATATGGTTGAAAAAGAAGGTGTAATGCCTATCCCTGAAGCTATCATTGAATGTAAGACAATGTCTGTAGCAAGTAAGGATAAGTGGAAGGGACTTAATCCAAGTTACTACGTACAAGTAAAAACATACTGTCTACCCTTCCTGGAGTTAAACCCTAAGATCTATGGTGAGATCTACGCATTTTGCTATGACCAAACCTTAACTGGATATAGGGTAGATCTAGAGGAAAACGATAAGAAAATGATTCCTTTAGTATCAAGGAAATTCCAGGATCTTGTCGAGGATGGTAAGAAAATCATAAAAAAGGCTAAATCTAAGGGCAAAAGTGATGATGAAATCAATGAGATGCTCTCACAGATTCATCCTGAACCCAACTCATCAGCTATTTCACTAGGGAGCTTCTTAAGTGACAACTTTCTCAAGAAACAATATATCCAAAAGAATGCCACCATCAAGGGTACTGCGGTTGACATAGAAAAAGGACTTCGATTCGGTGCTGTGGGTAAAGAAATAAAAGCATTGAATAATGAGAAAACACTAATCTCAAATGATTTCAAAAACAAATTGGTGACAAATAAAGCTCGTATAATAGACTGCGGTGATAAGGGCAAGATTAGTTACTTGAAACGACTAACCATAAACGTAAAATAATGCTCTTAACCGAACAGCATATACAACAATATAAAAGATTAGAAAATCCTCCTCAAGCATTATACAATGCTCTTGTAAGACAGGTTCAAGTAACCTCGATGCATAAAGGAAGGGTATTTACAGTACCCGAAGGAGGATATATGGCATTAGCTGTGTACTACTACTTTTTAAAGCAGCTAGACTATAGCGATAAGGAATGTATGATTGAATCTGGCTGTACCGATACTATGATTAATCGGATACAGAAGTACCTGGATCACTTGATTAGGGGTGATGAAAATGCCAGGGTTCATACCAAGATAAAACTTGTAAGGAATTTTATGCTGCTTGAGCAGCTTAAGGTTCCACATGAGTTGTTAATTAGTTCGTATTCTTAAATTTTATAAAATGAGTAATAACATGGGAGGATTGGGATTAACCCAACAAAACACAATGAAAACTATTTATGTTGAGATTAAACCTGATGCATATTTAGTGAGAAGACTTTCAGATAATGAATCTGCCAAAGTCTTTAAGCAAGAGGAAGCAGGAGAGCTGGAGAACGGCTATAGAACTAGGACTCTTCAAATGGGACCTAATGAGGGACAGAAAGTAGCTGAACAGACATTCAATAGCTTGAGTAAAGTGCAATTGAAGGAAGCAAAATCAGAAGAGAAGTTTGGACAACATCGCATGATATTGATATTCAATAATATGCAGGATAATAGTCCAAATATTCAAATACAATGCACTTTAGTAAGTAATTCTAATAGTGTCAATGGATTTGCCTCAAATTTTATTGATAAAATTCCAAACATTAAAATTGGTACAATAATGGATTTTAGTACTTGGAAAATGACCGATAAAAGTACAGGAAAAGATAGACGAGGTGTTACAATTGTCCAAAATGGTAATAAGGTAAAGTCTGCCTATTTTGATTATGTGGAAATGAAAAGTATCGGTGACAAACCTAGAGCCACTAAAGTCACCAAACTTGGAAAAGAAGTTTGGGATTTCACTCCTGTTGCAGAATTTCAATTGGAGAAATTCAATGAGTTTTCGGGAGCACTGGAAAATTATTGGAATAGCGGTAGTAATGCTGTTGTCGAAGAAGCTAAAGAAGAAGTTACGGATCTACCGTTCTAAACAACCAACTTTTTTTTAAGTGTGTTCGCTAATAAAGTACTATTTATAGTACTACTAGCTTTTATTTAACCTGTTTAGAGGGGGAGCTTAGTATTTCTCCCCCTCTTTTTTAAACCCATTTACCTATATGATATCAAAATCAGTTGTTCAACATTATTTAGATGCCAACCTCAACGTAATAGGTGTTAGCAATAAAATCCCTGCCAATGGTTCCTGGAAGAGATGGCAAAGCGAAATGAGAACGGCTGAAGATCTCAAAGGAGATGGTGTTGGAATTATCTGCGGAAAAATTAGCGGTCATTTAGAGGTACTTGATATTGATCTCAAATATTCTCTTGACCCAAACTTGTATGGCAAGTTAAAACAAAAAATTAATGCCATTAACGGCAGTTTGATCGATTCACTAATGATTATCCAAACTCCAAGTGGTGGATATCATTGGCTTTATAGATGTCCTGAGGGAGTCGAGGGGAATCAAAAATTAGCACAGCGACCAGCAACCAAAGAGGAAAAAGAAAGGAGTGATACGAAATTTGTCTTATTAGAAACAAGAGGTGAAAAAGGCTACATCGCTTCTTATCCTTGTCCTGGTTATCAAATCATACAAAAAAAATATAGTGAGATCCCAACTATATCAGCAGAGGATCGTGAGCTGATTTTATCATCTTCAAGAGAGTTTAACGAGGATATCACACCAGCAAAAATCCCATCCTCCTCCTTAAGAAACACTCTTAATATCAGCAAAGATAACACTGGAAAAGAACCCTGGGTGGATTTTGATGAGCGAGGATTTTCTATTCCTGATATCTTGAATCAAGCAGGATGGACCAAAGTGTCCGAGGATTCAGAAAGAGAATATTGGAAAAGACCTGGACAAACAACCGCAAAACATAGTGGTAATTATCTTAAGAGTAAAGGATGCTTCAAGAGTTTTTCATCAAGCACTGAACTTGAACCTGAAAAAGCCTACTATCCCTATGCCCTTTACACTATGCTCCTTTTTAATGGAAACTGGAGAGAATCATCTATAGATTTGATGAATAAGGGTTTTGGGGATAGATCTCAATCAAAAAAGGAGAGCATAATAGAATATGCTGAAACGAGGTATGAAGAAAATGAAGATTTAAAAAAACCTAAAGAGGTTGATATTGCTAAGTATCTAGCTAATTATGAAAGCGACTTTGCCTATTTAACATCAGTAAGAGATGATAATGTAGACAAAGGGCTAACTACAGGTAGTAAAATCATCGATCACCATTTTCTATTCAAGCGTGGATCGTTTAACACTTGTATTGGACATACGAGCGTAGGAAAAACCTACAGCGTAATATTCCTTACAATGTTGGCTGCTCTTAAGCACGATTGGAAGATCGTTATTATTGGAATGGAAAATTCAAGTGGTTCCCTAAAAAGACAAATCCTTGAACTATATCTTCAAAAACCACTAAATAGAACAACTGCCGATGAATTTATAGATGGAAATGAATGGCTTGATAAGCATTACACTTTTATTCAAGCCAGGGGTGGATATATCCGCACGATTTCAGAAGCCTTGACATTGTGCTATACTATGTATGATAAAGATCCATACGATATGGTCTTTCTTGATCCATACAGTGGCTTTCAGACTGAACGTATAGGTGGTGAAACAAGCCATGAAGCTAATTATCGTCTCTGCTCAGATATGTTGAATTTCACTACCAAAACCAATGTCAATCTCATGCTTTCTGTACATACGGTGACAAGCTCCAGGAGGGAAAAAAATATGGATGGACACCTCAAAAGACCTTTTATGGATTCAGTCGAGGGTGGTTCAGTATTCTCCAATAGAGCGGATGGTTGTTTTATATTCCATAGATTAATCAATCACGAAGATCAAACCGAGCGATTAACCACTCAATTCTTTGTTGAAAAAGATAGGCTCTTAGATCAAGGTGGATCTCTTACTAGCATAGATAGCCCAATTAAGCTCCAACTTAGAGACTATAGGTTCTATGTTGATGGTCACGAGGATGTCATTTATAATATTAAAAATGAAGGCAAAGTGAAAAAGCCTGAGGACAGTAACATAGCATTGAATTTCGATGAAGATTATTCGTTCTAAATACGGTAATAAAATACTAAGTATAGTATTAAATGCTATCTGTAGATAACCATATGATTGATTACGAATGGCTTCACCCCAATAAAGTAAAGTATTGGTATGCCGAGGAAAAGCGAGTGTATGAACTCTACATCAAAGCAAGAAAATCAACTGATTACATACTTAGAGCCAAGTGGTTTGACTACTGGCTTGAGTACCTCCAAATACGAAATATGAACAACAATGATTAAGAAAAAAGCGAGAGGAAATCTGTCACCGAATAGCGGTGCAAAAGCAAGAAGAAAGGGACACAATTTTGAACGTAACATTCGCAAGAAATTACTACCCCTCTATCCAAAGTGTATAACCACAAGGATGGGCAGTATCCAC
>TARA_R110002074_G_scaffold696_8_pt1 | contig 10848 bp, 10 predicted proteins | sample TARA_R110002074 | Tara Oceans TARA_R110002074 (sample SAMEA4397215) | marine metagenome | biome: Polar Biome; feature: [MIX] marine epipelagic wind mixed layer (ENVO:01000061); material: water (ENVO:00002006), including particulate matter (ENVO:01000060) such as... | depth 10-100 m
CTATTCCTGCAGCATATTCTTTAGAAAGTTCAGGTGACTCCTTGCTTCGCGTAGCATATATCCACGAAACTGCGGTACTTGAAATCAATCCGCCTAAAATTGCCGTGAGAAGAATACCTCGCTTGGAACCTACATATTTTACAAGGAAATAGCCGATGAAATTCAAAAACGATACAATAACCACTATTGAACCGATTTCAAAAGGGTTTAGCAAACCTTCTGCACCATAGTCTTGATTTGGTAAGAAAGGCAAAATCAAAAGCGCAATAATTGAAAACTTGATAAAGGCAAAAAGTTCTTCTGAAGTGATATTTTTAATGAAAGTATTTAAGGTTGTTTTCAATGATAATAAAGTAACTATGATTACCGCAGTAGCAACGGCTTCCTTGTGCAAATGATTAGCAACCATAACCCCCAAAATCAATGTAGCGAATAAAGCCATATTGGTGGTAATACCAGTCATAATATGCTTTTGCACTATGGAAAGATGGCTTAAGGACAAAAACAAAAGAAAGGCAGCTGTAATTATAATGACCAACCAAGGTGTGTAGGCAGTGGAAAGATTTCCCAAGATAAAACCAATAATTGCTACAATTGGGAAGGTTCTTATGCCGGCAAAACCTTGTTCCTCTTTCAGTTTATCGTATTCACGTTCCAATCCCAGAATAAGACCAATTCCCATACTGATGAGTAGTCCGAGGATAAATGGATTAATATTTTTAAAAGCTTCTGTCATTTCTACTTTCCAAATAGTTCTAAAAGTTCATATAATTCATTATTTACCTGATGTTGTTTGACTACTTCTTCAAAAGAGGTTAAATGCAATTGATTATTCAAAATTCCAACCATCGCGTTCTTTTTACCTTCTGAAAGAACGTTTACACTCGCCACCCCAAGTCTAATTCCCAACATTCTGTCCAAAGCGGAAGGATTTCCACCTCGCTGCACGTGACCAAGTTTGGTGATTCGTAAATCGACATCGGGATTAACTTCCTTTATTTTTGAAGAAACAAGTTCAGCACCTATTTCATCACCTTCAGAAACCACGACAAGGAAGGCATCTTCGCTATCGTAGTTTTTAACCTTGTCCAATAGGTATATAAAGTCTTTCCCGCTTTCTGGAATTAGGATGGCATCTGCACCTACCATCAAACCCGAATGAATAGCGATATAGCCTGAATCCCTTCCCATTACTTCTACAATGAACACACGGTTGTGGGATTCAGCGGTATCTCGTATTTTATCAATATTTTCAATAGCCGTGTTCACTGCGGAATCAAAACCGAGGGTGTAATCTGTACCGGAAATATCGTTGTCGATAGTTCCCGGAATACCTATAAATGGGATATCGCATATTTCTGAAAAAGCCAATAGACCTTTAAATGTGCCATCGCCGCCAATAGCAATTAGGGCATCTACGTTGTTCGCTTTTATGGTTTGCAATGCTTTTTTTCGACCCTCCAGTTCCAGAAATCGTTTGCTCCGTGCTGTTTTTAGGATTGTGCCACCTTTGTGTACTAACTTTTGTAACTCGTGTGATTTTAAGGATATTAAATCTCCATCTATCAACCCTTCATACCCTTTTTGAAAACCACTAATTTTTATATTCTTTGCTTCAGCGGATTTGGCAATGGCATAGAGTGCAGCGTTCATTCCAGGGCTATCGCCTCCAGATGTAAATACGCCTATATGTTTAATTTTATTTGTGTTCATTCGATAATATTTTTTGAAATCTTATTTCTGAAATAGTAAAATCTTGAATTACCTTCCAAACAAATTCTGCTTCTTTCAAAAAGAATTGATGGTCTCCTTCCGATGAAGTACTCAGGTGTGCATTTTTAAATTCCCTTGATAATTTTAAGGCATTTTCTAAAGGTGCCGTGGTGTCTTTTTCTCCGTGGATAAAAAGCACGTCTTTATCTTTAATTTTCCTTGCCATCGCAAATAAATCTGTTTTCAATATGACTTCTGTGAGTGAATAATAATAACTCATCCAATGATGCTTTTTTGCATCTTCATAAACTTCATCCGTTAGGTTATCGGGCTTGAATGCACCTGACATAAATATGGGATGAATCATACAGATGTATTTTGAGAATTTACTTGACGAAATTCTATCCACAAAGGAATGTGTGGACATTACTTGCTTAAATTCATCTGCATCCTTATAAACAGGTATGCCGATAAAAATTCCTGCCTTGAACCAATTAGGATATTTCTCTAAAAGTGCTAATGAAATTATCGCTCCCATTGAATGTCCCGCGATAATTGTTTTTCCATCATTGAACCCTTCTTTTTTTAAAATCAATTCTAACGCTTGCAGTTGCACCGATAAGGAATAATCACTTTTTGGTTTTGGCGAATCACCAAAGCCGAGAAGGTCTATTAAAAGCATCGAATGTGTTTTTGTAATGCTTTCTAATTCACGTTTCCAATAATTCAACGAGCCTGTTAAACCGTGTAGCAAAACGAGTTTGTTTTCTCCAGAACCTAATATTTCATAATTCAAGAGCGTTTCGTTGGCATCATAAGCTGGTTGCGTACCAATCTTGTAATGCTGATAGCCTGCAATAGCTACTACAGGTAAAATGAACACTATGAATATGAGTAATAAGGTCATTGTTTTAAAGTTGGTGTATTAATCGTTTTCTCAGTAACCAAAATTGGTATTTTACCATAGAGCCTATTGAATACCATACAGGCAGTCAAATCACCAGTTACGTTTACAGCAGTCCTGAACATTCCCAATAGTCTTTCTACCCCAATGATAATGATGATGCCTTCGGCCGGTATACCAACACTTCCCAAAACAGAAGCGAGTATAACAACGCCACCTCCTGGTATGGCAGGCGTACCAATGGAAGCAGCGACAATAGTTACAATGACCACTACAATATTGAGCAAGCTCATTTCCAGACCGTAAGCTTGAGCTATAAAAAGTGTTGTAATAGTCTGATAAAGTGCAGTTCCATCCATATTGACAGTTGCACCAATAGGAATTATAAAATTGCTAATAGTCTTGTCCACTTTTAGTTTTTCTTCAGCGGTTTTTAATGATAAGGGCATTACTGCCGCAGAACTTGTAGTAGAAAAAGCCAATAATTGAACATCCCTTATTTTTTTAAGAAAGTGCAATGGGTTTCTCTTTCCGAGAAGTACGATGAGTCCCAAGTAGAAAATTACCAATAACAGAAGGCCGAGAAGTACCACTCCAACATAATAGGTTAGACCTGACAATGAACTTAAACCAACACTAGAGGTAAGCTGCGCCATAAGACCAAAAACGGCGATAGGCACTAGAAGCATTGACCATTTTACCACCGTCATACAGACTTCCTGAATGGCACTTAAAAGAAGCTTTACTGGGCGCAGTAAAGAATCCTCAAGCGATAGCACAGCTACACCAATAATGATAGTGAAAATCACGATACTTAACATTTCACCACTAACCATAGATGCCAAAGGGTTTTCTGGAAGCAAGTTTGATATGGCATCTGGGATGGTTTCAAGACCAAAGGAAAGCTCTGAACTCTCCGTTGGGACAGCTGTAATTTCGTTATGTTCATCTAGAGCCTGCTGATGTAAAAAACGCCCAGGTCTAAAAAGTTGAGAAAGTATAACACCCAAACTTACCGAAACTATGGTCGTACCTAGAAAATATAAGAGAACGCCACCACCTAATTTTTTTAGACTGTCCTTATCATTACTTGCGATTCCGGTAATAATGGAAGCCACGATTAACGGAATCATAATCATCTGGACCAACTTTAGAAATAGAACACCAGGCAATGCCAGCCAATTCCCTGCGATATCAGCTGTTTCTTTAGTAATCCACCCATTTTGAGGACTTAAAAGCAAACCAAACCCAACGCCCAGAAATAAGGCGATGATAACCTTAAGCCATAGACGGCTTTCTACCAATTTAGAGAGGTAGTGATTGAATGATTTAAGTGATTTTATCTCTGTGTCGAACATTCTTTTTATTGTTATGCTATGCTAATTTTAGAATTCAAATAAACTTTCTGAACGGATTGTAGAACCTTCACTCCTTCGCCGAAGGGCTTTTGAAATGCCTTTCTTCCCAGAATCAACCCAGAACCACCAGCTCTTTTATTGATTACAGCTGTAGTTATTGCTTCCACTAAATCTGACTCCCCTTTAGAGCCACCTCCAGAATTTATCAGTCCTATTTTTCCCATATAGCAATTTGCTACTTGTAATCTGCATAAATCAATAGGGTGTTCTGTAGTGAGCGTTTCATACATTTCATCATCATATTTACCGAAATTAATATTCTTAAAACCAAAATTGTTGGTTGGAAGTTTTTGCTTAATAATATCTGCCTGTATGGTTACACCTAAATGATTTGCCTGACCGGTTAAATCGGCAGCAGCGTGATAATCGTCTTTTTCGGTTTTAAAAGCTTCGTTGCGCAGATAGCACCATAAAATAGTAGCCATACCTAAACTGTGAGCCTCTTCAAAAGCTTCGGAAATTTCCTTGAGTTGCCTGTTACTTTCCTCTGAACCAAAGTACACAGTCGCACCTACAGCAACCGCTCCCATATCCCAAGCCGCTTTGACCTTTCCAAAGAGAGTTTGGTCATATTTGTTGGGATAGGTAAGTAGTTCATTGTGGTTAATCTTAACGATAAAGGGAATTTTATGGGCATATTTACGAGCATTCAATCCCAATACCCCAAAGGTGGAAGCCACTCCATTGCATCCTGCTTCTATTGCCAACTTGATGATATTCTCTGGGTCAAAATAATCTGGGTTTTTATAGAATGAGAAAGCAGCACTATGCTCAATGCCTTGGTCCACAGGCAGAATGCTCAGATAACCTGTGCCACCTAAATTTCCGTGGTTATATAATTGTGAAAGACTTCGCAGAACCTGCGGATTTCTGTTACTTTGAGCAAATACCTTGTCTAGGCTTGTCTTACTAGGTGTTTGCAATTCGTCCTTGGTTATTTTTTCACAGACGTGTTCTAAGTAGAAGTCTGCTTTTTCCCCCAATAGTTCGGTAATATTTATGTCTGTTTTCATTTTGTTAATAATTAATAAATTCCTAAACTTTCATTTGTTTTGGCGATGGATTTTGCTCCATCGGTTTCAATTCCTGTAAGTGCGCGAATGGCATCAATTGTTTCAGGGATAACAATAGCTTGGTTATCGACCACGTAAGCATAAAAAAGTTCATCGCCCACCACCTTTAGCATATCTTCCCAAAGGGCTACTTCATACATATCGCCCCACGGTCTTCCCATATCCAAAAACATTTCCTTAATGGTGTTGTTGGACACCAACCCTTGGTCATATCGAATCAATTTAATACGGCTTGACGTTTTAAAGGCATTTAGCACTTCTTCTTTTGAGGCTTGTTTTTTCAATTTCACATTCCAATAGTGCATATGGCTTAAGGTTTCTGGAACTTTTACTGCGGCAGTGATGACATCCAAATCAGGATCCACACTTTTAGCATCCGGACCTTGGTGACTTGGGATATCTTTTTCTGGCACCATTGTATTCATAATACCACCTAAATGGCTTTCCCAAGGGTCAGTAGCTCTTCTTAAAAGTGTCCCCCTGGCGTAATCCAATAAGTCAGCTCTTTTTAAGGCAGTTAAAGTTCTTAAGATAGAAGTGGTATTGCAAGAGACTACTCTGGTCGCATCCTTATTTAACGCCGATTTATAATTATTTTCCGCACTAAAGGAATGCCCTGTGGTTTCGTGTTTTTCACCACCCTGGACAATGAACTTTATACCTTGTTTTTTATATATTTCCACATTCTTTGCCGCTATATTTTTTGGGGTACAATCAACCACCAGGTCCACTTTATCCAACAGGTCCTGCAAGCTGCCCTTTACCGAAATGCCGGAAACCTTCATTTGTTTTTCGGCTTCGGTGGTTGCCGCATAGATATTATACTGTTTTCTCACGGCGTTCTGTATACGCCAATCACTAATGACATCGCAAACCCCGAAAAGGTTCATGTCATCTTGTAAATTAATGGCATCGGCTACTCTTTTTCCAATGACTCCGTAACCTATAACTGCAATGTTTTTCATATTTTTTTTATTTTAAGTTTTTCAGTGTTTTTAAAAAGTATAATCGAACCTATTGTACCAGCGATTAAAGAGGCAAATAGGATGCTAACCTTTGCGGTATAAATAAATTCTTCATTTGTAAATGCTAATTCATTGATGAATAATGACATTGTAAACCCGATTCCTCCTAAAAAGGCTATTCCGTATATTTGATTCCAATTAACCCCATCTGGTAGTTTGGCAAGTTTAAAAGCAACAAGTATTCTCGTAAAGGAAACAATGCCCACAAATTTTCCAAGAACCAAGCCTGCTCCTATTCCTAGGCTAACGGGGTTGAGTAATACTCTACCTACCTCTCCGTGTAGATGAATACCTGCATTTGCAAATGCAAAAAGTGGTAGTACCATAAAATTTACGATAGGGCTTAGCGATTTTTCTAACTTTTGGAGAGGAGTTTCGGCTTCTGAACTTGTTTTTTTGATTTCTTCCAATACTTCAAGTTGTTCGTTGGAAATAAGTGTTCCTTTTACAGGCTTTATTTTTATAAAACGTGCGTGTAGATTGCTCAAACGCTTCAGAAAAGTATCTTCTTTAATCTTTACTCTTCCCGGAATCGCAATAGCTGTAAGGATTCCGGCTATGGTAGGGTGAATGCCTGAAAAGAAGAAAGCCAGCCACACGCCCCCTATTCCTATAATGGCATAAAACCACGTTTTCCTAATGCCTGCATAATTGCCTATGATTAAAAGAGCAAAGAAGAGTAAGCCGTGAAATAAATCCATAGTAGAAATACCGGAGGTGTAAAACAGTGCAATTACCAATACGCCGCCTAAATCATCCACAACGGCAAGTGTTACCAAAAATACTCGCAGAGCTATAGGCAAACCTTTTCCAAAAAGTGCTAATACACCAAGTGAAAATGCGATGTCTGTCGCCATAGGAATTCCCCAACCTTGAGAAGCTTCACCAGCGGTATTAAAGAGAAAATATAATAAGGCAGGAAAAACCATACCTCCTATGGCAGCACCGATAGGAAGTATGGCATTTTGAGGAGTCGATAGTTTCCCGCCCAATATTTCACGTTTTAGTTCCAAGCCAACCTGAAGGAAGAACAATGCCATTAAGCCATCATTAATCCAAAGCAGAAGGGGTTCAGTAATTTCAAAACCACCTATTGTAAAGGAGATGTCCATTCTCATTAAGCTACGATATACTTCTTGCCAGGGTGAATTGGCCCATACCATTGCTACAATAACCGTAATGAGAAGCACAATACCTGTGTTATTCAGGCCTTTTGAAGTGGCGCTGAATACACTCTGTATTCCGCTATATGTTTTCTTCTTCAACATTACTAATTCACGTTTTTGACTTCCTCTTTATTTTCCTTTTTTGGCGTTGTTTGTGAATTTTTTGGTTTAAAATTTCTAATAATCAGGCGGTTGCTCTTTTCATAAGTGAAATAGCTTACCGCCCAATTAAAACCAACCATCAATCTATTTCTAAAACCGCTTATGGACATAAGGTGCACAATAGACCATAGCAACCAAGCGAAATAACCTGCAAACTTGAATTTGCCTAAATCGGCCACTGCCTTGCGTTTTCCTACTGTCGCCAAAGAACCCTTGTCTTTATATTCGAAAGGTTTTACACTTTCATTTTTAATAATTTTTAGTAATGAATTACCCAACCATTTGCCTTGTTGAATTGCTGCCTGCGCTACTTGTGGATGTCCTTTTGGTGTCTCTTTATTAATTATGGCCGCTATATCGCCTATGGCAAAAATGTTTTCGTAGCCTTCTACCATTAAATATGAGCCGGTTTTTATACGGTTGCCCTTGACCACGTATTTTTCATCTATGCCTTTTGGGAACTGCCCTTTTACACCCGCTGTCCAGATTAGGTTTTTGGTTAAAATGGTCTTATCACAATTTGTGATAACCTTTGAGCCATCATAATCACTTACAGATTCATTGAGTAATACTTTTACATTCAAATCTTCCAAATATTTCAGGGTTTTGGCTGATGCTTTGTCTGACATCGTGCTCAAAAGCTCATCAATGGCTTCTATTAAATAGATGTTCATTATAGAGGAAGGGTATTCTGGATAGTCCTTGGGAAGAATGTATTTACGGAATTCTGCCAAAGCTCCTGCCATTTCCACACCAGCCGGACCACCACCTACTATAACGAAATTGGTTAGGGCATCCCGCTCATCATCATCACAGGTTATGGCTGCCTGTTCCAGATTTTGCAACATCATATGACGGATATTTAGGGAATCACGAATGTCTTTCATCCCAAGACTATGCGACTCGACGTTATCCATCCCAAAAAAGTTGGTGGTTGTACCCGTAGCCAACACTAAATAATCGTAATAAACTCTTCCTTTGGAAGTTATAAGTATATTTGAAGAAGGTTTAATTTCTTCAACTTCCGCCAAACGAAACACCACATTTTTATAGCCATTGAATTGCTTTCTGAACGGAAAGACTATGCTATCAGGTTCCAATGCGCTTGTAGCCACTTGGTACAGCAAAGGTTGAAATTGGTGAAAGTTATTTTTATCGAACAAAACCACCTGTACCTCTTTGTTCTTTAGTTTTTCTACTAACGCCAAACCTGCAAACCCTCCACCAATAACAACTACACGAGGTGATTTAGTATCGGGAAGGCAGATTTCATCTGCTACCATACAAGTGGAGTCCATTGTGTAGTTATGTGAGCTATTACTTTTCATATAATAATTTTAACTATTGACAGCAGGTTCAATTTTGGTCTTTTTCTTTCACAATTAGTACCGAACACTTGGCGTGGGTTGCCAGATATTGTGACACAGAACCCAATAAGAAACGTGAAAATGCGCCTTGCCCTTGCGAACCGACGACTATTAAATCTGCATTAAAAGCTTCCGCTTTTTCTAATATCTCTCGTTTTGGAAGACCACTCACAACATTTTCGGTTATTTTTAGTGCGCTGTTTTTACTTTTTAATGCTTTAGCTGCATCTGAAACAATTTTATCACCTAATTTTTGAGCACCACTTATAAATTCTTCGTAGTAATTATTCAAACTACCTCCTGTAGCCATTAACTCTGGACCAAGTGCAGTTGGAAATTCATAAACATGCATAATGCAAATTTCAGTACTTGGTGGCAAAGTCATTTCGTTAAGGGTATCAACAGCTACTTTGCTAAAACTTGAACCATCTATGGCTAACACTATTTTCATCATTTTTACATTTTAATTATTTTAAACACTTGGGAAAGAAAAGTAAAGCGAGATAAAAACTAATCATGTTAAAAATTATCATTAACTATCGCTCACTTTTCTATACACCAAGCTTATTTATAAAAGTATTTGCTTCTTCTTTAGAAGAGAAATAATAAACACTTCCTTTGCTTTTATCTTGTACAATAATAGCCAACGCTTTATCTACTTTTATTTTGTTCAGTGGATTGGTGCCAAAACGGACATCATCTAGGTTTTTTTGCAGCTTTTCTACACAATTATCGCAACAGCCATAATAGGTTACACCATTTACATCTATGGCTATTTGGGGAACACCCATAAACCTATCGTTGACCATACAGACTTTTTCATTAGGAACAATTTCATAGTTCTGTATAGAAGCAGTAGCCTCATTGGTCAATTCGGAAGTTTTTATAGCATTTAGTGATGTGCTTTCATCTATTCCTTTTTTCTTATTGGAACAGGATAGAATCAATACTGATAGTAATAAAAGCACTAATGCGCTTATAGATAATTGATATATTTTACGCATTGGGACTTTAATTATAGCAGCTTGAGTGTCGCTGTCATTTTGATTTGAATGCATTTGTTTCATTTATTATGGGTTTTGATTAATTATAAGATTTGTGTAATTGCGTAAGTTTTCGCCAATACAGATGTTCGTATAGTCCAGACCAATACATTCCAAAAGTGAAGGCAAACAATAATTCTTCAATAGGGATGCCTAAAACAAGAATATGAGTTAAGTTGTCTAGATTCCAATACAGCTCTACATATTGAGGGTAGAACGGAAGGATGCTTCCAAAGTATATGAAATACAGTATGGTAAACAAAATCCCCCCAACCCATATTTTTCCTTTTAAATCAGGGCGACAGTACAAGGTTGCCAAACCACCCAAAAACATTGCAATGATGCCGCAATAGATATGGTTAAGAGTGGTGAAAAGACTAAAAATGATAAATACAATTGCAGGAACAAAAAGTATATAAATATGTAGCTTATGTCTTTGATGACTTCGCTCGGTATGAGGCATATTTATATAGTGTTTTTTAAATATGAGGTTATACAATACCGTCCCAATACCGCCAATAGCAAAAGAAAATATAAGGCTCTCAATATCAAAGCCTGTTCTTTCAGCTAAATTAAATAGGGAAGGAGGAAACCAATATTCAGGCACAAACAAGGGTTCTGTTAAGCCAAAGGGCATAGTAATTAGGCTCATTTTAAGCATTTCTTTCCTATACCCCTTTTTTGACAAATAGATGATTGCCCAAAGTGCGAGAATAATTAGCGACCATATAAACCAGATGTACTGCATAAATCCTATTTAACTCTCTTATTTTTTAATCTTTATTTGCGCATTATAAAAAGCGCCAATACAGGCACCTATTAGCCATCCTAAAATGAATATCTGTACTATTCCCAAACCAGCTTCCCATAGTGGCACATCCATCCTGATAATACTTGTGGTATCCAAGCCGTGCAATAGGCTGTTGAAAAATTCGATAGTGGCTTCTCGACCTGCTGTTGACATAACTATCATACAG
>TARA_R110002074_G_scaffold129301_2_pt1 | contig 10827 bp, 6 predicted proteins | sample TARA_R110002074 | Tara Oceans TARA_R110002074 (sample SAMEA4397215) | marine metagenome | biome: Polar Biome; feature: [MIX] marine epipelagic wind mixed layer (ENVO:01000061); material: water (ENVO:00002006), including particulate matter (ENVO:01000060) such as... | depth 10-100 m
GGCGGGTCAACAACGGATTGCAACTCATCGGCCGCGTGGTTTTCACGCGGCCGTTTCCTTTCCCGAATCGTCTCTTTTTTTGCTCTGGTTTCAATCATGCACGCTCCGGTTGTCGTTCTCGGTGGTGGCCCCGGTGGATACGCGGCGGCTTTTTTGGCAGCTGACGAAGGGATGGAAGTCACCATCGTCGAAGCGGAACCTCGCCTCGGTGGCACCTGCCTGATCCGTGGTTGCATTCCCAGCAAAGCGTTGCTTCACGTGGCCAAGGTCATCAGCGAAGTGGAAGAACTGAAATCAGAGTGGGGCATCGAGTACTCCGGCGAACCCAAGATCGACGTCGACGTCGTCCGGGCTCGCAAAGACAAAGTGATCGACAATTTGACCGGCGGACTTGGCGGACTGGCCAAACGCCGCAACGTCACCGTCATCCAAGCTCGCGGTTCGTTTGTCAGCTCCAACGAACTCAAGCTCGAAGGCGATCACGAGTCGATCCCAGAAGGCGGCAAGCTGACGTTCGACAAGTGCATCGTCGCAACCGGCAGTGTTCCCGCCATGCCACCCGCGTTTGACATCGGCAGCGACCGAGTCATGGACAGCACCGGTGCGTTGGCACTGAAGGACATTCCCGAAACATTGCTCGTCGTCGGTGGCGGCTACATCGGTTTGGAAATGGGCACCGTTTACGCTCACTTGGGTTCCAAGGTCAGCGTGGTCGAACTCGGCGAAGGTTTGCTGCCCGGTGCCGATCGTGACCTCGTCAAACCGCTCGCGAAAAAAGTCGACAAGATGTGCGACGGCCGCATTTTCTTGAACACCAAAGTCGGCTCGCTGGCCGAAGACGGCGACAAAGTTGTGGTCAGCTTCGAAGGTCCAAACAAGTTCGGCACCGAATCCTACGACCGAGTCCTGATTAGCATCGGTCGTCGTCCCGTCACCCGTGGCCTGGGACTGGAAAACACGCAAGTCGAAGTCAACGAACGCGGCTTCATCGTTTGTGACGAACAACAACGAACCGCCGACCCGAACATCTTGGCCATCGGCGACGTCGCCGGCGACCCAATGCTGGCTCACAAAGCCACTCACGAAGGCAGAGTTGCCGCAGAAGTTTTGGCCGGCAAGAACGTCGCCTTCGACAAAGCCGCCATCCCGGCCGTCGTGTTCACCGATCCCGAAATCGCTTGGGCCGGCCTCACCGAAGGCGAAGCCAAAGCTGCCGGCCGAAAGGTCGACGTCGAGGTCTACCCGTGGGCTGCCAGCGGTCGTGCTCAGGCCATCGGAGTGACCAACGGTTTGACCAAATGGCTGGTCGATCCAGAAACGCATCGCGTGCTGGGATGCGGCATCGTCGGTACCGGTGCCGGTGAGCTGATCGCCGAAGCGGTCTTGGCAATCGAGATGGGTTGCGAAGTGACCGACATCACCGAGTCCGTTCACCCACACCCAACGCTCAGCGAAACGTTGATGAATGCCGGCGAAGTCCACTTCGGAACCGCGACCGAGATCTACAAGCCCAAGCGGAAGTGATCGGGAAGTGTAAAAGTGGCACAGGGCCACAGGACCGCAGGTGGGGACCGGACACGGTCCCACCAATTGCCGATTTGCATTGTTTAATTTGCAATTTGCAATCACCCGTTTCGCTCGAATCCTAATCGAACCCGGCTCCCCGTAGGCCATGTCCCACATGGCTCCACGCCGATGCTTTGCCAAAAAGCGAGGCGACCACCCCACGCGGCAAAACCCACCACGCCCTCGCTGCCTTCAGGCGAGAATTCAGGCCTGGTTTCTCCCGCTGCCACGGTTTCTTCGCGACATGGTGGAAACGGCTCGCCCGGCAAGCCAAACTGCACACCTTCGTTCCTGCTAACAATGGTGCTGCATGCTCGCCCGTCGACGTTTCGCTTTGGCCACCTTGGCTCTGACCGCTGCCCTCCTTGGTCTCCTACCAACGACGACTTCGCCTGTCCTGGCTGAATCGCCGAAAGCAACCGTGGCCCCTCCGTCGCCGCCCAAAAAGGATCCGGCGAAACTGTCTTTGCGTCGGCTCTTCAAGACATCCGACTTCCGGTCAAAGTCGCGAACGCTGCGATGGGATGACACCGAAGACGTTCTGTGGGAACGAAAGACTGGCAAAGACGGCCCGACGCTGGACCAGGTTTCGATCCCAGAAATGGAATCGACAACCATCGTACCTCGCGAAAAGTTCTTGTTGCCGGCGGAGGAAGGCGACCTGGATTCGCCAGACGCCGAAACACGAGGAGAAGAGACACAGAGCGATGCGCAGGATACCGATTCGGACGAAGACACTCGCAAGCCGATCGAAATCAGCCAGTGGACGCTTTCGCGCGATGAGAAGCGTTTGCTGATCTACAACAACACCCGTCGAGTCTGGCGTCAACACACCCGCGGCGACTATTGGCTGCGTGGTCTCAGCGATGATTCGGCAGACGCAACCTGGCGAAAGGTTGGCGGCCAAGATGCTCCCGACGCCAAAACCATGTTCGCAACCTTCGCCCCCGATGGCGAATCGATCGCCTTCGTGCGCGACAACGACTTGTACTTGGAGGACTGCGAAACCGGTGAGCTCCAAATGGTCGCGGGCTCGGATGATCCCAAGTTGATCAGCGGAACTTTTGACTGGGTCTACGAGGAGGAACTTGGCCTGCGAAATGGTCTGCGTTTCAGCCCCAACAGTCAGAAGCTGGCGTTCTGGCAACTGGACAGCAACGGTGTTCCGATCCAAACGATGATTGACAACACGTCCGAGCGTTATGCAAAGACGATTGAGTTTGCTTATCCCAAAGTCGGCCAAACGAACTCCGCCGCCAAGGTCGGCGTCTGGGATCGAACGAGCAAGAAGACCGTGTGGCTGGATCTTCCGGGTGACCCGCGAGAAAATTACATCGCCGCGGTTGACTGGTTGCCCAGTGAGTTCGCACACGCCAATGAGCGATTGCTGATTCAGCAACTCAACCGAAAGCAAAATCAAAATCACGTCTTTCTTTGCGATGTCGAAACCGGCCACTGCGTCAACATTCACACGGAAGTCAGCGACGCTTGGGTGCGGCATCTTCGTGAACTGCATTGGCTGCCTGGTTCCGTCTTTGCAGGCGATGCATCCGACAACTCATCGCCGCGTTTGCTGTGGTTGTCAGAACGATCCGGATGGCAACACATCGAGGCCATCGAAATCCCTTCCCCCGAATCGCTTGAGGAAGAATCCAATCTTCCTTCGCGAATCACGCCGGTGACGGGCGGTTCGTGGGACGTGATTTCGATTGCAGTCGTCGCCAAAGACGGCAGCCACATCGACTTCATCGCGTCGCCGGAACAGCCATCCCAACGAGCACTCTATCGCGTATCGCTCGAGCAAGGTCTGAGCGGACAGCTCGCAACCACGCCCGAGCGAGTCTCACCGGACGAGGGCGGCACGTTCTCCTATTCGATCAGCCCGACGGCGGAGTACGCAGTGGAGTCCTGGTCCGACTTCAACTCCGCTCCACAGCAGCGACTGGTTCAGCTCGATCCTTACAAGCGTTTGAAGGCATTCGATGACAACGAGAAGCTCGACGAAAACCTCGAAAAGCTCGCTCCCGTTCACACGGAATTCGTTCGACTGCCGATAGGCGAATTCACGGATGATCCGGCGTCTAAGGACATGAAGCTGGACGTGTGGATCATGATGCCGGTCGGCGAAGACAACTCGATCGAGAGTCTGGCTCCCAAGAGTGTTCCGTTACTTGTACACGTCTATGGCGAACCGGCGGGGCAAACCGTGCTCGACCAATACGGCGGAACGACCTACTTGTGGCACCGTCTGCTGACCCAACATGGAATTGCTGTCGCGAGCGTCGACAACCGCGGCGCGAACGCACCTCGTGGCAAAGCGTTTCGGCAATCGATTTACAAGCAAATTGGCCGCATTTCGATTTCCGACCAAGCCCACGCGACGCAAGCGATGCTCAAGCACTTCGCTGCTCTCGATCCTGAGCGAGTTGGATTGTGGGGATGGAGCGGCGGTGGATCTTCCACGCTCAACGGGTTGTTTCAGTTCCCTGAGCTGTACTCGATGGGAATCGCGGTCGCTCCCGTTCCGGACCAGCTGGATTACGACACGATCTACCAAGAACGCTACATGGGATTGGTCACCGAATACCGAGATGCGTTTGTCCAAGGTTCGCCCATCACGCACGCCAGCGGCTTGTCGGATCCGTTGCTGCTGATCCACGGCACAGCCGACGACAATGTGCACTACGCGTCATCGGCACGCCTGATCAATCGGCTGATCGCCGAGAACAAACAGTTTCAAATGATGGCTTATCCCGGACGAACTCACTCGGTCAGCGAAGGCGAAGGAACCCGCTATCACCTGCGAACCATGATGACGAACTTCATCCTTCAGAATCTAAAGTGAACCAATCAGGCTCCAAAAATTAGCCGACAGCCGTCAGGCCCGGTTACTCACCGCATGAGATTGACACCGCATTGGACTGCACAAGGTTTTGCTCCGCGACTTCGCCCCAACGGGGCAGTCCTATGCCAGCCCAGGGCAACGCCCTGGGTTGTGGCGGTCCCAAGATTACAAAGCCCCAACAGGGGCGGTCCTAGCTTGCCTACGGCGACGATTGAAAAAGTTAAATTGACAATTGTAAATTGTAAAATGGTGGTGGAGTCATGTGGGGAGCAGCACGCGTCGAGAAATCCATTGCGGCGATTTCAACCTCTGAACCCGCGGCCTCACCAAGCCGCTGCACCACACCCAAGTCAATTTCAGATTTGCAATTTTCAATTTGACTTTTTCAGTGCCCACAACGAATCAACGGATTCGTTGTGAGCTGGTGGCAACGGCTGCTCTCCAATCAACCAGCATCCACACCAAACCGATGCACTGTTGTTTCCGTCAATTTGTCACCGGGACGCAGCAGTGTGCTTTTGAAATTCGCGTGATTGCAAGCATCGGGATAATGTTGCGTTTCCAAGCAGAACGCTTCGTGCGATTTGTGTCCGGCTGACGACGCGTTGCCGCCCAGGTGATTGGCGGTGTAAAGCTGCATGCCTGGTTGAGTCGTTTCAATCTCGAACGTTCGGCCCGATTTCGGATCCACCACGCGAGCCGCTGGTCGCAGCTTGCCAGGTTCTCCTGCGACGACGTAGCAGTGGTCGTAGCCCTTGGTGGCGGGCAGTTGATCGATGCGTTTGCCGAAGGTTTCAGGATGCAAGAAATCGAAAGGCGTTCCCTCGACCGACGAGGTCGTTCCAGTTGGAATCAAGTCCTCGTCGACGTCCAAGGTTTCGTTGCAGTGAAGCAGCGCGACGTGATCATGGATGGAGCTTGCTCCGCCGTCGCCAGGTGCGATGCCGGTCAAATTCCAATAGCTGTGATTGGTCAAATTCACATGGGTTGGTTTGGTCGTCGTCGCAGTGAACTCGATCGTCAACTCACTCGCGTCGTTCCATCGGTATTCGGCCGTCACCGTCACCTCACCGGGAAAACCTTCGTCGCCATCTGGGCTGACCAAGCTGTACCGAACACCGATCTCCGGATTGCCATTGGCGTCTTTGCCTGAGATCAGATCAGCATCCCACCACTTGTGCGAGAAATTGACTTCCCCGCCGTGCAAGCAGTGTTTGCCGTGATTGACCGTGACCTGATAGGTCTCGCCATCGATGTCGAATTTTGCCAAACCAATGCGGTTGCAGAACCGACCGATCGAGCTTCCGAAACCGGGGTGCGGATCCAAGTAGCGATCGATCGAGTCGAACACCATGTTCACGTTGGCCAGTTTGCCGTCGCGATCCGGCACCTCGACTTCTAGTAGCGATGCTCCCCAGTTCATGACCGAAACACGGTGGCCGTGCGAATTGGTTAGCGTGGTCTTCTGGACCGGTTTCCCGTCCTTGGTTTGGCCAAATGGAGTCGTGACGAGGCTCATAAATCGCTGCAAAAGGTGAAAGGAAACGGATCTCAATCGCGAATTCGCGGGCTCTGTAGACTGTCATTTTCGCGAGCCCTACGCAAGGTGCGAATCGATTGGCCGGGGCTTGGTTTGCTATGGCATCGCGATTGGTCGGGCCGGGTGGATTGCAAATTGCAAAATGAACAATGCAAATTGAGAGATTGGGATCCGGAAGAAAACCTCACCTGTGGCCCTGAGTCTCTGAGCCACTTTCGATTCTTCCTAATGCTTCGGTCGCAGCTTCCACGCGATCATGCAGGATGCCACCGCGATGATCAGCAAGCTGCACGCGAAATAGCCGAACACCAAGTTGGGTTCACCCAGGTAAGGCTGGTCGCCCCGCATCAACAGCGAATCCATCGGCAACGAAAACAATGCGGAGAATGGGCTGGCCACTCCCGCCCATTCGATCCACTGCTGAACGGTCGATGACAATCCGAGCGTCGACGCCAACACGCGGGCTCCCGGCGGAACGACGTACAACACAATCAACGCCACATACGTGGTCATCAACGCCATCGAAGTTCGTTCCTGATACAGCGACGCGGTCATCGCGATGATGGCGTTGACGACACTGACCACAACCGGAATCGCGAACATGCCGACGATCAAAAACCAACTGGAATAGAAGTCGGTGTTCAGCCCCACGCCCAGCAGCATCGGCCAAACCAGAAAGCTTGTCAGGACAAAGGCAACTCGAAAACCGACGACGAACTTGCCCCAAAAAATCTTCCAAGGCGACAACGTGGTCGTCATCAGCAAATCCAGCGTCTGCCGTTCACGTTCGCTGGTCATCGTTCCGGCGAGGAACACCGGTCCGACCAACATGTTGAACACGATCACATACACCGCGAACCACGGCGCGTGAGGCGTTTGCCAAAACAACAACGCACCCATCAACGGAATCGCGAGCAAGATGCTGATCTGGATCACCAGCCTCAGCATCAACGTGCCCTGACTGAAGATCTCGCCATGAATCTCCTTGTCATAAACCGGATTGGCACCATCGGCCATCAACGTCTCGCGTCGCGGCGGAGCAAACAAACGGTCCGGGAATTGATCGGGCTGGATCACCAAACCGACCGCTTCGGCGGCCTCTTGTTCAAGGTCAACAACCTCTTTGCCTTCGCTACCCACGTCCGGCGGATACAACATTCGAGAAGCCGCCGCGGCGCACATCAACGTGACGGCCGCCAAAGCAAACGCGGGCACAACCAGCACCACAACCTTCAATCGGAGTAAACCGTCACCGGCGAGTGTTTGCCACATCAAGACACCGCCGATCACGAGCGGCAAGATCAGCAGATAGCTGACGACCAGCGAGTTACTGGTTCGCGAAAAATAGCTGCTGCAGAAAACGCCGATGGCACCGAACAGGATCACCGAGACGAACAGTCCCAGATACGCTGCCGCGACCTCGTAAACGCTGACTCCACCAAGAGGCAAAAACAGCACGATGATCGGCAACGACGCGACGATCAGCAAAGCCAAGTGAGTGAGTGCGGCGACTAATTTGCCCAGCACAATCGCACCGGGTTTGAGCGGACTGGCGAGCAACATCTCATACGTCTGTCGCTCCTTCTCGCCCGAAATCGTCCCCGCGGCAAAGCTAGGAGCCATCAACGATGCGATCACATACTGGCCAAGAAAAAACAAATCGACCAAGCGACGTGCGGATGGCGGATCTTGACTCAGATTCAATCGCTCATCGCTCGGCCAAGCGACCAATGTCACCGCGGCCAACACCAACTGATACACCAACAACAAAATGAACGACCGGTTCGTTCGCAGGTTGACCAGCAACTCGCGTTGCAGCACCGGATTGTTGCGAAACGCCGCGACGGGATTGAACCGCAACGTGTTCACGACCGAAGCGATCATTGACTGCAACCACGCTGAGACCGGATTGGCAACGGTTCCATCTGCGTTTGCGACGGAAGACAGCGGCGGGTCAGCGATCGGCTTGTTCAATGCAGTTCTCGTTGAGTGACAATCGACGAGGCACCGTTCGAAAAGGGACGATCCCCTTTTCGGACAAAGCCTAAACAGTGAGCGAGAAAGAAACGCGAGTTGCCACGAGGGCAATGCCACAAATCATGTGGCCAAATCAGAGACGTGTCTTGGATGCTTCACCCGCTTGTTCGCAAACAAATCGGGGGACGGCAAAACCGGGCAGACGCGATTCTAACTGACTGACCAGCGCGCGACCACAATCCTGGTCGACTTCGAAATGGGCCGCCCCGCGAACTCGATCCAATTGATGCAAGTAATATGGCATCACTCGCAGATCTATCAGCCGTCGGCACAACGATTCCAGCACATCCACATCGTCGTTCACGCCTCGCAACAGGACCGCTTGGTTCAAAACCGGAACACCGGCGTCAACCAAACGCATGAGCGCCGCACCGGTCTCCGCGTCCAATTCCGCCGGATGGTTGCAATGAACGACGACCCAAGACGTTAAACGCGAAGCTTGCATTCTTTCGATCCAAGCGTTCGTCACTCGAGATGGAATGACGATCGGCATGCGAGTGTGCCATCGCAAGCGACGCACATGCGGGATCGATTCGATTCGCTGCATCAATTCGGCAACCGAATCATCGGTCAACGTCAGCGGATCGCCACCGCTGAGCAAGACTTCTTCGACCGAATCATTCTCACGCAAATACTTCAGTGCCAAGTCCAGGTGATCACCACGACTGCTGTTATCGCTGTACGGAAATTCGCGACGGAAACAATATCGACAGTGAATACCGCACGCACCGGTCGTAATCGCGAGAGCTCGACCGTGGTACTTGTGCAGTAACCCTGGCGCGACGGCGGCGTGCAGATCGCCCACCGGATCGCTGCTGAATCCTTCGGGCGATTCCGCTTCCTCTAGCAATGGCAGGACTTGCCGAAGCAGCGGATCGTTCGGGTCGCCCGGCTTCATCCGAGCAGCAAACTCCAGCGGCACGAAAACCGGAAAACCGTGATCTTCGTCGGCGGCACCATTCGGATCGTCAACGGGCGAGGCCAAATTCAGATGCTTGCGCAGCTCACCCGCCGAGCGGATGGCACGTTTCATCGAGCCCCGCCAATTCGCTGTTTCGCCTTGTGCTTTGCTTTGCAAGGACTCTCGATTCAACTCTTCACGATTTTGGCCAAAAACATCGCCTGAACCTTGGTTTCTGGGCGGTTCCCCCACCGGGACAAACTCCGTTTTGGCCGTTAAACTGCCCGCACGAACGTTTCCTTCCAGGACTCGGTTCACTGATTTTTATCCGTTTGGCTTTTCCGATTGATAGTGGAGCCCACCGTGGCAACGTACAACACCAGCGATTTTCGCAAAGGACTGAAGGTTCAAATCGACGGCGAACCTTATTTGATAACCGAAATGAACTTCGTCAAACCCGGCAAGGGCAACGCGATGTACAAGTGCAAGATGAAAAACTTGATTCGCGGCACCACGCTGGACCGGACGTACAAAGGCGGTGATTCGTTGGAAGCTGCCGACGTGGAAACAACTACGGTGCAATTTTTGTATCGCCAAGGCCAAGACTACGTCTTCATGGACGGCACCACGTTCGAACAATACGAAGTACCAAACGAAGTCGCCGGCGATATCTGGAAGTATCTCAAGGACGGCACCGAGTGCTCGATGACCTTGTACAACGGCGCGGCAATCATCGTCGAACCGCCTCAACACGTTCAGTTGGAAGTCACCGAGTGTGGGCCTGGTACCAAGGGCGACACGGCGACCAACGTTACCAAACCAGCGATGGTGGAAACGGGAGCTGAGTTCAACGTTCCTGGTTTCATCAAGGAAGGCAACATCATCAAAATCAACACGCTCAACAACGAGTACGTCGAACGCGTCAACAACTGATCTCGATACGTTCGAACTCGTTGTTGCTGAGTTGGAACCGCTGTGATTCCATCGTGAATTCGGTCTATTAAGGTCCCCATGGTCAACACGCTCTTCCTGCCCGAACTTCGCGAAATGCTGCAACTCGGTCAGGAAACCGATCTGCGGGAATTTTGCGTCACGCTGAATCCTGGACGCACGGCCGAGTTCATGGAAGGGTTGGAAGACGCCGAAGTTTGGGCGGTGTTGCAATACGCCGAACCCTATCGGCGTGCCGAGATTTTCGGGTACTTCGAAGAAGACCGAAAACTAAAAATGCTGACGCGAGAGCCGGCCGATCAGGCCGCCGCGTTGGTCGAAGAAATTCCGCCTGATGACCGAGTCGACCTGATCCACGGGTTGCCCGCGGAAACGGTCGCGAACATCTTGCCGCTGCTGCCGGCAATCGACCGCCGCGACATCGAACGTTTGCGTTCGTATGTCGAAGGCACCGCCGGGTCGTTGATGACGACCGACGTCGCCAAGTTGGCCGAGCGTTTCACCGCTCGCGAGGCACTCGAAGAACTGGGACGCCGGGCCAGCGATCTGGAGACGATTTACTATCTGTATGTCGTCGACGACAACAACTTGTTGCGTGGCATCGTTTCGGCGCGGCAATTGGTTTCAGCGATCAGCAACACGACCAAGACGCTTGGCGACTTGATGGAAACCGACGTCGTCGTCGCTCTGGTCAACGAAGACCAAGAATCAGTCGCCGAGAAAGTCGAACGGTTCAACTTGCTGGCCATTCCCGTGGTCGACTCGGGCCGCCAACTGTTGGGCATCATCACGCACGATGATGTCATCGACGTGGTGCGAGAAGAACTGACCGAAGACGCTCAACGAATCGCCGCTGTTGCGCCGCTGGAAGATGACTTCTTGCGAATCGGTTTAATCAAACTGTCGTACAAACGCGGAATCTGGCTGACGATTTTGTTCTTTGCTGCGTTGCTCACCGCGTTTGCACTGCGAGCCTACGAAGATGAG